>Ga0082212_10000421_pt1 | contig 61946 bp, 53 predicted proteins | sample TergutNt197P3_FD_71548 | JGI IMG/M metagenome (GOLD analysis project Ga0082212, IMG submission 71548) | Neocapritermes taracua P3 segment gut microbial communities from Petit-Saut dam, French Guiana - Nt197 P3 | ecosystem: Host-associated > Arthropoda: Insects > Digestive system > Gut ... | reverse complement strand
CTTTTATAATCCTAATAATGAAACGATAGGGTACACTACCAATGGTGCTATGCCATCGAAAGCTTCATTTCTTGCTGTGGCTGGACATGAGTTTACGCATTCGGTAACACATCATAAAGTAGATAGTAGTTTCTTTAATAATGATGATAATTTCGTACGTCCTTCAATAAATGAAGCATATTCAGATATTTTCGGAAGTTTTATTGATGACAACTCTTGGCGTGATAACACAAATGGTACGCGATATATAGCCGACCCTGCCAATTCAACACCCACTGCACTTCCTGATAGTATGAGTAGTGTTAATTTTAACAGTGCTGCAATATCAGGACATCATAATTCTACTGTCATATCTCATGCTGCATTTTTAATGGGTCCCGTTGACATTGATGGGAATCCTAAAGATGGTCTCTCTTTTACCAAATTACGTAAGCTATGGTATGCTTCTTATGATGAAGGATACGATGCACATTCAGATTTCTACACTGTCAGGACAAATGTAATTAAATCTGCTCGTAAAAATGGTTTCAGTTATAACGAAATTTCAATCATAAAAAAAGCATTTGACGATGTGGAGGTTTTAGAAGCAACAGGAAATGTGACAATAAGAGTTTTAGATGGTGATGTAGGTGTTTCATCTGCTACTATAACATTAATCAATTATGGTAGAAAAACAGTTGCAAAAATTCGTCCTTCAGATAATGGTACTGTAACTATCTCAGATGTAGAAATTGGAACAAATACTATAAAAGTTAATATTCCGGGTCAGACTCCTATATTTGCACACGTACTCGTTTTGAAAGATAAAACAGTTTCTAAGACGATTAAATTTATTACCTCAATGAGTTTTGATAATTTTGATGATTATACGATATATGACCATTATAATTGGTCAGAACCATATGGGACTGTTTTATCAAATCATATTGAATTTGATGGGAATAGCATAAAGATGCTTGGTTATACAAAGGATGCTTTAAAAGACTTTGTGTTGATTTCAGATGAAGTTTCATCAATATCAGAACACAAGCAAGTCCTATTATCGTTTAATATTAAGCGTGATGAAAGCAATAACTGGCATACTATGGAAGGCGGAGGTTTTTTGTTTAACTCATCTGTTACCGATGATAACAAACTTAAAGGGTATTGTATTTTAGTAACCCAACAAGGATTAAAACTATACTATATTAGTGGTGTTGATGTTGATTTATTTAGAGATGGTAAAGCAGGTAATATTTCAAGTTTTGGTCAATTATTAGGAACATACAATATAGGCAATGTTCTTGATAATCACGAAATTACGCTTAGAATAATAGGTCAAAAAATAACATTGTGGGATGGCGATGCCATGATAATTGAAAGTTATAGACTACCTCACAATACAGGATTGCATGATTTTGGTCCTATTACAAGTCACACTTCTCATTCGTGTAGTCAAGTTTCTTTCTTTACATTCTCTAATATTAGAATGAATGTTGTAACGGAATCTTTAACTTTATCAGATATTATTTTCTGACGATAGAATAATATTTATATTTACTAAAACTTAATCATGTTCCCATACATTGTTGTCCCTCGCAAAATGAAGAAATATTTTGTGAGGGATAGCAATTGACAAAAATTAATAAATATCATACAATAATATAATCTCGGAGGTATATTATGAGCATTTTTAGTAAAAGAATCATATTGATTTTTGCAATAGTAATTATCATTGTAATTGGTGTTACTGCATTTATATTTACAAGAAATAAAGGAGGTGCTTCTATGGAGAAAAAGGTTAATGGTAATAATAGTTTTTCAGTTGATACTTCTGAAAAAAATGATAAAATAATTAGTATTACCGAAGAAAATGAAATCTTTACGGAAAATGATGATATTGAGGGAGGCGATGATATTGAGGGAAGTGCTGAATACGAAGTTACACCGAACGGAGCAAAAATCTCGGCATTTTATTCTACACCTCAAGACATTATTGATTCAGCAATGAACTATATAAAAGTAAATTCCGAGTATAATGATAATAGTTTTGCTTATAATTTTCTGAATAATAAATACAATGGTAGGATTCACCCTTCTTATGATTCTATATTAACTATTGATAATGAAACTTTTTGCTATTATATTGAACAATTTATTAGAATAAACAAAAACCGTATATTTTTAGGTTATATGGTTATTGATGAAGGAGGAAACGTAATTAAAGATAATTTAATAAAATTTGATGAGTTTTCAAAAATTGAAATAGAATCAACTATCAGTATTTGGGAAGCGGGAGATATTGCAAGAGCATATTTAAACACAAACGCTAATCTAAAAAGCAGTATTGGACTTATTTATAATGCTCCAAGTAGTAGTCAAAATTTCTGTTATAAAATTCAATTTGAAGGGCATGATGATATTATATATATTAATGGCATTACAGGAGAAGTGATAGAATAAACTCTTAAAAATAGAATAAACGAATGTCCCGATGAAAGTGTAAATATTAAGCGGAATTGCTATAACAGCTAATCCTTATAATGCCCACGGCAAGAAACGATATTGACGGCATTTTTTTCAAGGTTTTCTTGTCTTGTCCCTGCCAATACTCGTATTCTTCCCACGCTTTCTCGTCCCAAATAAGTTTCATTCTTTATCCTCAATCAATCCCGACAATTTCATGAACTTCACCTTTGCCCGACTTTAGGTTGTTGATTCTGTTGTCTAAATCTTGTTTTGTTATTATATAGGGGTTGTCAAGTTTTAACTCAAAAGGCAGTCCGCCTACCATAAGCGACTTGTGGAAAAACATATTAACGGCATCGCTAACCGTAATACCAAAGCTGCCGTACAACTTTTCAACATCGGATTTAAGTTGCGGCTCGGTTCTTACCGATACGACATTAGTTTTCATGATACAATCACCTCACAAACATATAACATTGTTAAAACAATTATACTACAATAAAATACATCTGTCAATAGGTAATATAATACCCCCCTTGAATCAAGGGGGGTATGATTATAATTATCAATTATCGTAATTTTTCAATTAAAATTCCCGCAATGCTCTGCAAAGAAGCCTGTTTACTGACCGCGCCCATATTGTTGGCAACCATAGGCATACCGTACACAACGCACGACGCTTCATCTTGTCCGATTGTGAACGCGCCCTTTTGTTTCATTTGAAGGAGACCCTTCGCGCCGTCCGCGCCCATTCCGGTAAGTATTACTCCGATTCCGTTAGCCCCTGCGTTTTGCGCCATTGATTCAAACATCACATCAACCGACGGACAGTGTCCCGAAACTTTATCACCGCGACGGCTTTCGACGCTGTACAATGCGCCGTTTCTCTTGACTCTTAAGTGAAACTCACCCGCGCCGACAATAATAAGCCCCTGTCGTATTATATCGCCGTCCTCCGCCTCCTTAACCTCCATTTGACAAACGCGATTAAGGCGGTCGGCATACATCTTCGTAAACCCCGCCGGCATATGTTGAACAATTACGATACCCGGCGTGGTTTTAGGAAGGTTTTCCACCACCACCTGTATAGCGTCCGTTCCGCCGGTGGATGCACCTATCGCGATAATTTTATTTGTATTCCGCGATATATTGAGCATTGAATGACGGAGCGATTTTGCCGTTGTTTCCGATGCACGCTGATTCCCGAGTCCTACCTTAGCGGTTGCGGCGGTTCTGACTAAATTTTGCAGCCGTCTCCCGAAGGTGAACATTTCGTCTCGCGACGGCTTCTTTATATAATCGACCGCGCCCGCCGAAATAGCCTCAAACGCTTCTACGGCAGAGGCGGTAACAACAATAGCCGCCACCTTATGAATGGGAAGAAGTTTTTTCAAAAACTCGATACCGTTCATTTTTGGCATCTCTACATCGAGCGTTATAACGTCCGGCTTCATATTAAGGATTTTAACCTTTGCGTCGGCGGCGTCAACTGCGGTTCCGATAACCTCAATATCGGGTGCCGTTGTAAGCGCGTTGGATAATACCGTCCTGAACATTGCCGAATCATCTACCACTAAAACGCGTATTTTTTTGTTATTCATAATGGTTTCCTATAAATTGCGGGTTTAACATATTCGAATTTAGTTCTGTCTCGCGGAATACTCTCCGCATGACCTATAAAGAGATAACCGCCCGGTCTTAAAACATCATATAAACGATTAACGAGCGCGATTTTAACCTCAAGCTCAAAATAAATCATGACGTTTCGGCAGAAAATCAAATCAAAAGGATATATCTTATACGGAATATTGTCCATAAGGTTAAAGGCTTTAAATTCAACCCGTTTTGTAACCTCGGGCGATACTTTAAAACAATTGTTCGCTTCCGGCGTGAAATATGTCTTTTTCCACGATTCGGGAAGGTTTTTCATCGAATCGGCAGAGTAAATTGCGGTTTTCGCCATATCGAGTACCTTCTGCGAAATATCGGTCGCGAGCGTCGACAAATTCCACATCGAAGCTCTGCCCTTAAAATATTCTAAAAGCTGCATAATGTTCGTATACGGTTCCTCACCGCTCGAACTCGCCGCACTCCATAAGTATATTCGACGGTCTTTCTTTTCTTTCTCAAAATAAGGTAAAACAACATCCTTCATATACTGATAATGTTCGGCTTCTCTCATGAAAAAGGTATGGTTCGTGGTCAATTTATTAAGAAGATTTATCGTTTCGGTACCCGTTCTGTCCGCGAAAATCATATCTATAAAAGATGTAAAGTCTTTAAACCCGCGTTGATTTATGGTATTGGAAAGCCGCCCCTCAATCAACACCCGTTTTTGTTTTAGGTTGATACCGTATCTGCCTTCCATAAACTCAACAAGACGTTTAAAATCCGCGTCCGAAATTTTCATTGAAGCCATTCCTTATGACCATACCCTTTCTTATATATATTCAGCACTTTCTCAAAAAGCAACGTCGTGGTCAAATATAAGCTTTTGCACATCGAGAACAAGCTTAACACCGTCGTTCATTTCGAGAATATAGTCGATGAACTTATTGTTGTTCACCTGATTCAAGTCGGGGGTACGCGCCAAATGTTTTTCGGTAACCGACGAGACATCAAGAACCTCGTCGACTATCAACCCCACAGAAACATTTTCGTGCGCGACTATAACGGTACAGGTGCGCTCGTCATACTCGATTTCCTCTTTCCCGAAACAAGCGCGCACATTAACAACCGGAACAACCTTACTTCTTACGTTTATTATACCCTTAATGAACCCCGGTATCTCGTAACAGGGGACATGGGTAATATGCGGAACGCCGATAATTTCAATTATATACGGAATTTCAATACCATATACTTGGTCACCGATAAGAAAAGTAAGAACCTTAGTAATCTCGTTTTCCTTTTCGGTACGAACGGCACTTTTTCCGCTTGTAGCAACCTTTTCGTGTTTAGCTAACGCCACCGATTTTGCTTCAGTCATTGTTAATTCCTCCATTTATAACGGTATAGTCGGGACTCGCCAAAGCCGCGAACCCGTGTTCAATTAGTTTTCTATAAGATTCGCTACATCTATGATGAGCGCGATACTTCCGTCGCCCATAATTGTACACCCCGAAAGCCCCGCCGCTTTTATGTTATAACGGCTGAAATAAGGGGGGAACGGTTTTACAACAACCTGTTGCTCGCCGATTAGCTTGTCGGAGAACAGACAAACGCTTTTGTTTTCGGTTTCGACCAACAAAAGTATTCCGTCCTCAAAATCGGTAACCTCCGACGGGATATTAAACCGGTCATGTAACCGCATTATCGGGTAACAGGCTCCGCGTATCATAATCATTTCCCCGCGCTGTGTATCGCGAACAACCTGGTCATTAGTGACCTTAAAGCTCTGTTTTATCATAGAAATAGGAATCGTGAATATTGTACCGCCAACCTCTATTTCCATGCCCTCGATTATAGCTAAGGTAAGCGGAATCTTAATAATAAACGAAGTCCCTTTACCTAATTTGCTTTCGACGGTTATTGTCCCGCCGCATTTCTCGATATTCTGTTTAACAACGTCCATTCCGACGCCGCGCCCCGAATACTCGGTAACCTCTTCATTTGTCGAGAACCCCGGCATAAGAATTAAGCTTTGTGCCTCTTTCTCGGAATAATCGCTCCTCGGTTTAAACAATAAGCCCATTCGTTCCGCTTTATCGAGAATTTTCTCGGGGTCAATTCCCTTACCGTCATCGCTTATCGTTATAATAACCTCGCCCGACGCATTGACCGCCGCGAGCTTTATATATGCCTTAGCCGGTTTTCCGTTTTGAACCCTTTCGTCAACACTTGTTTCTATCCCGTGGTCCATACAGTTGCGGACGAGATGCATGAGCGGGTCGTTGAGATTATCCACAATCGACTTATCAACCTCTGTGGTCTCTCCGTCAATAATAAGGTCAACATCTTTACCCAACGCTTTTTTCATATCGCGTACAATACGGTTCATCTTAGAGAACGGGCCCGAAAGCGGCACCATGCGTATTGACATCACGGTATCCTGTAGCTCGTCGGTAAGCTTACGAAGCTCTCGCGCCGCCTTATGAAAGCTTTCTAATTGCAGACCGTCTAATTCCGGGTTGGAAATAACCATTGATTCGGTCGTGATTATTTCGCCGACTATATCATGAAGCTGGTCTAATTTTGCGAGGTTCACGCTTATTATACTTTGTTTTCCGCCACCCGCGCCGCCAAAAGCATTGTTGTGGACTGCGGCGGGATTTGCCGGCTCCGCCTGTTTAACGGGCTCGGGAGCCTTTACCTTAACCGCGTCGACGCTCTTAATTTCGGGAGAAGCGGGCTTCGCTATCTCCGGAACAACCTTTTCGCTTTCTTGCGGAGCCTCTTCAATAAACTCAATAGATTCCACATTAAGCGCGGTCTCGAGCGTTTTTTGCACGGCGTCCCTGTCCTCCGCTCTGAAGGTTACGATAAACCCGTTATCGGCAATATAAGCTGCGGTTGTGGAATCGGTTTCAATAGCCTCGGGCGTAAAGTCAATTACTTCCGTCTCTTCGCGGATTTTATTAAGTAAAAGAAACGCTCTGAGATTTTCCATTTCGATACCGTGTTCAAATAAAATCCTTACGGCGATACAGCCGGCGGCAACCTCTTCGGCGGCATTTGAAGCCGCGGGTGAGGCAGATGTGTTTGCGGCGTTAGCCGATGAAACATCGCCGGTCGCTTTGCCGGAGAGAATATCCGCACCGTGTTCGAGTTCCTTAATTATTTCGGAAAAATCGGTAGGTTCATATTCTCCTTCCGATTGAATCAAGTCGATTTCCGCTTTAAACAAATCGGACATACGGAAAACGAGGTCATAAACAAAGGCGGTATCCTCGATTTTATTCTCTCTTATGAGGAAAAACATATCCTCGCCTTTGTGTGAAAGCTGTTGAAGGCTTTCAAACCCCATCATTGCCGACGAGCCTTTAACGGTGTGCATTATACGGAAAATTTCGTTAATGTCTTCCTCCGTGAAAGTACCCGCCTGTTCCGTTCTCAGCAGGATTTCATCCAATTGCTCCAATAAGGTCGAGCTTTCAAACAAATACGCATCGAGCATGGCTTCCATTCCGGGTTCAATTTTTGACATTTTCTTATTCCGTCCTTTCATGATAATTTGGCTTAATATTATAACTATAATACAGTATATCATAAAAAATCAAAAAAGTATATATTTTTTTGATTTTTTTATAAATTAATTATTTGTTATTGAAATTTGTGTTGGTATGTGTTAAAATGTCATTATATATTATTAAGTATGCGGGGGTAAAAAGCGTTGCCTGTTATACCACAAATTACCAATCCTTTTCAAGGAAAAGGCTATCACTCTTCTTTGAGTAACAATCAAAACCGTCCCGGCGGCGAACAATTTGAAATAATTCAACTTACTAAGCCGCAAGCGGTTTCGGATGCCACCGAAAGACAGGCGGGGAAACAACAACAACAGTTAATTCCGAACAGAACCGACCTTCCCCAATTAATGGTCAAGACCCCGAAAGACCCTACAATGGCGGTCGAGACTTTGAAACAGCTTATAAGCTCGGAGCTTTTAGCCACCGCACAAGCGAACGGCTACACCGAGCTTCACGGTGAACTCGAAGGGCTTTCGCGGTCGATTTATTTGGCGGTCGACGACCTCGTTAAGGAAATGCTCAATCAAGAGGAACAGACGACAATGTTTTCGGGGAATCGTCTTTTCGATTTACTGCGTAATCTTGCGGGGGGGAGAGAGGCAAACGGACAATATCCGCCTCAACCTCAAGCACAGCCGCAGGGACAATATTCACCACAGTATCCTCAGCTTAACGTAAACGACGAAAAATTGACGGCAATCGCGAATTTCCTTAAAGCTGTCAACTTTACCTTTAACCGCGACGAAATTCTCAACGCGCTTTCCGCTAATCTGCGCTTTTTGTCGACGTATTTCTCGCCGTCGCCGCTCCTTTCGGAAAAATTGGGTGCGTTAGCCGAAGCATGGGGCGGGATTCAAGCGCGGGAAAACTTTGAACTTTTAAAAAGCGAAACGGTGAAGCTCCTCTATAATGTATCGGACAGCCTTTTGAACAACGAAAAAACACAAATTCTTATTCCTCTTATTATACACAATCTTTCGAGATATAATACAAACGATTATATGCTTAAAGAGGCGTTTTCGCAAATGCTGACCCATGTTCCCCATTCGCAAAAGGGAGCGTTCATGGTCGCCTTTGAAGAATTTCTCGACGCGGTTTTATACGGAACGTCCGGAAAAGAGGCGGGTGAATCGACAGGGGGGCGCAAACCCGCTCAAGCCGAACAAGCGTTAGTTCAAAATGACCAAGCAAACACAACGGACAACGAAAAAGGCGCGAAAATAAACTCAAACTCGCAGACGGTTCAAAAATCATCGCCTCAAGGTAATAATAACACAGATTCAAAGATAAATCAAGCCCCTATTTTAAACAAAGGCACGTTTCCCGAGCTTTACGGAAAAACAATTGAAGAAGGGGGGGCGTTTCCACCCCCGGGAATGACGCGAGACGGTTTGGCGGACGGGCTTCGCGGGTTCCTTTTAGGGCGTTTTACGGGAATCGAAGCAATCGAAGCAATTCTCGCTAACCTCATAGAAGGAACGGTTGATGTAAATATTGCCATGGCTCTGCAAGCCGATTTGGTAAATATAGACAGTATCACAATGCTCGTTGATTATCTTAACGATATATTGAAACAATTACCCGATGTTCCCGAGAGAGAGGTTTTGTTTGAAATGTTGTCCGAAACGGTTTCGGGCATGGTTGAAAAAGGGGAGCTTCCGCCCGAGTCCGGCACTCAACAGGCGCAACAACCCGAACAATCTCAACAAACTCAACAAACGCAACAAACGCAGCAACCCGAGCAAGCTCAACAAACTCAACAATCACAGCAAACACAACAACCCGAGCAAGCTCAACAGTCTCAACAAACGCAACAGGCACAATCGCGAGGGTCACAAGAGCAACAGCCGCTACTACAAAATGCGGAGGCTCTCGAGGAAAATAAGCCGGAAATGCCGCCGAAATCCTCACTCGAAGAATTGACGTCTTTTATAGAAAAGAATATAAACCATAATGCTTTAAAGACATTAGACAGTTATAACGCTTCTAATTTGCTCCAAAGCTTGATTAACGCGCCCGGGGTTTACACCCCCCTTTCTCATTTTATTATTCCCTTGCAAATCGGCGACGCTAAGGCGTTCGGCGAGCTTTGGGTGGATAATCAGGAGAGGGGAAGCGCGGGCGGCGCAGAGGGGCGAGAAAAGAATTATCACCTTTTCCTTACCTTTGAAATCGAGGCGGTCGGAAGGTTTGAGACAGATTTATACGCTACGGATACCGAGGTAAGTCTTGCGGTTCTTCACCCCGAAAGCTTTCACGGCGAAATGAAGTCATTAAAAGATAAAATTAACCGCATTATAGCGTCAACAAGCTATTCCGTAAGAGAGTTTCAAACGGGCGTCTTGCGCGAGCCGCACGATTTAACCCAGATATTCCCGCGTATTGTCGAGAAGCGACAGGGTTTAGATATAAGTATATAAGGGATAGGAGTATAAATGGCTGAATCAAAAAAAGAACAATTGGCTCAAAAGGCTAATAATTACGGTCAAAAAGCGGCGGTCGCGCTTAAATACAACCCCGACTTGAACTACGCGCCGGTTGTTGTCGCCGCGGGATTGGGACACTTGGCTCAAAAAATAGTAAACATTGCCGACGAAAACGGAGTTCCGGTTTACAGAGATGATTCGGCGGCGGCTTTACTCGTAATGCTCAATTCGGGCGAACGTATTCCGCCGGAGCTGTATTCGGTTATCGCGGCAATTTACGCCGAGGTTGTATTTACTGCGGGTAAATATACAAAGCCGGCGGAAAAAGACGACGAATGACTGCTATATTAATATAAAAATAACAAATAATACCACATATTGCGTTTCGTCTATATGTGGTATTATTGTCGAAAAGAGTCAAAACAAATGGCTTTATTGTCATATATTTTCGAATTTTAGAATTTGTAAAAAATAAGTTGTATTTTTTACAAGAAAACCCTTGCTTTAAAAATTTTTATGTGGTACTATAGCAACAGAAAAAAATAAAACAGGAGGTCGAAATGACAAAAAAACAAATACGGGTCTTAGTGGGCGACGACAGCGCGGAGTACGGAATGGCTTGGGCGCGTTCGTTAATTTCAAAGGGAATGTATGCAATTACGCGGCAAAAAAACGGAAGGGTTTTGCTCGACACGTTAAAAACCGACAAATTTGACGTAGTTGTTATGGAAGCAAAAATGCCGGAATTAGACGCGGTGTCTTTACTTAACGACATGAGAGACCGATTAGAGACAATGCCCGTGGTTATAGTAATAGCCAACTATGACTCGCCACAGACCGAGAAAGAGGTAATGGAGGCGGGGGCGGAGTATTACATGGTGAAGCCTTTTGAGGTGGGAGTATTAGCGTTAAAAATACAAAAGCTTCTTGAAGGAACGAGCAACAACGCCTCGACATTAGAAGACAAAAAAGTGTCCTACAGTATACATGAAGCGGTTCCCGATAATATTGAGTATGTCGTTACCGATATAATTCATCAAATCGGAATCCCCGCCCATATAAAAGGGTATCATTATTTAAGAACGGCAATTCTGCTCTCGGTTGAGGATTCGGAGATGATAAACTGTGTTACAAAGCTTCTTTACCCTACGGTGGCTAAACAGTACGTAACAACCTCCTCCCGCGTTGAACGCGCTATTCGTCACGCTATCGAAATTGCTTGGGACAGGGGGAACGTCGACACTTTAAACAGCTTTTTCGGATATACAATCCACACCGCAAAAGGAAAACCCACAAATTCCGAGTTCATCGCGCTTATTGCAGATAAGTTGAAGCTGAGGTTTAAAAATTTAAATCTCCCGACTTATAATATATAACGATACAATTGACAGTTGACAGTTGACAGTTGACAGTTAATGAGAATCCACCCGGTAAGCGGGTGGATTCTTGTTTATTCTACTTGACAAATACTACTCTTATATATATAATAACAACATGAAAAAAGAAAATAACTGTCAACTGTCAACTGCCCGTCAACTGTCAACTGTCAACTGTCAATTGTCAATTGTCGGCGGGGGGGCGGCGGGGTTAGCCGTCTGCGCGCTATTGTCAAAAAAAGGGGTAAGCTCGGTTGTGTTAGAGCGCAACCCGCGTGTCGGCAAAAAGCTTCTTTCTACGGGCAACGGTCGGTGTAACCTCGGTCACGTTCCTTTAAATATGTCCGCTTATCACGGAGACGTAGAGTTTGCAAAACGAGTTTTCGCCGATTGGCGGGGGGCGGAAAGCTTTTTTAAACAATTCGGACTTGTTTGCAGAGCCGATACGCAAGGGCGGTTGTACCCATATTCAAATACCGCAAACTCCGTTTCGGACTCGCTTCGTAACGCCTGTACCCGGGGGGAGTTTTTGACGGATACACCTTGTTCCGATATAACCCCTTCACCAAAAGGCGGGTTTATTATAAACAAAAATATCTATGCCCAAAGGGTAATATGGGCTTGCGGCTCGGCGGCGGGAGTTTCGGGCGAAGCATCTCCTAATTTTTCAATCCTCGAGAAATTAGGGCATACCATAGTCCCGCCCCACCCCGCATTATGCCCCGTTATAACCGATAAGGCATTGACGCGCTCGGTAAAAGGCTTGCGTATTCGCGCGTTGTGCAACGCCGTAGTCGGCAATAAAATTATAAAAAGCGAAGAGGGCGAGGTTCAATTTAACGACGGCGCATTGTCGGGCATATGTATAATGAATCTTTCGCGGCTCGTTCGCGACTACGGAAACGCGCTCACCGTTTCTCTCGACCTCGCACCGGAGTACACGCTCGAACAATTGCGCGTAATACCGTTATCGGGGTTGTTCCACAAACGGGTAGCAGAAGTTCTCGCTAAAAAGCCGCTCGAAACTATAAAAGACTGGTGTTTTCCCGTTACCGGAACGGCAGAGCAAAGCAAGGCGCAGGTTATGTCGGGGGGGATTCCCGCAGATGAGCTTAACGACGATATGTCATCAAAAATCCACCCGGGCTTATACATTATCGGTGAAGCGGTCAATGTAGACGGCGATTGTGGCGGTTATAATCTCGAATGGGCATGGGCGACGGCACAAAAGCTATATAATGGGTTGTGATTACCGCCTCGGCAAGCTACGTTTTTCATCGGACAGGCAAAGCCCGCCCTTTTGAAAAACTTCGCTCTTGTTTACCTTGACAGTTATTGTTTTTTATGATATAGTTTAGATATGATTAGTTTAGGAAATAAAAAGCGGGTGGTCGTTAAGGTGGGGACATCTACGCTTGCATACCCTACGGGAAGCTTCAATTTGCGGCGGGTAGAAGCGTTAATTCGCGTGCTTTCGGACTTGAAAAACTCGGGCAGAGAGATTGTTTTTGTAACCTCCGGCGCGGTTGCCGTAGGGCGCGGTGCGTTTATCCCCTTTGCACCGAACGCAAACGAAAATGCGACGAAGCTCTTTACAATGGAGGAGAAACAAGCATACGCATCAATCGGACAAAGCGAGTTAATGAACATCTACAAGAATGAATTTTCCAAATACAACCATAAAATCGGACAAATACTTATGACTCGCGATGTTATCGCTAATGCCGAACGCAAGGCGAATGTTGCAAACACGCTCAGAATGCTTTTATCGTGGAATGTTGTGCCCGTTATTAACGCCAACGACAGCGTTTCGATTGAACAACTCGATTTTGACGAAAACGATACCCTCTCGGCAATTGCGGCTAAGCTGTGCGACGCGGATTTGCTGGTCATTCTTACGGACGTAGACGGTCTTTATAATAAGAATCCTACGAAATACCCCGACGCAAAGCTGCTGCCCTTGGTAAATAAAATCACCTATGAAATGATAACCTCGGCGGGAGAAAAAGGCTCCGAAATGTCAAAAGGAGGAATGTTGACAAAGTTAGAAGCCGCAACCCTCGCCTTAGAGGACAATATAGATACGGTTATAATAAACGGCGAGAATCCCGAGATATTATACGATTTATTTGAGAACAAAGCGGTTTGTACCTTGTTTACAAATCAAGCTCACGGAACAACAGAGGTATAAATAATAGTATAATGAAGTTTACGCTTATATTTAAGGAAATTTTAACGCAGTATGGCGGCAAAAAGACCGCAATTATGTGTTAAATTTGATAGTTAAGCGGTATAGAGCTTTTTAAAAAGCTCGGAAAGGAACGGTTATAAACATGACATATATTCAACAACTCGGCGAAAGCGCGAAAAACGCGCAAGGTCAGCTATTGACCGTCAAAACGGCGAGAAAAAACGCGGCTTTGGAGCTTATTGCAAAAAAGCTCATCGAAAACGCAGAATTGATTAAAACCGAAAACGCTAAGGATATTAAAAATGCCCGTGAAAACAATATGACCGAATCGTTCATCGACAGGTTAACGCTCACCGACGCCCGCATTGAAGGCATGGCGGAGGGGGTTAGACAGGTAACGGCGTTACCCGACCCGATTGGCGAGGTTTTAGGCGGCGGCGATATTTCAAACGGGTTGTCTATTGTAAAAAAGCGGGTTCCGCTCGGAGTAATAGGCATTATCTTTGAATCCCGCCCCAATGTAACGGTTGACGCGGCGGCACTCTGCCTCAAATCGTCAAACGTCTGTATCCTTCGCGGGGGGAGCGACGCGATTAACTCAAACAAATGTCTCGTAGGTATAATGCGTTCGGCTTTATCGGAATGTGACATTATCGAAGACGCAATTAATCTTGTAGAAGATACGAGTCGCGAGGTCGCTTCCGAAATGATGACGCTTCGAGAGTATATTGACGTTCTTATTCCGCGAGGCGGGATTGGGCTTATTAATGCGGTGGTAGATAACTCAACAATTCCGGTTATAGAAACCGGCGCGGGAAACTGTCACGTATATGTTGACGCTTTCGCGGACATTAATATGGCGGTCGAAATTGTGGATAACGCAAAGACTCAGCGTCCGTCTGTTTGTAACGCAATCGAAACGGTAATTGTGCATAAGAACATAGCCGATGAATTTTACCCCGCTCTTGAGAAAAAGTGGAAGGACAAGGAGCCTAAGGTAACTGTTATTCCCGACGGAACCGCAACAGATGACGATTACGCAAAAGAGTTCCTCGACTATACAATTGCCGCGAAAACGGTGAAAAGTATTAACGACGCGATTACACATATTAACCGATTCGGAACAAGACACAGCGAATGTATCGTAACAACCGATTTTGCGCGGGCGAACAAATTCCAAAACGAGGTTGATGCGGCGGCGGTTTATGTCAACGCTTCAACAAGATTTACCGACGGCTTTGTGTTCGGTCTCGGCGCGGAAATCGGTATAACCACACAAAAGCTTCACGCACGCGGCCCTATGGGGTTAAAGGAATTGACAACCTATAAATATCTGATAAACGGCAACGGGCAAATAAGGGAATAAGGTAATAAGGAATAGGTTATAATGGGTGATAAAAGAGTAAAACAGGGAAAAGACCCGTCGACGGCGATTGTTAAAAATCACGGAAAGCTCGGCGACGCGCTCACCGGCGACGAGGAAATCTCCGAAATTTTCAATATAGAGCTTCAAGCTTCCGACGAAAACACAGAGCTTCAAGCTTCCGAAGAAACAATACAATCGGGCGAAATTGTTCAACTTCCGGTAATGCGCGCACCGCGTAAAATCTATGTAACGCTGTCAATCTTTATGATTTTCTTTTCGATTATAGGCGTTGTTTTTTCGGTATTTTTTGTAAAAGGGGTTGTAACCGACATAGTTGAAAGACGGGCTTTAAAAGACGAATTTGCCCTTTTTATATATCCGGTGGTAATAAACGACCCGCCCGCATTTGATTCGGTCGACAACCTTCGCCCCGTTACAATAATAACGAGCGCGATTTGGAAAATTATACTTACCGGCGATAAAAGCAATTATGATACCGATATGGGGGTAATATACATACCCTACGCAGATGTCGAAATAGCGGCGCGCTCAATATTCGGGACGGGTACTCTCGAGCATCAAACGGTATCGACACACGGGATTCAATTTATATATTCCGACCAAAATAACAACTATGAGGTTCCGGTTAATCCCACCCTATTTTCAAACTCTCCGCTTATTACCTTGGTCGAAAACATAGGCGAAACATATACCGTAACTGTCGATTATATCGCGCCGAGTCCGCTTCGCGTCGCCGGTATTGTACAAGAAAGCGAGCCTATAAAAACAATGATTTATACCATATCGCGAAATAGCGAAAAAATGACAATAGATTCGATTCAAGCCGCCGCCTTTGAACATTGGGATATGAACAACTTCTGACAATGAATAATAAGCGGTACAAATAAATAAGGGAATAGTGAAATCTTACTTCACTATTCCCTTATTAACGGTTTCAATTGTTACTTATAAAAACTTTCTCGCGTCATAGCGGTTTAATGCTTTTTGATTTAAAACGACTGTTCCGTCGGTTATCCATTCCTTGGCTTTTTGATTAAGCATATCGTCGAACTCCTCCGCCCGTAATTCGACGGTTACCTCGTCTCGGTATTCTAAAAGCTTGTCCTCGCGCTCGGTAACATCTAACTTCAAAAGAATATAAAACGCATTCTCCCCTTCAAAAAACTCGGGAATATCAAAATCCATTTCCGAAAGCTTAATAATAATCTCATTGTCCGGATAATCGGTAACCTTTAAATATTCTTCGATTCCGTAGTCTAACTCGTCCATATAATCGGAAAGCTCGTCCTCGTCAAACAAATCCTCGAATATATTGTCGTCGTTCTCGTCTTCGTCATTGTCGTCGCCTTCGTCTTCGTCATTGTCGTCGCCTTCGTCGTTGTCATCGTCATCGTCTTCGTTGTTGTCATCGTCTTCGTCGGCGTTCTCGTCATTGTCGTCGTCTTCGTCGTCGTTATTGTCGTCGCCTTCGTCGGCGTTCTCGTCATTGTTGTCATCATCGCTGATGTCGTCTAAATCATCATCAAAATCAATATCATCTAAGTCCAAATCGTAAACATTATCGTCGCTATTATCTATGCCGTATAAATATTCATAATACGCCTGTCTCGCGGCATAAAAATTCCCTCCGTCCTCGACCTTTTCAAATTGTTTTAACGCAAATTCTCTTAAATCGTCAATTCTTTCTTGTTCATAAGGCTCGTCTTCTTCGTCGACAAAGCTCATTTGAACCACTCTTACGCGGGTATAATTCTCAATGAAATACGGACGCCATTCTTCCTCGGGTACGGGGTCGGTACCCTCCGCGCCGTAAATGCTCTCAAAAAGGGCGGCGGTTTTTTCGTCGTTGGTCAATATAAATTTGTACGATTCCTTACTCGCCCCCGCTTTTTCAAAAAACTCGCCCCATGTATCTCCGCCCACGTCAAACTGTAAAGCCTGTTCCCCGAGCATAGCGTACAGCTCTTCCATTTGTTTATTGGTGTTCCACCTTTGTTCAATTGTCGAATTTATTTCCGCCAATTCGTCGCGGGTGAACGACAAGTCGCGCTCTTTATACATTTCCTCGATTGCGTAAAAACGCGCAACCATTTCGACGGCTCTGTTATCAATCCATTCGGTGTATTTAACACCCTCGAGCAGATAGTCGTCCGGCTTCCAACCGTCCACGCTCGTGTCCTCGTCGGGATATTCCTCGGAGAATTTGCTTCGCGCTTCGGCTGTCGCATAGTATTGGCTGATAATGTAAACGCCCGCGGCAACCTCTTCCCCGTTAATGCTCATGGCGAATCGGGTATTCATTCCGCACCCCGAAAAAGCAAATGTTGACGACAGAATCAACGTCATACTTAGAATTAATGCAGTAAGTTTTCTTTTCATTTTTAAACCATTCCTTTTAATTTAATATTATTTTCTTCTAATTTTCCGAGAACATTTTTTATTGCCGAATCAACCTCTTCGTCGGTGAGGGTTCCGTCCGGCTTTCGGAACGTCAATTTATATGAAAGACTTTTCATATCGTCTTTATAATAAACATCAAAAAATTCGACGCTTTCCAAATGTTTTTTGCCGGCGGCGTTGATTATATCGGCGACCTCGCCGCAAGATGTTTCGAGACCGCAAATAAGCGATAAATCGCGAGACGACGCGGGATATTTCGGAATGGGTTTATAGCTCGTTTTGTTTTCCGACCTTTCAAACAATTCTTCCAAATAAATTTCGGCAATGTACACCCTTTCGTTTATACCGTATTCGCTTAAAACGAGCGGGCTTATTTCCCCAAATTTAGCGTAATTACAATTTGCGGCGCGACCGGGGTGGAACGGCGAATCGGTCATACGTTTAATATTTGCTTCAATTTTAAACGCGGTCGATATTTCTTCAAAAATCCCCTTTAATTCAAAAAAGCTTTCGTCTTTTCCGTATAAACCTACGCATAAAGCGTCGGCTTCTTTTTGCGGCGAATACACCCGCCCTATTTCAAAAAGCCGCGCCTCAACATTGCGGTTGTTTATATTATTGCTTATTACCTTTAACATGGACGGAATCATAGAGGTACGCATTACGCTCGTTTCCTCACCGAAGGGGTTGCGGATTTTAATTGCGTTTTCCGCCGCCATCTTTGATGAAACAAAGCTGTATGTGACACATTCGCGGCACCCCTGTGCCGTCAATACGTTCACGAGCTTGTTTACGTTACGCTCCCATAATGCCGCGGCGACAGAACCGTTGCCGTTTAATCGCGGAAGGGTCGATTCAACGGCATTGTAGCCGTAAATGCGCGCTACCTCTTCTGCCAAATCACACGGAAGGCTAATATCATAACGCGTTTTTGGAACAACAACCTCTTTACTCTCGTCACAATATCCGAACCCCAATTTCTTAAAAATCTCAATTTGTTTTTCCGAAGGGATATTCGCGCCCAAAAAACGGTTAATTGCGTTATAATCGTGTGCAACTTTGTTCTCGACCGCCGTAAAATGTACCCGGTCAATGAAGCTTTTACAAACCTCTCCGCAGCCTAATTCTTCCACAAGCTGTAAAGCTCTGAAAAGTGCCGTTTTGACATTGACGGGGTTTAACCCCTTTTCAAATCGCGACGACGACTCGGTTCGCCGCCCTATTTTTTTTGCGGCTTTCCGAACGCTCACACCGTCGAAACAGGCGGCTTCAAATACCACGGTATCGGTATCGTCAACAACTCCGGAAAATTCCCCCCCCATTACTCCCGCGACAGCAACCGGCTTTTTTTCGTCCGCAATGACAAGTACGTCGGGGGAAAGCGTTACGGTGTTCCCGTCAAGAAGGGTGATTTTTTCGTTTTCCTTTGCGCTTCTGACAACTATTTTTCCACCCTCGATAAACCGCTTATCAAAAGCGTGAAGAGGATATCCGTATTCGAGCATAACATAGTTGGTAATATCGACAATGTTGTTAATTGGGCGTACCCCCTGTGCCTTTAGCCGCGACGTAAGCCACCTCGGAGACGGTTCAATTTTGACGTTTTTTACAAGCCCCGCCATGTATCTCGAACACAATTGTGTATTATCGACCTCTACGGAAATGTGGCTTTTAATGTCGCCGTCGCACCCGTTAAATTCGGGTTCGGGTATATTTAAGGGCAAATCAAAGGTAGCCGAAACCTCTCTCGCCAAACCCGTAACCGACAGACAGTCTGCGCGATTATTGGTTATTTCAAACTCAATCACCGTGTCGTCAAGCCCTAAAAACTCCAACACCGATTCCCCGATTTGCAGATTGCTCGAATCGGGGTCGTCGCTCAATATAAGGATTCCGTCTTCCTTTATATAAGGTAATTCCGCTTTGTCTATCCCTAATTCATCATGACTGCACAGCATACCCTCGCTTACCTCGCCGCGAAGCTTACCCTTTTTGATTTTAGTTACGCTTCCGTCTTGTCTGTTTAAAACAACCCCGCCGTTAAGCACGACGGGAACAATTGCCCCCTCGGTCACGTTTTGCGCCCCCGTCACTATTTGTACGGTGCTATTGCCGATATCGACGGTACAAATCCATAATTTGTCGGAGTTTTCGTGTTTCTTTATCTGTACAACCTTTCCCGTTATAATCCGCGAAAGCGGTTCGGAAAGGTTTTTGTACTTTTCTACCTTTGAACCCGACATTGTTAACCCCGAAGCAAGTCGCGGTAAATCAATGTCTTCTGTGTTTACATAATCGTTAAGCCAGTTTAGCGATAAATTCATTTGTCTTTCCTTATTTATTTATATTTTCTGACGATTTTTTCAATTAAATTGTCTTAAAAAGCGCGTATCGTTTTCATAAAGTAATCGCATATCATCTATCTCGTACCGCATAAGCGTGATTCTCTCTATGCCCATTCCGAACGCAAACCCCGTAAATACATCGGGGTCAATATCACAATTGCGAAGCACGGCGGGGTGAACCATTCCGCAACCGAGCATTTCTATCCAGCCCTCGCCCTTACAAAAGCCACAGCCCTTTCCGCCGCATTTGAAACAAGAAAGGTCAACCTCCGCGCTCGGTTCAGTATACGAAAAGTGATGCGGGCGAAAACGCAGCTTTATATCGTTTCCGTACAATCGTTTAAAAAAAGCCTCGAGCGTTCCTTTTAAATCGCCGAAGGTCAGCCCCTTATCAACGACAAGCCCCTCACATTGGTGGAAAATAGGGCTGTGTGTTGCGTCAACCTCGTCACAGCGGTAAACTCTGCCCGGGCTTATTACAGCAATGGGCGGTTTATTCTTCAACATTGTGCGTATTTGTACAGAACTCGTCTGTGTTCTTAAAAGCGTTTTGTCGTCAATATAAAAAGTATCTTGTTCATCGCGGGCGGGGTGTCCCTCAAAGGTGTTGAGCATATCGAAGACATATTTTGTTTCCTCAACCTCCGGCCCGTATACCATAGTATAACCCATTGAGGCGAAAATCTCCTTCACCTCATCGAGTACAATGCGTAAAGGGTGTCGCGAACCCATTTTTCGCCGCACCCCCGGCAATGTTATATCGAGTCCTTCGGTTTTTAGCCGCGAAAGCATATCTGCGTTTTTTAAAGCGGTAATCTTTTTTGAATACGCGCCCTCAAATGTTTCGCGAACTTGATTTGCCGCCTGTCCTATAATCGGGCGTTCTTCTGCGGAAAGCTTACCCATTTGTTTTAATATGGCGGTAAGCTCGCCCTTTTTTCCGAGAAAAGCAACCCGCGCGTCCTCAATCGCTTTCACAGAATCGGCGGCTTCTATTGCCGATAAAGCCCGCCGCTCAAGCTCCGCAAGCTGTTCCTTTAAATTTATATCCATTTTTATGACCATTCCTTTACGAGATATAAAACCTCTACGAATAAAAGCCTATCCAGTTTCGGGTCGGCAGAGCCGCCCCTGCAACTTTTATTCAAACTTTTGTACTTTCTGTAGTTTTATCTGTAATTTTAAATGTATTTTTCATTATATCACTAACATTTCTCGTTGTCAATGCTTATAATAATAAAAAAATTGAGCGTATGTTAAAAACGCTCAATTTATTATTGTTATTATATTTATACACAAACATCTAAATCGGCGAGCATATTAACCGCCGCATATGACGCTTCAAACCCGCTCGGCGCGGAAATTGCGTCGGCGTTCGCGAACACGGGGTACATATTATTATCCTTTTCGTCAAGCACCGATTTGTACTTTTTAATATCCTCTTCTTCCCTTTGTCGCCTTAAAAGCCACGCTTTAAGATGCATTTCGGGGTAGTTTTCCAACAAAAATCTGTCGTCCTTATCGGGTACAATATCGCCCGCGATTATACGCGACATAATTTTTAACGCTTTTCCTAATGTATCCACAACCTTCGCCGTCGATTCCGATTCCTTCAAAAGACGCGTCAATTCACTTTCTTTTGATTCCCCCTCTTCAACGACCGTTTCCTCCGTATTTTTCTCCAAAACGATTTCGGGTAAGTTCTCGTCTTCGGGCGGGGTAAAGGTGTCATATTTAGCGCGGTGACAAGCACCCGGAAGGGTTAAAAATTTAGAAATATCCGAATTAACATATGTCGAGCGCGGATTTTTCGCGTGCGGATTGACACAAGCGGGTTTATACACCGCGTTTGTGTTCGTTCCCGTTACCATGAAGCTCACCGCCTTTCTTGTTTCTTGGTTAGTTAAGCCGATTAAACCAATTATATGTATATCGGCAATAAAAAGGGAAACTTTAGTAAAGCTTCAAAAAATTGTTTAAAGATTGCCCGAAAGTTGCCCGAAATACAAAAATTGGAAAAAAAGCCCGAAATTTCTTATTGACTTTTACGACCAATCGTGATAGACTAATATTAAAAGAATAATCAATCGGAAAGGCGCAATAGTTTCATTGCGGATTAATATAATGGCGGAATTAAAACAAAACGAAGTTTTAGATAATGACGATTTTCGAGAGGTTATTGACCTCGACGGCGCGCAACACGAGATAATAGGCGAACTCGAACACGAGGGCGTGGTTTATTTAGCACTTATTCCCTATAATGAGGAAGAAGAGGAAGACGACGAAAAAGAGGCGGAGTTCACTATTTTGAAAGAGGTGGAAGAGGGGGACGAGGTCTTTCTCGCAACGGTTGACGAGGACGATATGTACGAAAAAATCGGGGCGAAATTTTTAAAAATGTTCGAGGACGAAGGCGATTGAATGAACTGCTTCGTGCGTTTAAGTATGGTTCAATATAATCCAACACATTGAACTTGGGATTTCTACTCTGTCGGCGGATTGCAGACCTCCCTGTGTCAAGCGCACAGGACGAAGGGAGCGTGAACCCACAGGTGAATTTTAACCCACCCTGCGTAGTGCGGGTTTTATATGTCATACCACGTCGCGGCGGTCTTATACTCCCTCCTTTTTTACAAAGGGGGGAGTTTTTTAGATGTTTTTATTTATTAATATCAATATCGTTCAACTCGTGTTTAAACAATCGCGAAACGCCCTTTTCCTGCATAAAAACGCCGTATAAAACGTCGCACCCCTCGATTGTAGAGCGTCTGTGCGTAATCATCATCAATTGGGTCGCCGCGGAATATCGGCTCAAATAGTTGATATATTTTATTACGTTCACCTCGTCCAACGCCGCGTCAACCTCGTCCAACATACAAAACGGGGTCGGTCTGTGCATTAAAATTGCGAAGTAAAGCGTTATTGCGACCAACGCCTTTTCGCCGCCGGATAAAAGCATTAAGCTTTTAGGGAGCTTTCCGGGAGGCGCGGCATAAATCTCGATACCCGAGTTAAGAACGTCGTCGGTATCGGTAAGCTCGAGTCGCGCCTCGCCGCCGGCAAATATTTCTGTGAAAATACGGCTGAAATGTCCGCTTATATCGTTGAAGCTTTCTAAGAATTTTGTTCGGATATCGTTGGTCAAATCGGCGATTAGCTTTTCAATCTCCGCCTTTGACTTACGAACGTCGTCCAACTGTTTACTTAATATATCATATCGCTCGGTAACCTCGGTGTATTCTTCGATTGAGGTATAGTTGACGTTGCCCAACGCGGATAAGCTTCGCTTTATTTCGTTTAGCTTTGCGCGCGTTTCTTTTATATCGGTAATATCCTTTAATCCCGCCGAAAGCTCAAGTGCTTCGGAGGGGGTGAGCTTATAATCGTCAAACAAAGCCGCTTTTATTTCTTCGCCCTTAGTGATAAGCCCCGATTTATGTTCGACGGCTGTTGCGAGCGCGGTCGAAAACGCTTCCTTGTGGGTCACTTTTTCGCGGATTTCACCGTGAATCTCCGCGCTTCTTTTTTCATAACCGGAATTAATTTGAATAAGCCTTTCAATCTCCTGTTTATTTTCGACGGCGAGCGAGTCAATCTCCTCTATTAATTTTTGTTTTTCCGTGATGTCCGCTTCAAACTCCGCGCTCTTTTGTTCGAGCTCGGTTATCTCGTTCAACATCTCGTCGCGTTCTTGAATGAGCTTTGACTTATATCGCTCCATAGCCGTTTCGGAATCCGACAATTGTTCCTCAAATTGTTTTAACAGATTATCCGAGCCGTTAATTTCCGCCGTTATGCGTATTTCCTCATTACATATACGGGTTAAATTTTCGCCGAACCCCTCGAGCTCCAACTTCATTTTAGCACATTCTGCCGCTAATTGGTCATATCGCGCTTTAAGCGGCTCGATTTTCTCGACAAACCCCGCCGCCGTTTTCTGTAACTCTTCAATTTCTCGTTTTCGGCTTATAATCCCCTCCGCTTTTTTCAAAGAGCCGCCCGTAAAAGAGCCGCCCGCCTTAATCACCTGTCCGTCGAGGGTAACGATTTTGAATTTATAGCCGTATTTTTTTGCAATAATTGTAGCCGAGTCGAGGTCTTCCGCAAATACCGTTCGCCCCAAATGCGATTTTATTATTTCGGCAAATTTTGGGTCGTACCGCGTTATTTCGTGTCCTATTCCGATAAACCCGTCTTCATTTCTGACGTCTGCGAATTGTTCGCTTAAAACGCTCCCCCTTATTGATGTAAGCGGCAAAAAGGTCGCCCGCCCCGCCCTATTCTCCTTCAAAAAGTTGATACAGCGTTTGGCTGTGCTTTCGTTGGCGACAATAATATCCTGTAACGCGGAGCCTAACGCAATTTCCACCGCCGCCGAATAATCGCCCGCCACATCAATGACATCGGCGACCGTCCCTATTACCGACGCATTTCCGAAACGGTTGGACTTTGCCGCGGTCATAACGGCTTTAACGCTCGAATAATATCCCGTCATTGAACGCTCAATATCGGAAAGAAGGTCTAAGCGCATTTTCTTTTGATGATGTTCTTTTTTGATATCCTCGAGGGAATTAAAAAGCTCGTCTCTTTTTGTCGCCTTTGATTCGTACAAGCGCGAATACCCCGATTGTTTGTTTTCATTTTCGCTTTTTTCATAATTAAGCTCGGTCAATTCGTCTTTAAGCGCGTCTTTTTTGTTCAACAATTCTTTTTTCTTTGCGTCTTGTTCGGCGATAATAGCGGTTGCGTCTTTTATCTGCTCCGTCAATTCGCGGCTTTTGTCCTCTGCCCTTGAGCGCAGAATATCCGCCGCCGCATTATTACGAAGAATATTGTTCTCCATAACGGCAATTTCTTGTTTCGCTTCGGCTATATCGTCTTTAGCGGTATCGCCTCTGCGCCTTAGTTTATCGGTTTGTGCGTCTGTGTTTTGTTTTGCTTTAAAAATCCCGTCGGCTTCGTTTTCGAGTTCGGTAATCTCTCTATCGAAATGTTCACACTCACCTTGATTTTGCAAGATTGTATTCTCGGTTTTTTCTATGTCGTCGTCAATTCGCTCTAACTCGCGAACGCTCACCGCGACGCTCAATGCGCGCTCCTCCTCCTGTAAAGCGAAGGCTTTTTTTGCCTTTTCGGATTGTTTTTTCAAAACGGGTATCCTCGCTTGAAGCTCGTTTTCGATATCCAATAAACGCAAAAGGTTTTCATCTGTATTTTTTAGGTCGCGCTCCGCCTGTGTCTTTTGGTGGAGGAATTTCGACACCCCCGCCGCTTCTTCAAAAAGCTCCCTTCTTCCCGCCGCCTTAGAGTTGACAATTTCTTCTATTCGCCCCTGTCCTATTATCGAGTAGCCGTCTCGCCCCAATCCGGTTCCCATGAACAAAATACCTATATCCTTAAGGCGGCTTTTTTCCCCGTTGATTATGTACTCGCTGTCGCCCGTGCGATAAAGCTTTCTCGTTATAGTTACCTCATCGTTGTCTAAGGGGAGACGTCTGTCCGCGTTATCAATAGTGAGCGTTACCTTTGCGAACCCCATAGGCTTTCGGGTTTGTGTTCCGTAAAAAATAACGTCCTCCATCTTATCGCCGCGAAGTGTCTTCGCCCCCTGTTCCCCCATAACCCAACGAAGAGCGTCGCTTATATTGCTTTTTCCGTTGCCGTTACTTCCGACAACCGCCGTTGTCTTTGAATCAAAAGTCAATACGGTTTTGTCCGGAAACGATTTAAAGCCTTGAATTTCTAATGTTTTAAAACGCATTGAACTAATCTTCCTTTCAATGATGGTTTACTAAATACAGGTTTCTATTGTTTAAACCTCATAAATCTCTAATTCTGCTCCGGGTTTCTCTTTTATTTTATATATGAACCCAAGTTTCTCGAGTTTTATTTTATTCTCACATTTGTGTCCGTTAATTTTACTTATATTGCGTTTATCGGTAAAAATTTTAAATTTTCTCGGCGCGTCGGGGTTGCCGAAGTCCGCGCCGCCCATAAAATCGAGCATTTTCTTATAATAATATCTGCTTATACTTAATTCGCCGATTACGTTCCCCCCGTAATTCAAGCCTATGCGTATAACTCTTATATTGTTGCTTATAAAACGCCCGTATATTTGCGCGCAAAGCTCAATCGTTTCTTCTTGTGTAAACGGCGTATGTTTCATTTTATAAAGCTCGGTTCCTTCAAAAACGACGGTGGGATATATACGAACCGTATCGGGCTTGAGCTTAATCAGCTCGTCGGCGGTGTAAAGCGATTTTACAATTGTATCCTTATACAACCCCGTCATCATTTGAAGCCCTAATTCAAACCTGTGCCTGCGCGCTTTTATAAGCCCGACCGCCTTGCGAACATCGTCGGAAGCGTGTCCGCGATTATTGGCGGCTAAAACGTCGTCCGCCATGCTCTGCGCGCCGAGTTCGACGGCGGTCACATTGTACTCCTCAAGCATTGATAAAATCTCGTCGGTTACATAATCGGGACGGGTCGAACACCTTATCCCTACGAATATATCGGGGGAGCGTTTTATATATTCATTTGCTATTTGTAATAATTCCCCGCGATATTGTTCATTGAGGGCGGTAAATGTTCCCCCGAAAAAAGCAATTTCCGCGGTCATACCCCTTCGTTTGAGAGAGCGCGCATGATTTTCCAAAATAGAATGTACATCGGCGGAGGATACCGACTTTTCTTTTTCGGTAATAGCGTTTTTGTTACAAAACGAGCATTTATGCGGACAACCTAAGTGCGGAATAAATACGCTCGCATTAGTCTTTTTTACCTCTTTTTTATCTCTAATTGTCAATGCTTGAACCCATTTTGAGCAAAGCCGCTTTTGCCGCCCGCTGCTGCGATTCCTTTTTACTCTTTCCCTTGCCCGAGCCTACAACCCTTCCGTTAATAATAACGTCGGCAAAAAAAAGTTTATTGTGGGCGGAGCCTTCTTCCCCCGTAAGCTCGTATTTAATTGTGTTTTCGGGGTTTTGTTGAACTATTTCTTGTAGCATAGTTTTATAATCGCCCGTAATTAATTTAGACGACTTGAGCGTTTGTTTATCGGGCAAAAACGGTATAATAAAAGCGGTCGACGCGGTTAACCCGGAATCGAGATAAATCGCCGCAATTAACGCCTCAAAAGCGTCCGAAAGAATTGATTTTCTGTCGCGTCCGCCCGTCCGCTCCTCCCCTTTTCCCATAATCAAAAGCTCGCCCAAATTTATGCTTTTTGCATACCTGTACAATGCGTCCTCGCAAACAAAATTGGAGCGAAGCTTTGTAAGGTAGCCCTCCGGCTTCTTTTTAAGGTTATCGTACAGATATTTTGAAACAACAACAGACAAAACGCTGTCTCCGAGGAACTCCATTCGCTCGTTGCATATCCCCCCGTTCGAGGTCTCGGACGAAGAGTGCGTCAACGCTTGTTCCAAAAGCTTTTTGTTTTTAAAAGTGTATCCGATTATTTCTTCAAATTTTTTCATATAGAACTTCCACTTGATATATGCTTCTCTATTTCGTTTACCGCCTCGGATTTGACAAACCTTACCGCTTGTCCGATTGCGTTTTTAAACGCCTTAGAATTACTCGAGCCGTGTGCTTTTATTACCGGTTTTGCGGTTCCCAATAAAGGCGAGCCGCCAACCTCGCGATAATCCGTTTTCTTTGAAAAGTCGGCTACGCCGCTTTTTGCAAATAAATAACCTATTTTTGTTGAAAAGTTTTTGCCGAACAATGTCTTCATTGAGCTTTTCATGAAGCCGCCCATACCCTCGACGGTTTTAAGGTAAATGTTCCCCGTGTAGCCGTCGGTGATTATAACGTCACAGGCTCCTAAGGGAACCTCGCGCGCTTCGACATTGCCGATAAAATTAATCGTCTTTTCGTTTATCAAAAGCTCGTGCGCCGCTAACTCGAGTTCTCTCCCCTTTTCCTTTTCGGTTCCGATATTGAGAAGTCCGACGCGGGGCGATTCGAACCCCATGACCTTATTCATATATATACTCCCCATAATCGCAAATTGTAACAACATTTCGGGGCGACATTCTAAGTTCGCGCCGCCGTCAAGGAGCAGATAATTGCCCGTAATACTCGGCATAATCGGTGCGAGCGCGGGGCGTTTGATTCCTTTTATACGCCCTATAACCATTGAGCCGCCGACCATTAAAGCGGCGGTACTCCCCGCGCTGACAATTGCGTCGGCTTTCCCTCGTTTAACCAAATCGAACGCGACGCCCATAGAAGTGCCTTTTTTTGATTTGCGGATTTCCATAGGGTTATCCTCTACCCGAATAACGCCGTCGGAATAAACAAAATGTACATTGCTTTGCGCGGTCGCCTCGTCAAAATTATAATTGTCGGACTCGCCCCCGACGAACTTCATTCCGAGGTCGTTTAAATCGAGCGTTTCACCCTCGGACGGAACGGGTAAACCCAATCTCGAAAAAGTCGTCGATAATTGTTTCGCGTCGATTGTGATTAAGATTTTTAAGTCCGGTTCTTTTATTTCTTTTGCGGCTAAAAACGCGCCTTTTATTACCTCATCGGGCGCGTTATCGCCGCCCATACCGTCTATAACTATTTTCATAAAATCTTTTTCAAATCCTCCAAAGCTCTTTGAGCTAATTTTTCGTACCGCTCCTTTTTCCCTTTTATCACTTCGTCGAGTCGCGGCAAAATACCCATACTTGCCCCCATAGGTTGATAGTTCACAACCGATTCGTCGCTTATATAATTTGCGAGCGCGCCGACGATGCTTGTCCGAGGTAAATAAAGTCGTTTATTGCGGATTTTCCCGCATAAACAAAGTGCCGCGATAATCCCGCTCGCCGCGCTTTCCATATACCCCTCGACGCCGGTAATCTGTCCCGCAAAGTATATATTGTCCGAGCCGCGCAGCATGAAGTTATTATCGAGCAATTGCGGACTTTTTAAAAACGTATTCCTGTGCATTACCCCGTAACGCACAAATTCCGCCTCTTCGCACCCGGGGATTAACGAAAACACCCGTTTTTGTTCCCCGAATTTCAGATTGGTTTGAAACCCAACTATGTTATATATAGTTCCTTCGGAATTTTCCTTGCGTAGCTGTAGATTTGCATAAGGGCGTTTACCCGTTCGCGGGTCGACGAGTCCTACCGGCTTCATGCATCCGAACCGTAACGAGTCGCGCCCGCGTTTTGCCAATACCTCTACCGGCATACAACCCTCGTAATAGTTCGGGGTATGCAAAACGGCGTCAATGTCAATATCGTGTAACGGTGCGGTTTCGGCGGCAATAAGCGCGTTGTAAAACGTATCGTATTCGTCTTGTGTAAAAGGACAATTGATATAATCGTCGTCTCCCCTTCCGTAACGCGCCGCCATGAATGCTTTTTCCATGTCTATACTTTCGGCGGTAAAAATCGGTGCCGCCGCGTCGTAAAAGCTGAGAAAATCGCCCACCCTTTGTTTGATTGCGTATGCAAATTTGTCGCTCGTCAGCGGCCCGGTTGCAATAATAGCGTTTTTCTCGGGAAAAACCGCCACTTCGTCGGTAAAAAGCTCAATATTCGGGTCGGATTTAATTCGCCGCGTTATTTCGTCGGAAAAGGCAACACGGTCAACCGCAAGCGCGCCGCCGGCGGGAACTTTTGTCAGCGCGGCGGCTTCTAACGTGAGCGAACCGAGAAGACGCATTTCCGCTTTAAGCAACCCGCCCGCCGTAGAGAGTCTGTCGGCTTTGAGCGAATTAGAGCAGACTAATTCGGCGAACCCGTGATACTTATGTGCGGGGGAATATTTTTGCGGTTTCATCTCGTACAGACGGACTTTTATTCCGTTACGGGACAATGTATTCGCGGCTTCAACCCCCGCAAGACCCGCGCCGATTATTGTTACTGTCATGATAAGCCCAACTGCACACTGCTTACAACGCCGGCTACGGGAATAGTCTTTGTGCGGAATTTATCCGCCGCTCGAATTATACCGTCCTCATACAATACCGCCGACTCCAATGTAGTTTTGGTCAGCCGCATAACCTGTACCCCTTGTGTGTCGCGTGTGGACTTGGGCAAAATTAACGCAGATGAAAAAATCGTTATCTTTCCCGCTTCAGACTTTAGTACAAATTCATGGTCGCCCGTAATTTTAAACATTGCGATTAACGGCGAATCAATATTGAGAGAGTTGGCTAATTTTTTACGTTTTGTCTTTGTGATAAAAGACGATAACGGAACCTTTGCACATTTTCCGTTTTTGAAAAAAGAAACGACCGTTTCGGAATAGTCGGCGGTGGCGACCATAGAGAGAAGCTTTTCGTCGTCGTCAAATTCTAACTTTGACGGGATATAATCGCCCATTACGCTCGCTTTTAAATCGTCAAATTCGGAAGCCCTCGATTTGTACACAACGCCCTTATCGGTGAAGAAAAGCAATTCGTCGCGATTGTTCCCTATTTCGCTCGGTATATGCGTTACAATCCTGTCACCCTCCTTGAGCTTATGCTCGCTACTCATTCTGAGCGATTGCGGCGTGATTTTTTTGAAATATCCCTCTTCGGTAAGGAAGAGATTGACGGGGTATTCGGGGGCGGTTTCTTCCGCAACCGTTATGCTCGCGAACTCCTCATCGGTTGTGTAAATAATATCTGTGCGCCGCTCTTTCCCGTATTTTGCGGCAATTTCCCGCAAATCGTTTATAATGAGCTTCTTTATTTTTGTTTCGGAGCCGAGTATCTCCTCTGCTTCGATAATTGCTTTTTTAAGGTCTTCAATCTCCTCCGTGCGTTTAACAATGTACTCTCTGTTTATATGGCGAAGTTTTATTTCGGCAACGTAATCGGCTTGAACCTCGTCGATTCCGAAGCCAATCATCAAATTCGGCACAACCTCGTTTTCCTCGTCGGTTTCGCGTATTATTTTTACGGCTTTATCTATATCGAGAAGAATTTTACTAAGCCCCAATAAAAGGTGAAGCTTTTCTTTTTTCTTGTTCATTTCAAAGCGAATCCTTCGCTTAACACATTGGGTACGGAAAATTGCCCATTCGCCGAGAATTTCGGCTACGCCCAACACCCTCGGATTCCCCGATATAAGAAGGTTAAAATTACAAGAAAATGTGTCCTGAAGCGTTGTTATGCGAAAAAGCTTTTGCATTAATGCGTCGGGGTCGGTTCCGCGCTTTAGGTCAATAGTGAGCTTTAATCCCGATAAATCGGTTTCGTCGCGTGTGTCGTTTATTTCTTTAATTTTGCCCGTTTTGACGTGTTCGACGATTTTATCTATAATTGCTTCGACGGTAGTTGTCGGGGGGATTTCGATAACCTCTATACAGTTTTCGGTTTTGTCGTATTTATATTTTGAACGTATTTTAACAGAGCCGCGCCCGGTTTCATAGATTCGCTTTAATTCCTCTTCGTCATAAATAATGCTTCCGCCGCCCGGGAAATCGGGGGCTTTAAGGGTGTTTATAATCTCGCCGGTATCCATAGCGAGTTCGGGGTTTTTCATTAAAAGCTCGGTAGTTTTACAAACCTCCGCCAAATTAAAGGGACAGATGTTCGACGCCATAGAAACGGCTATTCCTATGTTAGAGTTGACTAATACCGACGGAAACTTCGCCGGAAGCAACACCGGCTCGGTTGTTGAATTATCATAGTTGGGTATAAAATCCACGGTGTCGCGCTCAATTTCCGAGAAAATCTCGACGCAGAGCGATTCGAGCTTTGCTTCTGTATAACGCGACGCGGCATAAGCCATATCGCGGGAATATGCCTTACTGAAATTCCCTTTTGAGTCAACATACGGGTGCAAAAGCGATTCGTTACCCCTTGCGAGTCTCACCATTGTTTCATAAATAGCCGAGTCACCATGCGGGTTTAGGCGCATCGTTTGTCCGACAATGTTCGCCGATTTTGTTCTCGAACCCGTTAAAAGCCCCATTTTGTACATGGTGTAGAGAAGCTTTCTGTGACTGGGCTTGAACCCGTCTATTTCGGGCAACGCGCGCGAAACAATTACGCTCATTGCATAGGGCATATAATTCTCTTCGAGCGTTTCGACAATATTCTTTTCGTTTATTTCACCCGCGCCCTCAATATGAGCGGCGGGGATATTTTTCTTTTCCGATTTTTTCTTCATTTTAAAATTTACCTAAAAGCATACACCTAAAACAATAAGGAATAATGTTTCATTATTCCTTATTGTTATGACTTAGTTTGTATATTGTTAATCCGATGCGTATGGTATTAAAGCCAAGTGTCTTGCGCGCTTAACCGCAGTAGTGAGTTCTCTTTGGTGAAACGCACAACAACCGGTGATTCTTCGCGGAAGAATCTTATAGCGTTCGGTTAAACATTTACCGCTTTTTAATCTCGCTATATCCTTATAATCTATAAACGCCGCTTTTTCAGCGCAAAACGCACAAACCTTTTTTCGCGGTCGTCTGTTCGGGCGTCCGTCGCCCCCTCTGTTATTATTGTATTCTCTTCTTTCTGCCATTATATAAATTCTCCTTATTATTTATTTACTGTTGCTTCATAGTCGTCAAGCTGCGTTTCTCTGCGGTCGGGCAAAGCCCGCCCTTTGGAGAAACTCCGCTCTTGTTTGCTTCAGAACGGATAGTCGTCGTCGCCGCCGGAGGTGACGCCCGCAAAATCGTTATTTACTCCGCTTTCAATTGCGGGGGGGGCAGCATTAGCCGTTTCTGCGGGGTGGGGGCTTTGCCCCTGACTCTGATACCCGCTGTTGTAATTGCCGCCGGGGGCGGGAGCATAACCGCCGCCGGGGTTATAGCTATTTTGTTGCGACGATTTCTCGCCCGTAAAATGTATCGTATCCGCAACAACCTCGACTATATTTTGAGTTATATTGTTCTTATCAACATATTGTCTCGTTTGTAATTCGCCGTCAATCATAACCATGCGCCCCTTGCCGAAGTATTTCGAGATAAACTCGGCGGTCGAACGCCACGCAACTATATTGAAAAAATCGGCTTTTCGTTCTTCACCCTTGACCTGGTAATTTCTGTCAACCGCTATCCTAAACGACAATACCGAAACGCCCGTAGGCGTCGTCTTTAATTCCAAATCGTGACAGATTCGCCCCATTAAAATTACCTTATTAAACATCTTTTATTCACCCCTGTTCATCATCTTTTTCTTCTTTTTCTTCGGTAGCTTCAATTGCGTTCGGTTCGGGTTTAATTGTTTCTTCGACCGCTTTTTGCGGCTTTTCGTCGAGGGCGGGTTTTGTTGCGCCGTCTTTACGTAAAACGGTCAGAAAACGGATTACGCTTTCCGTAATGTTCAAATTGCGTTCAAATTCTTTTATGAACTCGGGAGCGGCATCAAAATTGTATAAAACATAAAAGCCGTCCGTTTCATAATTAATCGGATACGCCAACCGCCTCTTTCCCCACTCGTTAATCCCGACAAGCGTCGCGCTCGATTCAATAAGTCTCGTAAACTTTTGCTTAAGAACCTCAACCTGTTCCTCGCCGTTTTTGAGCGAGTAAACCACCATTGTCTCATACTTTTCGCTTAATTTTGCCATTTTAAAAAATTCCTCCTTATAGACTTTAGTCCCGCGGGGTAAGACCCGCGAGCAAGGATTATACCGAGCGACGCCGTCTCTCGGCAATTAACAGCCTTTTGCTGTAACCGATACAGTATAACATGAAAATTATGGCTTGTCAAGCGTTGACAAGTTAAAATTTTTATGCTATACTGTTCTCTGTTAATATTTTAATATTCAAATCATAGAGGAGCAGGGGTTATGGAAATAAAAGGGTTCACATACGGATACGCCGCGAGGCGGGGGGATTATCGAAGCCCCGAGGCGATAAAGTCACAGGATTTGTTGTACCAATTGGGTAACAATTGGGTTTGTCTCGCCGTTTTAAATTATCAAAAAGCTTTTTATTCAACAGAAATCCCGTTTGATTATTCGAGAACGCCCACAGACCGAGATATAGCCTTCGCTATTGATAAAGCACATTCAAAGGGCGTAAAGGTATGTCTTAAGCCAATGCTTAACTCTGATGACCATATGTGGAGGGCGCACATAGGCTTTCCCGACCTTTCGATGGGTGAAAAGGACGTATACTGGGGCGAATGGTTCAAGAGCTATTCCGCATTTTTGTTACATTATGCCGAGCTTGCGGAGGAGTTGGGCGCGGAAATGCTTTGCATAGGCTGTGAAATGTTGGCGACGGAGCATAAAGAGGATTATTGGCGGGAGCTTATTGCAAAAATTCGAAGGGTGTTTTCCGGAAAGGTTGTGTACAATACCAACCACGGAAAAGAGGACACTGTACCGTGGTTTGACGAGCTCGATTATATCGGGACGTCGGCATATTATCCCGTAGGAGAGAAGTCCGCCGAAAAAGCGGCTATGACCGCCGAGTGGGAAAAGGTTCGTGACCGCATTAACGGAATTGCCGATAAAATGAACAAAAGATACATCTTCATGGAAATAGGCTGTCGTTCTGCAAAGGGTTGCGCGGGGATGCCGTGGGACTTCGCACACAGAGAGTTTCCCGTCAGCGAGGAGGAACAGGCGGATTTTTATGAATCGTGTCTCGACGTATTTATGAAAGAGCCGCGTTTTGAGGGGGTCTTTTGGTGGGATTGGTCAACCTTTATATATGACACAAGGGAAGAAGCCAAAAAGGATATTGGCTTTAATATACATTTGAAAAAAGCCGAAGAGGTTTTAAAGAGGAAGTATGCACAATAACAACAATTCTGCCGAAGCCGTTCCGTTTTTGTGGGATTATTTGAAATCGAGCTCGAAACAAATTGTTATGCTCGGAACGGGAGACGGTGCCGATAAAATTCTCGAGGTCATGTCGGAATATGAGCTTGAGCCGGTGTGTTTCACCGCCACGGGCGATTTCCCCATGAAATCGAGCTTTCGAGATTATAAGGTTTTGTCTTTTGACGAGGTAGAAAAAAGATACAGGAATTTTGTGGTGTTAATATGCTTCGGAAGTGCGCGCCCGGACGTCTTGGAGCGGCTTCGCGCTTTAACCGAAAGGTATGAGGTGTTTGCACCGGACGTACCCGTTGCCGGTGGGGATATTTACACCCCCGAGTATGTAAACGACAACGCGGAAAAAATTGACAAGGCTCGCGGTATGCTCGGTGACGACAAATCGAGAGAGGTTTTTGACAAATGGTTGAATTACCGATTAAGCGGTCGACTCGACATTCTTGACGAAATAACGTCATCGCGAGAAGAGATACTTTCGCTTTTGAAGTTGGGCGACAATGAGTTTTTTGTGGACGCGGGCGCGTATAAAGGGGACACCGTTGAAGAGTTTATTAAACACACCGGGGGGAAATTCGGTAAAATTATAGCTATTGAACCCGACGTTAAGAATCATATAGCTATGCGGCGAAGGCTATACGCTTACGGGAGCGGGATTTTTGTTCCGTTAAACGCCGCCGCTTGGTGCGACGATATGCCGCTCGAGTTTTCCGAAAAGACGGGAAGGGCGGGCGCGGTAAGCGGTATGTCCTCGAGCGACGCAATAAGGGCGCGAGTTAAGCGGATTGACGGCGTTAAAATCGACACAATATGTATTAAAGAGGGGGTCGAAAAGCCGACCTATATCAAATTTGACGTAGAGGGTGCCGAAGCAAAGGCCGTCATAGGGGCAAAATCGGTTATAACAAAGAGCCGACCGAAAATGCTCGTTTCGCTGTACCACCGCGCAGAGGATATGTTTGAATTGCCTCTGCTTATTAATTCATATAATCCGCGTTATAAAATGTACCTGCGAAAAACGCGCTGTATACCCGGTTGGGAATTTCAATTAATAGCATTATAGTGTTAAACAAGAGCTAAAATAAAAAGAGGGAATTTATTTCGGCTCGGAAAGGGTTGGGTCATAAGCATGAGGAGAATAGTTTTTATTGTTCTTGCGGTAATTGCAGCCGCAATAGTCGCGTTTTTTTGTTGGAGGGAGTTTCTTGTCCCGGAAATAAACTTTGTCGCCGATAACACCTATTCCCTTTCGGGCAATTACTTTAAGGTACAAAGATTATATGCCGCCGCGGTCGATATGGACGCATATAATCAAGAGCTGGAATATATTATGAATACAACCGAATATACCGAGGAGGAGATTTTTGCCGCGGCAATCGCGTCGGGGAAGCCGGAATTTTTCCCCGTGTTTAACTTCGGGCTGCATCGCGACGGTAACGATATTGTGTTAGACGGATTCATTGATGTGGAATTAGCCGAGGGGCAAACCGAGCAAAGGTTCGAAATGGAAAACGTGAGCATCGAGGCGGTGGTCACACAGGGGGATTTGATTATAAGAGACATTGAGGTTGTTAAGCTCGACAAAAACGGCGACGAATCGGTTGTTAAGGTAAATTCCGAGCAACAGGCGGCGGCAGATATAAGCAACGCAAAGCTTTTCAAAATTATCATGGACGGGGAAGAGGGGGCGGTGACCCTACGCATTGTGTACAGCGTTAAGGCTAACTCGCTTTTGTCAAAAACCGCGTTGGAGGAACAATATCTCGAAATCCACACAAATATCACAAAGGACGTCGCGATGAACTTAGAAGCGGAGTATATTTCCGAGCCGTATTCAAATTTGGAAGAGTTGGGTGTGGGTTGATGGATACAACACAATTAAGAGCGCGCTACGAACAGCTTAAGTCAAAGGGTTTAAAATTAGATATGTCGAGGGGGAAACCGGGTGCGGACGTTATCGCGCTTTCGAGCGATATGTTAAGCTTACCGGGGGCTTCTTATATGTCGGACGGAATAGATTGTCGAAATTATAACGGGGCAATTCTTGACGGACTTCCCGAGGCTAAGGCGTTATTCGCGCCAATGCTCGGAGTGCGTGCCGAAGAGATGATTTTAGGCAATAATTCGAGTCTTTCTATGATGTACGATACAATTGTTCGTTGTATGATATACGGCGTCGATGAAAAATCGGAGTCGTGGTCGAAGTATAACAAAGGCGGGGAAAGGATTAAGTTTTTATGTCCCGTTCCCGGCTATGACAGACATTTTACAATTTGTGAAGCTCTCGGAATCGAAATGCTCAATATCCCCGTCAGTAAAGACGGTATAGATATGGACGCGGTTGAAGAATTGGCAAAAAATGACGAATCGGTGAAGGGGATTTGGTGCGTTCCGATATACTCTAACCCAACGGGGATAACCTATTCCGACGATACGGTGCGGCGACTTGCGCGTTTAGAAACAAAGGCGGAGGATTTTCGCATTTTTTGGGATTGTGCCTACGCGGTGCATCACCTGAACGATACCCCCGATGTGCTTTTAAACATTTTAGACGAATGTAAAAAAGCGGGGCGACCCGATAAGGTTTATATGTTCGCGTCAACCTCAAAGATAACATTCCCCGGCGGCGGCGTTGCTATAATGGCGACGAGCGAGAGAAACGCCGCTTTAATAAAAAAGCGGCTTTCGGCAAGAACTATAGGAAGCGATAAGCTGAATCAATTGAGACACGTTCAATTTTTGAAGGATTGGAACGGACTCGAAGCCCATATGAAGGCAATTCGCGGCGTTCTTCAGCCTAAGTTTGACGTCGTTTTACAAGCCCTCGAACGCGAGCTTTCACCCTTAGGCTTAGGCAAATGGCACAAACCAAACGGGGGATACTTTGTATCATTTGACGGTAACCCGGGGACGGCGAAAAAAACGATACAGCTTTGCAGAGACGCGGGGGTTATTTTGACGGAGGCGGGCGCAACCTTCCCTTACGGAAACGACCCCGATGACAAGAATATAAGAATTGCTCCGTCTTTTCCCCCGCTTAATGAACTTGTTCAGGCGATGGAGGTTTTTTGCGTCGGCGTGAAATTAGCTAATTTATAATATATCACTTTTTCCCTTCTGTCCATACGCTTATTCCGCCCGCAAACGCCCCGAATAAAATACCGGAAATTGGCCAAATTAACCAGCTTATGCTCCAGCTATCGCCGACAAAGCTCCAAAGAAGATATACGGCGGTTATTAAGGGCCAGAAAACGGCGGCAACCGTTCCGATAATGCGCTCCGAATCCTGCGATTGTTTTTTTGTGATATATCCGTAATCGCCCCGCCCCAATACATAATCATAAGCGTGATACTCCATACCCGCCACAATAAATAAAAATGCCGCAAACCCGATTGTGAAAATAAGCGCGGAAACGGCAAACGTCTCTAAGCCCAAATTCGCAAATAAGAGAAAACCGCCCACCGCGAGTAATACAATAGCAACCCCCGCGGCTATAACGGCGGTGAATTTTGGCATGAACCGTTCCCGCATTTGTTCAAGCTCGGTGCGCGTAGAGCTGTCGAGGAATAAAGCTTTGTTCCCGTATTTTTCATAATAGCGATTGAGCGACATACCGTTTATAATGAACAATATGACGGCGGGAATAATAAAAAGGAATAGCGCGAAAAGCGCGACCGCCTCGGCGAGGCTTGCGCTTCCCGGGTTGGTTATTGTGTTTGTGAATCGCGTTGCGGTTTCGCCGATAATGTTTTGTGTATTAAATCCGGAATTAACTATCATCATCATTGTTGAAACGCCGGTTAGAATTAACCATACCCCGATGCCGAGCCATTTGCTCGCTTTCTTAAACGCCGCAGTTAACCTGAGCGCGTCTTCACGCGAGACGGGGATACCTTCATCATCTTCTTCATATGCGCCTTTGCTTACTGCGGGGCGCAGCTCTGAAATTATTGGGGGCGTCCCTAATTCGGCAACAATTTCGTCTATGCTCCCAAAATCCGCTATTACGCTCCCCACCGCTTCGTTTTCGCTTTTTCCCTCTGCTTTAAGCGCGTTATATTTTTCTTCCATACCCGCGAGCATATCCCGCTTTAACGCCGTAACGCGTTCGTTATCACCAAACGCCTTGAATACGTTTTCAATGTAAATTTTAATTGCTTCCATTTAAAGTTGTCCTCCTATAATAAATTTATTAATCAAATCCTTTGTTAATACCCATTCGTCACATTTTTGTTTGTAATACTCGCGCCCCTCCTCGGTCAGTGTGTAATAGGTTCGCTCTCGCCCGCCCGAGTATGTTCCGGGGTATGAACGCAAATAACCTAATTTGCCTAATCGGGAAAACGCAGAGTAAAGCGTCGTTTCCTTCATAATGTAACCGCCGACGGAAATCCGCGTTATGCTTTTCGATATTTCATATCCGTATGAATCCCCGTCGTAAAGCACCCTTAAAATGATTAGGTCGATGTATCCGCGAATAACCTCGCTGCTTATTGACGAATACTCCAATAAAAACACCCCCCCTCATTCTGTTGAAAAACAACCACGTCTGACGTAGTAATATCAGTATATCATAACTACTACGTCATGTCAAGTAGTTTTTGAAAAAAATTGCAAAATAAAAAACTGACCGACTATATACTATCGGTCAGTTTTTTGTATTTTCCTTGTATAATCCTTAAAGTTTAATAGGAATCAATTCGATATAGTCGTTAATATTGCCGTCGTTCATGCAACAGTCTATGATTTTTTTGCCAAGGGGGTCGAGCTCGGGGGTATCAAATTTTGCCAACTCGGTTTTGAAGAAATCGGACAATATTTTTGCACCCTTATCATACCCCTCAAACCCTATTTCTGATTGTGTCTCGGGTTGAAGGAACGCTTTTCTGACGAGTTGTCCGTCGACCTTGAGCTTTTCGAGTCCATACCCGAGCAACGGGCATCTCGCTTCAAAAAGGCTGTCTCTGTGAAATCTCGCGCTCCCTCTTCTCGCAATGTACTCGCGGGCTATCCATTGTGGTTTAAAGCCGACCTCGTAACAACCTATATGTTGATTTGGGATTAGGACATATCTGGTATTAGGTGAGTCTACAATTTGCTGTAAAAGAAGGTTCGCCTGTTTCACCGATGAGCCGGTGAGGAACGGGCCGTATGAGCCTATACCCTCGCTCGTCATACCCCCGCTGTCCACAATGCTCGGATTAGCGTGACCGCGCGGCGCGACCAATCGCCAAAGCCAACCGAGGGCGGGCGGTAAAATGTGCATAAGCCCCATAATTCCATAGGAAGGGTTTTTCTTTGTACAGGGGGGAACCCTTACCCCAAAGCTTCTTATATCGACCTCAACCGGCGCGTCGATTATATTTTGTATCATTCTTCGGGGAAGTATTACGCGGGGATTCGGACAAGGTTTATTTGTGTCCTCGTCGATTGTGTGTTCCCAAATAAGAACGGTGGATTTAGGTTGAGCCTGCATACTGATAAACACAAGCGGCTCATCGGGCGATATACAAGATTTTTCCAAATAAGGTGCCGTTCCGTATTCCTTAATGTGGTCTACCCGCACAAACCACCCCGCCTCAACGTCTTTTATAACGAGCTTTTTGCTCTTATTTTGCATTTTAGAGTGACACATTGCCATATCGTCCGCAATAGGGTGCAACTCACAGGGTTCTTCAAGTCTTAAATAAAAATCCTCTTTTGTGACCATATTTGTGCCGACGTGTAACCTTCCATCGGTTTCGCGGTGAAGATGCTCGCTCATTTCGCTTTTTCCGCCGCCCGACGCCCCCTCGTGCATCATAACTATCTCGTTTTCATACGGTGTAACTATTTTAACGGCAGATGTATGGACGGTGACCCACCCTTCGCGTTCGCCGACATCGAGTAGAAAACCGTAAAGCCCCTTTTTTGCGCTCGGCCCGGGATAAAGGTTGTACGGGAAAAGCTCGTATACCTCATCGAGGCGGTTATGCACAACTATCTGTTTACCGTCAAAGTGTGTATGTCTGAAGGGCGGCGCGAGATAAATGTTTACCTTTGGCTCAAATATACCGTCATATTCGGTGATATTTGTAAAATACTGTAAATCGCTCAAGCCACAGGCGAAAAAACCCGCATTCATAGGCGCGATTAACGCGGCGGGATAACCGTATTCGTCCCCCCCGACCATTACCGGCACCACCAACAAATCCTGTTTCTTGAGCCATTCGAATGTTTCCCCTCGAAGCGCACTAAAGTCGTTTCCGAATTTTTCGGCAAACCTCGGTTTGTCCGTCGGCTTATCGTCCCCGATAATGAGACAGTCGGGGTCGCGCCGCCGCATATACGGGTCGGTATAGTTTATGACAACACCGTTTTTACAACGGGTGACAATCGCCTCGTCGCGTATCCTTCCGTTTACCTCATAACCGACCGTAAATTCATCAACGTCACCCAAGGTAAGCTTAAAAAGCTCCTCCCTCGTTTTGGGGACAGTTACGCTTTTACAATTGTTAAGTATATCTGCCGCGTCGCTTGTAAATTTGAATTTTTCCAACATTGTGTATATATCCTTTCGTATCCGTTGTAGATAAAAGGGCAGGTTCATTCCTGCCCTTTCGTATTTTGTGATTATCTAAGGAACTGTTGCTGATATCAGTGACAGCCTTCACATTTACTGTTCATTAAATCGCGCTCTTCCTTTGAATAGTCGCGTTTAAAATTTGTGTCCCCTTCTTGCGGTTGTATTCCCGCCAAATCGTCGCCGGAAATACCGGTTTGTATAAACGTATCTCTTCTGTGAATATGGAAGTTGCCGGGGTTGGCTCCATAAACATTTACATTTAAACCGCGTAAGCCGATGTTGCATATTTCAACATTTAACCTTACGTTTGTGAGCGTTACGCCCATCATTCCGCGAATTGCGCGTCTGCTCGTGCTCAGATTCATTGTCGCGTTGCTTATTTCGGTTGTCTCCGCGGCACTCATACAATCCTCCGCGCTGTCGATATTAAATGTTCCGCCCTCGATTTTTAAGCTTCCGTCCGAACGAATCCCCTTCATCGTTTCTTCCTGTCTTCCCGCTCGCCAGCCGCCGTTAATCACGGCGTTAAACGTCACGTTGGTGAGGTTGGTATTGCGCTCGGAGTGGATTGCGTCACGGATAGAGTTGACGGTTATTGTAGAATTGCTGATGGTTACGTTACCGTTGTTATTTCCCGCGGCACGTATACCCTTACTTTTTGTGTTAAGGGTGACATTCGAGTTGTTGATATAGGTCAATATACGCGAACGCAAGCCGTGAACCGGGGAGTATGCCGTTACATTCGCGCTCTCTAACGTAAGGGTGTTACGCGAGTGGATAGCGTGTCTTAATCCGCCGTATACCGTAAGACTTCCGTCGCCGGTAAGGATAAGGTTGGATGCACGGCTGAATATCGCGCCGTTACGGTTAAGTGCCGTTTCATCATCAAAATCTTCAAGCTCTTCCGGGTCTATACCGTTATCTATGAAGGGACGACCGTCTTTGAGCGTATTATTGCCGACGCTTTTGATTGTCAGCGTGAAGGGCTCCATTTCCCTCGATGTGCGTATAGCGGGCCCAATGCTGTTCGTGATAGATACATTCTCTAAGGTGAGGGTTACATCACCTACGGCGGCGACAATAATAATCCCGTTATCGAGCGTTCCGGTGATTAAATAGTCGCCCGAATGTTCAATCGTCACACGTTGTTCCTCAATCAACGCTTCCGCGCCTTTTGTTGACTTTGTACTCGTCGCAGAGGTGTTATTGAGCGTAATTCGCACAAAATCCTCTGTAGGCTGTTGCTCGGTCGCCGCTTCGGTCGTTACCGCGGGCGGCTGTGTCGATTCATCTTCCGGCTCGGTTGCGGGGTTTTCATCTTGCGGTGAGGAATCCACAACCTGCGCTACAGTTTGCAAAGGGATTGTTTCGCGGTCGTCCTCTGTATCCGCTTCTTCCTCCGCGACTGTCGTTTCTTCTTTTGGAATAAACTCGCCGTTAGGGTCAACCCAACCGTCGGGTACCTCAATCAAATCCTCCGAAGCGAAGGTTTCCTTTATTGTGGGGTCGTTATACATTGCGTCGACATACGGCTCGACATTTCCCGCGCCCGACGCGATATAAACAATCGTTCCTATTGCGAACACGACAACGCTCCCCCCCGCAACGGCGGCGGCTTTGAGGTATTTGGGTTCAACCTTCCCGTAAATGTCTTTAAGCTCGTCAAAACATTCCATACAAAGGTCTTCGAGTCGTTCCATTATTTTTGTTATAAGCTGACGCATTACATACCGCCTTCCCTCCTGGTATCGAGTCTCAGGATAATATTCAAGTTACCGTTACGTGTACGAAGTTCATCAATAAATGCTTTTTCGTCAATGTCGTTTTTAAGCATTAACGAATATGTGATTTCGAAGGTCGCGCCGAGGTCCATTGTTTTTACCCGCGCTACGTCCCAAGAATATGCGTATTTTTCCATTACCGAGTCAAACACTTCGGTGTAGCTTATGCTCTCGGGAACATTAATTCTGAGGAGCTTAGGTTCCGCTTTAAGGTCGCCGTAGCCCGCAAAGTTCAAGATGAGAAGAACCGCACAAAGCACCAAGGCGATTGCGAAGGCGTAGAAAAGGAAGCCCATACCGCAAGCCATACCGATTGCTACCGATACAAATATAAACGCCAAATCCTTTGAGTTGGTTGCACCGCTACGGAAACGGGTCATAGAGAAGATACCCGCCACACCAAAGCCGGCACCGACATTTTGTCCGATAGTGAACACAACCGTTGCCACCACGATAGGCAGAATAACAAGGGTTATTGCGAAGTTTCTCGAGGAAGGTTGACCCTTTCTTGTTACAGCTTTATAAAGCAAGCTAAGTATAAAGCCGACAATAATTGCGCCGGTGGCAATTAAGAAGAACGCAAGCGTGGGGTCCATTGTGGGTTCGTTGAAGGCGTCTCTGTCTTCGCGAATATTGCCCAATAAAGCGCGTAAAATCGCACCGAATGATTTTGTTACATGAATACTTCCGCAAACGAGACAGTTTGTGGGTTCCGCGCCGTTCATGTTTGTTTTACAATCGCGACAAACCCATACAGCCTTTTCGTTGGCACCGGTTATCCAGGTTCTTGCAACGGAATAGGTTGCTTCGTCAAAGGTAGCCAAGCCGATGTCATAATCATCGTCATCATCATCGGAAAGCGCGTAACTTCCGATATCATAATCATCAAACGGTTCATCCTCAACGGGGGGTTCAACATCGTCGGAAGGCTCATCGGGGAGTGTTTCTTCTTCGTTTAAAGCCGCGTCTTCGTCGCCGATGTCATTTGTTTCGTCGCCGATATCTCCGTCGTTGATAATGTCATCTCCGATTGCGGTATCGTCGAGGTCTGCGCCTACGGTGGTTGCCATTGTCGCAATAATGGCGAGGGTCATAAAAATGGTTAGTGCTTTCTTGAGTATCATGGTGATTGTTCTCCTTAGTTATTTACATTTAATTAATTATACAGTAAAATATTCGCCGACAATCGGCGGAAGGTTGAGCGCGGCACCGGTGGCTTTTGCGTCGGCAACGATTTGACGCCGTAAAAAGCGTTTATATTCGGAGCCGTATTTTGAAACGCTTCCGCGCATTAAATTATGCTCTGCAAAATAATTGAGCAGCCAACGCGGTAAAGTGCTTCCCGCCTTGACCTCCATAACGTACCACCCGTCTTTTAAAAGCGGTTCGCCGTGGTCGCCGTTTTCGAGCCTCACGTCCTCGCGCCTTGTGCGCGTGTTAAAATCGAAGGAAATTCGCAAATCTCTTCCGGGGCCGCCTTCGGACGGGTCTTTCCCAAAGAACGCAATTCTGTCGTAAGCTAAGTAAATCATGGGTATCGGTTCATAAAACAACAGCGTTTGTTGAAGCTCCTTCATGACCTGTGTCTTAACATATTGCGGTCTTTTTGAGGTTTCGGGCGGGATTTCTCTCGTCTCGACAAATTTGTACGCCTCGTCGAGCTTAAGAGTAACCCTCCTCTTATAAACCACGCCCTTATACTTTTTCTTCATTTCTAAGTATACGTTACTGTCCATTTCCGGGACTCCGTATGCGCGAAGCCGCAGTTTTTCTTTATACTTCGGTTTCGCGACCGACTCGCGGATAATGTCATGGTTCACCGTGTCGTAGTAAATGTTGGCAATCGTGTAATGTTTACCGCCGTGATTGTGTTCGTCATAGTTCATGTACTCGAGCATGAACTCTGTTATGTGTTTATATCGTTCGGCGTCCATGATATACTTCATTTCCTTTCGGGCAAACACCTCTATAGCCATATCATTCACCACCTCCTTACTTTAAAAGAAATTGTAGACAAAAGAAAATATAAACGAAAATTTACAAAATCACACATATTTTACACAAGCTATGCAGATTTTGCCTATTATTTAAAAAGTATAACATATTTATTCGAGAGTGTCAATCGTGATTTTGTGCAAAAAATAGAATATTTTTTTGTGCAATATTACCGTAAATTTGTTTAAATCTTGTTTAAGAGTTTTTTCGTATATCGTTCCTTTTGATTTTACCGCTGATTGTTTTTGGAAGCTCATTTGTAAATTCAACCATGCGCGGGTATTTATAAGGAGCGGTATTTTTTTTAACAAACATCTGAAGCTCTTTAACGAGCTCCTCCGTACCTTCATATCCTTTTGCCAAAACAATTGTCGCCTTAACCACCTGCCCCCTGACCGGGTCGGGCGCGCCGGTAACGGCACATTCAAGCACGGCGGGGTGGGTTATCAAAACGCTTTCGATTTCAAAGGGCCCGATTCTGTAGCCCGAGGATTTGATGAGGTCGTCGTTTCGCCCCACATACCAAAAATAACCGTCCTCATCGTTGTAGGCTGTGTCGCCCGTGTGATATATCCCGTTGCTCCATGATGAGTCGGTTAATTCGTCATTGTTAAAATAACCGCCGAACATTCCGTCCGCCCCACGGTCACAGCGTATTACGATTTCGCCGACCTCGCCGACCTCAACGGGATTTCCGTCATCGTCGGCGATAATAACATTATAAAAAGGAACCGGCTTTCCCATTGAGCCGGGACAGGGAGACATTCCCACCATATTCGCGAGCATGACTATTCCCTCGGTTTGCCCGAACCCCTCCATAAGCAAAAGCCCCGTAAACTCTTTCCATTTATTGAAAACCTCGGGATTAAGAGCCTCTCCCGCTATACAACAATGTTCAAGGCTCGAAATGTTATAATTTTCCAACCCCTCTTTAATAAAAAATCTGTACATGGTGGGCGGCGCGCAAAAAGATGTAACTTTATAATCCTGTAGAATTTTTAAAACGTCTGCGGGTACGAACTTGTCAAAATCATACACAAAGACGCACGAACCCAAAGACATCTGCCCGTACAAACAACCCCACGCCGATTTTGCCCAACCGGTATCCGCTACGGTATAGTGTTTCCCGTCGGGGTTGACATTTTGCCAGTATTTTGCGGTCAATATATGCGCCAAAGCATACCGATAATTATGCGTTACCATCTTAGGGTATCCCGTAGTACCCGAGGTAAAATAAAGCAACATCATTTCGCGACAATTTGTCGGCACCCTCTCGAATTTGTCCGATTGTGCGGCTATATCGACATCAAAATCGGAAAATTTTTCGGGAATATCCGCGCCGTCTAAATTGACTATATACTTTGTTTTAACTTTTTCGCCGGTTTGTGAATCGGCTTCGTTGACCCTTTCCGATATTTCGGGGTTATGGGCGGTAACTATTATTCCGGTGACCCCCGCCTGTTCAAAACGGTATACGTAGTCCTTGGTTGTCAGAAGGTGGGTAGCGGGAATCGCAACCGCGCCGATTTTATGAAGCGCGATAATTGCGTACCAGAATTGATAGTTCCTTTTAAGAACAAGCATCACCTTGTCGCCTTTTTTGATTCCTCTTTTAACAAAGGCGTTGGCGGTTTGATTCGACAACCTCGACAATTCGCCGTATGATAAGGTTTTGTCGTTACCGTTAACATCGACCCATTGCAGAGCGGGTCTCTCGGGTTCCGCCTCGGCAAATGCGTCAATTATATCATACGCAAAATTGAAGCTGTCGGGGCAATTCAACGAGAACTCATTTAAAACGCCGTCCGCGTCAAACCCCTCTTTTACAAATTGTTTATAATAATCCTGTACTTTTATTTGATTTATCATTTAATTTTATACTGTACCTTTCATTTTGGAAATAAATTCCCTCTTTTTAGCTCTTGTTTTGCTTATATCAACACCGCTAAAAATTTACAATCCTGTCCGTCGACGGCTATCATACCGTGAGGGTTCTTTGCGTCAAAGTATATGCAATCCCCTTCTTCAAGGGTCTCGATATGCGAGCCTATTGCAAATTTAAGCCGCCCTGAAATGACAATATCCATCTCCTGTCCGTCGTGTGACGATAGCGGGATTGGTTTATTTTGAGCGTCGGCATAAAACGGAGCGACCACCATAAACGGCTCGGCTTTTTTGTCTTTAAAATGGTGGGCAATATGCTGATAACTAAATTCCTCGCGCCGTTTTATAGGCAGACCTTTTCCGTTTTTTGTGAGAGAGTATTTTTTTAAGGTAGGGGGTCTTCCCGTTAAAAGCTCAATTATATCGACGCCCAAAGCAACCGCACAATCGTGTAAAAACGACAGAGAAAAGTCCTTTTCACCCGTTTCGAGTGCGCGATAATCCTCAATACTCGTTCTCGTTTTTTCTGCCAGCTCTTCGGCGGTAATGTCGAGATATTCCCGCGTCATACGAAGTCTCGCGGAAACATCTTTTATATCATAGCTCATGCCATACTCCTCTCATTCTGCATAATATTCCCAATTATATCACGATTTATTTTGAAAATCAATATTTTTACAAAATAAATCGTGATATAATTGACAACTAATATTAAATTATGTATAATTATCGAATGAAAACTTTTTTAGAAATTGCGCGATTTACAAAACCACAGGGGCTTAAGGGAGACCTAAGGGCACAGCTTTTCTGTGATTCTCCCGACGTTCTTTTTGATTTTGACGGGTTTTATATGGGGGCGAACAAATCGTTCATAAAAGCGAAAGTATGTGAACTCCGCAAAGGATTTGTTGTAATGAGCGTACAAGGCGTCGACAATATTGAAAAAGCGGAAAAATTAACGGGAGAAACGCTGTACATTGACCGAGAGGATTATAAGCTCCCCGAAAACACATGGTTCATAAAGGATTTACTCGGCTTAAACGTCGTAAACGCCGACACGGGCGAGCGTTACGGAGTGGTCAAGGATATACTTCAATCCGCCCCGAAGGATGTATATGTTGTTAAATCGCCCGAGGGACGGGAGTTGTTGTTTCCGTCTATACCCGAGGTCTTAGTTGATATAAATATTACAGAACGTATAATAAAAATTCGACCGTTGGAGGGTTTATTTGATTAGGATAGATATAGCAACATTATTTCCGGAAATGTGTGAAAACTACCTTTCGGCAAGCATAATAGGGCGGGCGAGAAAGGCGGGTTTTATTGAGATTAATTGTCGCGATATTCGAGATTTCTCGGGAAATAAGCACAGAAGCGTCGACGACAAGCCGTATGGCGGGGGAACGGGCATGGTTATGCAAGCGGAGCCGATTTATTCCTGTGTGCAAGATATTGTGAACAATTGTAAAGAGCCGTACCCCCCAAGGCTGATTTATATGTCGCCGCAGGGGAAAACGCTTACACAAGAGGCGGTGAAACGACTCGCCGCAGAAAAGTGGCTCGTTATACTCTGCGGGCATTATGAAGGGGTCGACAACCGCGTTCTCGAAGAGCTTAGTTTTGAGGAAATAAGCATTGGAGATTATGTTGTGACGGGCGGCGAGCTTCCCGCTTTAATACTCACAGATGCTGTAACGCGGCTTCAAGAAGGGGTTCTCCCCGATTCATCTGCATTTATAAACGACAGTCATTGGGCGGGAGAACTCGAACACCCTTTATATACAAGGCCGGAGGTTTGGCGGGGGAGAGCCGTTCCGGAAACGCTTTTGTCCGGACACCACGCAAATATCGAAAAGTGGCGTAAAGCGGAAGCGGCAAAAGTAACAAGTAATAAACGCCCCGACCTTATTCGATAGGAAAATGTGGAAAATGTGGAAAATGAGAAGGACAAGACAGAAGAATAACGGTCGTTTTGTGTATAATTCACAAATATTTTATAAATTATCGGCTATTGTTTAGTTAATAACTATATTGACTAAACAATAAATAGCATATATAATTATAGTTAGCAGAAAAAATGCGATATTTTTACAAGGCTTTACAACAAAATTATGGAGGTGCCCCGTTATGTATATGAAAGAGGTAGATGTTAAGAATCAAGTCGGTTTACACGCAAGACCCGCGACATTTTTTATCCAAAAAGCCAACGAATACAAGTCGACAATTTGGGTAGAGAAGGAAGAACGCCGCGTAAACGCAAAAAGTCTTTTAGGTATTCTGTCGCTCGGAATTGTTGAAGGCTCTGCGATTAGGATTATTGCCGACGGCTCCGACGAGGAACAGGCGGTAACAGATTTGGTTAAGCTTGTTGAAAGCGGATTTGTCGACGGTTGAGCGAAAACATAGGGGGTGCCGCTAATCGGTACACCGGCGATTAACTATTTAAATATACTCCTTAACCACTAAATATTCTGCAAAATCACTGCAAAATTTAGCAGTTAAGGAGTATATCTTTTCGGCGTGCCGTGAATTCGGTGCGCCATTAGACGTTACTCTGTAAATAATAAAAGGAGTGTATTATGCGAGCATTATTTATAGGCGGCACGGGAATAATAAGCATGGCTATCACAAGGCTTTTGTCGGCGTCACCCGAGTGGGAGCTTTTTGTTTTAAACAAGGGGAGTCGCAATAATGAATTACCGCCAAATGTAAAACAAATAAAAGCCGATATAAACGACGAAGCAAATACGGCGGAGCTGATTAAGGATTTAGACTTTGATGTTGTTGCCGATTTTATCGCCTTTGTCCCGTCACAGCTCGAGAGGGATTACCGGCTTTTCAAAAATAAAACAAAACAGTTCATTTTTATAAGCTCTGCGTCGGCGTATCAAAAACCGCTGTCCGATTATAGAGTAAGCGAAGCTACCCCGCTTTGCAATCCTTATTGGGAATATTCCCGCAACAAAATCGCCTGTGAGGAATATTTGATAAAAATATACAGGGAGGATAATTTTCCGATAACGATTGTGCGCCCGTCGCATACATATGACGAAAGGTATATTCCTCTCGGCGTTCACGGTGATAAAGGCTCGTGGCAGGTTGTGCGGCGTATGCTCGACGGTAAACCCGTCATTGTACACGGCGACGGAACATCGCTTTGGACAATGACGCATAATTCCGATTTTGCAAAAGCCTTTGTCGGCTTAATGGGCAATATTCACGCTTTGGGCGAGGCGGTTCAGATTACGTCAGACGAGACATTAACGTGGAATCAAATTTATGCGGCAATTGCGAAGGTGTTGGGGGTCGAGTACAAGCCGTACTATGTACCGAGCGACTTTTTGTCAAAATGTTCACATTATGACTTTTTAGGCTCGTTAGTAGGAGATAAGGCAAATTCTGTCGTTTTCGACAACACAAAGCTTAAGCGACTCGTTCCGGGGTTTACCGCGACGAAGCGATTTGACGCGGGTGTTCGAGAGGTGATTGAAAATGTACTTTCAAATAAAGCGTTACAAATCGAGGACAAAGAATTTGATATATGGTGCGATAAAGTAATAACCGAAACGGATTCGGCAATAAACAGAATTAATGGGGGTGTATCATGACCGATGTAAGAGGAAAATGGGCGTTAATCACCGGCGCGAGCAGGGGGCTGGGTTATCAAATCGCGGTATTTATGGCAAAACGGGGGTGTAATCTTATACTTCACTCAAGAGCAATTCAAAATACCGAAAAAGTTTTAAACGAAGTTAAGGCGTTGGGCGTCGAAGCGTATTCAATCGCCGCCGAGCTGTCCGATTTAGCCGCGGTTGAGAAAATGCTTAACGAGATTGAACAAAAGGGGACGGCGGTTGATATTTTATTCAACGACGCGGCTGTGCAAATTGCCTACCGTACCGAGCCTTTTACAACCCCCGCCGATGATTTTACAAAAAGCTTTATTATTAATACAACAACGCCGGCGATGATATGTTATCGTTTAATGCCGAAGATGATTGAGCGCGGCTTCGGGCGGGTAATTAATACCACAAGCGGGATTAAAGACGACCCGCATCAAGCGGGATACTCGGCGAGTAAAGCCGCTCTCGATAAATTCACGGTTGACCTCGCGACGGTTGTTGACGGCACCGATGTTACAATAAGCTTAGTTGACCCGGGCTGGTGCAGAACCGATTTGGGGGGGCCGAATGCCTTTCACGCGCCCGAAAGCGTTATTCCCGGAATGGTACTCGGGGCATTTGTTGATGACAAAAAGAGCGGAAGATTGTTCCACGCACAAGATTACACGGGTTTGTCGTTAGAAGAGGCGTTGAGCAAGACGGAAAAGTAATTCCCACAATAAAAACTATTGTTTCCCCCGATTTTTCAATCGGGGGATTATTTTTCAAAAAATTTCAAAAAAATAAAAAATAATTGTTGATTTTTCACAAAATATATAGTATAATTACTTTTATCTTATCTCTTAGGGGAGTATCAATATCTTAACCCTAAGGGAACATCTAAATTTGACTTGGAGGATTTATGAAATCTTACAAATGTAAAAACATACGCAATATCGCGTTAGCCGGACACGGCGGAAGCGGGAAAACCACATTAGCGGAAGCACTTTTGTTTAAGAGCGGCGGCAGTGACAGAATGGGGAAAATAAGCGACGGAAACACCGTTTTTGACCACGACCCCGATGAAATAAAGAGAAAAATCTCTTTGAACACCTCTCTCGGGTTTACAGAGTGGAAGGATAATAAAATTAATATTATCGACACCCCGGGACAGTTTGATTTTATCGGCGGAATGTCCGAGGGGGTACGCGCAGCAGAAACGGTAATCATAACGCTCACCGCTAAGGACGGCGTTCAAGTCGGAACAATTAAAGCGTATAACGAAGCCGTGAAACAGGGGAAGGGTCGAGTTTTTGTCGTCACAAAGGGAGATGAAGAAAACGCCGATTTTAATAAGGCTTTGGCGGGATTAAAGGAACAATTCGGCGGAGAGATTTGCGAATTGTCCGACCGCGACACCGTATCCGAGTTGATTGCCGGAACCGATGAAGCGTTAATGGAAAAGTATCTCGAAACGATGGAGCTTTCTGATGAGGAATTTGCAAAAGGGCTGACCGTTGCGTTAGCAAAGGGCGATGTATCCCCCGTAATATCGGTTACGTCGACCACCGGCGACGGCGTAGAGGCGTTGCTCAATTTAATCACAGACAGCTTTCCGTCCCCCGCCGATGTTGACGGCGAGCCGACGGAGGACGGCGGCAAAATCAAGTATGACGAATCTGCGCCGTTATCGGCATTTGTGTTTAAGACGGTTGCCGACCCGTTTGCGGGAAAGATGTCGTTTATTAAAATTATTACCGGAAGTCTTAATCAAAAAACCGAACCGGTTAATTCAAAAAACGGAGAACCCGAACGCTTCGGAAAACTCCTTGCCGTTAAGGGGAAGAAGCAAGAAGACGTGTCCGAGGCATTTGCGGGTGACATTGTAACAATCACAAAGCTTAACGCAACCACCGGCGACGCATTGTGTGCCGCGGGAAAGCTTCAAAAATTTGCTCAAATTGAATTTCCCGTCGCCTGTTTCTTTCAAGCGGTTGCGGCAAAGGGAAAGGGCGATGAGGCTAAAATAAGCGGGGCAATCCGCAAAATATTGGAAGAAGATAAAGTTTTAAGCTATGTCAACAATTCCGAAACGAGACAGCGCGTTATAGGCGGGTTGGGCGACCAACACCTTGATGTTACAATAAGTAAGATGAAGACAAAATTCGGGGTAGACGTCGAATTGAGTCAGCCGATTATCGCATATCGCGAAACGCTTAGGAAAAAGGTAACCGGCGTCGAGGGAACACATAAGAAACAATCGGGCGGCGCGGGTCAATACGGTAAAGTCGTTATGGACTTTGAACCGCACGGTGAGGACGAGTTAATTTTTGAAGAGAAAATTGTCGGCGGCTCCGTATCGAAGAATTTCTTCCCCGCCGTTGAAAGAGGGTTAAAGGAGAGTATTGTTCACGGCGCGGTTGCGGGATATCCCGTTGTTCGGCTTAAAGCAACCCTCGTTGACGGAAAGATGCACGCCGTCGACTCAAAAGAGGTTGCGTTTATTCAAGCGGCAAAAATTGCATTTAAAGCCGGCATGAAACAGGCGAACCCGTGTCTTCTCGAGCCGATTCTTTCAATGAAAATCTTAGTGGGGAACGAGAATACGGGCGACGTTATGGGTATTGTCAATAAGCGTCGCGGCGCGGTACTCGGAACAAATCCGGTGGGGAGTAAAATGACCGAGATTGAAGCCGAAATGCCACAATCCGAGACAACCGATTTCGCGCTCGTTATTTTACAGATGACAAAAGGCTTAGGGAGCTTTACACAAGAATTTGCAAGGTATCAGGAGCTTCCGCAAATGCTTGAGGCAGAGGTAATAGCCAAAGCACCTAAATTCAGTGAGATTGAGGGTTAGATATATATATACTCCTTAACCACTAAATATTACACCGTTTTTTGAATATTTTCCGTCATACTGCGTTGATTTTTTCTTAAATATAAGCGTATATTCGCGAAAAAATCGCCTTGTCTGACAAAAAATATTCTGCGAAATCACCGCAAAATTTAGCAGTTAAGGAGTATAATATGTCTTTATCGGAGAAGCGGGCTCGACGCGAGCTTGCGATAAAAAGAGCAAAACGCAACAGATTTCTTGTTATTCTTGCTTGTGTATTAGCTGTGGTGGGTATATCGGCGTTTTTTATTGTGCAAAATATTATGCGGGGAGCGGCGGACGTTTACACCGCGAGCGGTATAACGGTTAAGCTGTATGAGAAAAACAGCACATTTGTTGCAAATCTTTCGCACAATAAAAATAAACGCGGCTCTTACACAAGAGCTTTTGATGGCGGCGAGGTAAAAATCGCTTTTAACGTCGACGGGAAAAGCGTCGTGGGGAGGCTCGTGAACGGCTTGTTGCATTTGCCGGACGAATGGGACGACGGTCACGGTCATTCGAGCGTTCTTCCTTTTTCCGCAGACGGAGCGGCTGAGGTTCCCGTAGGGTCGTGCTGCTGACGGACAGTTGACAGTTGACAATTGACGACAATTGACAGTTGACAGTGCAGGAGGATTAGTTTTTAATGATGGGGAAGTGTTTGATTATAGGCGCGGGCGGCGTTGCGTCCGTTGCGGTTCACAAATGTTGCCAAAATAGCGGCGTTTTTAAAGAAATAATGATTGCCTCTCGGACAAAATCTAAATGCGACGCGCTTAAAAGCAAATTACAGGGAACTACGGATACGCTTATTCATACCGCCCGTGTAAATGCTGATAATGTTGATGAGATGATTGCGCTGATTGAATCCTTTAACCCCGATGTGGTATTAAATCTTGCGCTACCGTATCAGGATTTGACGATTATGGACGCCTGTCTCGCGACTCGAACGCATTATGTGGATACCGCAAATTATGAACCGCCCGAAACGGCAAAATTCGAGTATAAATGGCAGTGGGCATATCGCGATAAATTCAAAAATGCGGGAATTACCGCGCTTTTAGGGAGCGGGTTTGACCCGGGCGTTACCGGCGTATTCTGCGCCTACGCGATGAAACATTATTTTGACAGTATAGAGTATATCGACATTCTCGATTGTAACGGGGGTGACCACGGTTACCCCTTTGCGACGAATTTTAACCCGGAAATAAACATTCGCGAGGTTTCGGCTAACGGAAGATATTGGGAATCGGGCAAGTGGATTGAGACGTCACCCATGGAGATTAAGCGCGAATACCGCTTTGACGGGGTAGGGGAAAGGGATATGTACCTTCTCTATCATGAAGAGTTAGAGTCGCTCGCCCAAAATATTAAGGGAATTAAGCGAATACGCTTTTTTATGACCTTCGGACAGAGCTATCTCACGCATTTAAAATGCTTGGAAAACGTCGGAATGACCTCAATTGAGCCTATAATGTACGAGGGGCGGGAAATAATCCCGCTACAATTTCTGAAAGCCGTTCTGCCCGACCCGGCATCGTTGGGAGAGCGGACAATCGGTAAAACGAATATAGGTTGTATTATACAAGGGGTTAAAGACGGAAAGCCCGTTAATTATTACGTTTACAACATCTGTGACCACCGAGAATGTTACAAAGAGGTCGGGTCACAAGCCGTTTCATACACGACGGGCGTACCCGCAATGCTCGGCGCGATGATGGTTATGACGGGAGAATGGAACAAAGCGGGCGTTTACAACATTGAGGAATTTGACCCCGACCCGTTTATGCGGGAATTGAACAAATGGGGCTTACCGTGGATTGAAAGCTTTAATCCCGATTTAGTGAATTAGGAAACATCTATAAATAAAAACGGCAACCTTCGGGTTGCTGTTTTTATTTAATTTACATAGACATTACACAATTTTTACAAATGTATTGACTTTGTAAAATATTTGTTATACAATGATAATGTCATTGAGAAGTTGTGTTCTTAGACGAATCGTTTAAATTTCGAGCGAATTTTTCGTCAAACAAGGCAAAAATTTTACGAATATCCGTTGGATATTTAAGAAATTTTTAACGCAGTATGGCGGAAAATTCGCCGAAAGATGAGCGGTGCTGTCTATGAATACATCTTCTAATATTTAGGTAATTTTCAAAGGAGAGAAAAGCTATGCCAAAGGTTGTAATGGATATCATCACGGTAGGGTGCGGATTAGCGTTATTTCTTTACGGAATGAAGCTAATGGGCGAGGGACTCGAAGCCGCCGCCGGCTCAAAATTCAAAAAAATACTCGAATGGGTGACAAAAAATCGACTTATAGGTGTTTTAACGGGTACATTAATAACGGCGGTGATTCAAAGCTCATCGGCTACCACCGTTATGGTCGTCGGGTTTGTAAACTCGGGTCTACTGCAATTGTCACAGGCGGTAGGCGTTATAATGGGTGCGAACATAGGAACGACGGTCACGGGGCTTATTGTTTCGTTGAAAATATCCGAAATCGCGCCGATTGCCGTTATATTGGGAATACTTCTCATTATCGGCTCAAAAAAGGTGAAGTTTAAACACGCGGGATACATTATCGGCGGACTCGGAATACTCTTCCTCGGTATGACGATGATGGGCGACACATTAAAACCTCTCGCGGATAATGAATCGGCGTTGGCTTTATTTGAAAAGGTACAAAACCCGTTCCTCGGAATATTCTTGGGGCTTTTGTTCACTGCGCTTATACAAAGCTCATCGGCAACAATCGGCATATTAATCGTTTTGGGGAATAGCGGGATTCTGACATTAGACAGCGGGATATACATGATATACGGTGCCTGCATAGGAACCTGTGTCACGGCAATAATTGCATCCGTCGGCGCGTCGAGAGCGGCAAAGCGGGTATCGGTTGTGCATTTCTGTTTCAATACTATAGGTACAGTTGTATTCGCCGTTATAACGATTCTTCCGCTCGGCTATGTTGATTTCCTTAAAAATTTAATCGGGGACGATATAGGACGGCAAATAGCGGTCGCGACGGTAATATTTAAGGTCGCTATGGTTGTTTTACTTTTCCCGTTCGCTAACGTACTTGTGAAAATCGCTAATTTTGTAATTCCCGTTAAGGAAGACGAAATGTCGACAAAGCGACTGCTCCACCTCGACTCGCGTATATTCAGTATGCCGCATATTGCCGTCGAACAAACCCGTCTCGAGGTTGAACGAATGGCAAAGCTCGCGCTCGACAATTATAGGCTTTCGGTAGATATGTTCCTTAACCGAGACACAAAAAATGTTGAGAAAATTAAGAAAAACGAAGAATTAATCAACTTTTTAAACCACGAAATAACCAAATACTTAATAAGAATTAACACCCTCGAATTAGAAAGCAACGACCGAAAGTTAATCGGCTCATTCTTTCATATAGTCAACGATATTGAGCGAATCGGCGACCACGCCGAAAACATTATGGAGTTTAGTATTCCTTTTATTGAAGAAAAGAAAATGTTTTCACAGGATGCGGTCGACGAATTGAAAAAGCTTACCACCGACGTAGAAAACGTCATAGAAAGTTCAATCAAATATTTCTCGGAACAGGTGTATAATCAAGAAGAAATCGACAGAATTGATACAAAAGAGGAAGAGGTTGACGAAGAGGTTGAACAATTCACAGACAACCACATTCTCCGCCTTAACGAAGGTGTTTGTACGCCGACCTCGGGTATGCTGTTCGTCAATATGCTCTCGGATTTAGAAAGAATCTCCGACCACGCAAAAAATATTGTTACCTCGCTTCATGCGCGACGAATAAAACAGGCTATCAGCAAACACTGAACAACATTTCCCCGTAAGAAGGGAGGGATTGAAAGCTTTTTGCGGTTAAAGCCTCAATCTCGTCGGCAACCTCGCGTAATTCCGACATTGCCGTATATATTTTATCGCGACAAAACAATGCCTTTAAGCATACGCCGTCGTTACCGAGATTTGAAGCGTATTCGTTAACCCTCATCTCTAAAGCGGTCAGCCTCTGCAATAGCTTTGCGGAAAGGTCGGAAAGACTCTTTAATAAATATTTTTCGAGTTCACAATCGGAAGTAATGTTGTATAGCTTGTTTATCTCGCCCTTTTGCTTGAGAAGCCCCGCCAATTCGTTTTGATAACGGATACAGGCGGGGATAATCTCGCCGCGAGTAAGGTCAAGCATGGTGAGTGCTTCGACGCGAACCGTTTTGCAATAGCTCTCCATCAATATTTCGTATCGGGATTTGAGTTCATTTTCGGTGAAAACGCCGTGTTTTGCGAAAAGCGCGACGCTATTTTTGCCGACATACGCCTCTAATGCGTCAACCGTCGATTTAATATTTGAAAGCCCTCTTTGTTTGGATTCAACAAGCCATTCCTCGGAATAATTGTCGCCGTTAAAAACAATCCGCTTATGCTCCTTATACGTCCTTTTGATAAGCTCATCGAGTGCGAGCGTAAGGTCGTCACAACCCTCAAGCTCATCTGCAAACTCTCTTAAAACCTCGGCAACCGCCGTGTTTAAAGCGATATTAGGCTCTGCAACCGACGACGCGGAGCCGAGCATACGAAACTCAAACTTGTTGCCCGTGAACGCAAACGGCGAAGTACGGTTGCGGTCGGTCTTATCGCGCAGAAAATGCGGCAACGCCGTTACCCCCGTCTCCATGGATACGCGCTCTGTGTCGCGATAATTTTTCCCCTTTTCAAAAGAGTCTAAAATAGCCGTCAGCTCTTCTCCCAAAAAGATTGACATAATTGCCGGCGGAGCTTCATCTGCGCCGAGACGGTGGTCGTTATCTGCGCTCGCCGCCGAAGCCCTTAAAACGTCGCGATATTGGCTTACCGCTTTTATAACGGCGGTGAGGAAAAGCAAAAATTTTGGGTTCTCGCCCGGCGTTTTCCCCGGGTTAAGCAAATTTGTTCCGTCGTCCGAGGATAATGACCAGTTATTATGTTTTCCGCTCCCGCTCACCCCTTTGAACGGCTTTTCGTGAAGGAGACAGGCTAAGTTGTGTCGATTCGCAACAATACGCATCACCTCCATAGTTATCTGATTATGGTCTGTCGCGATATTTGCGGTGGAATAAACGGTAGCCAGCTCATGCTGCGCGGGGGCGGTTTCGTTATGCTTTGTTTTTGCAAATACACCCAACCGCCAAAGCTCATCGTCGAGCTCGTTCATGAAGGCGGCGACCCTCGGTTTAAGACTACCGAAATAATGCTCGCCCAACTCCTGTCCCTTTGGCGGACTCGCGCCAAAAAGCGTTCTGCCCGTATAAACCAAATCGGGGCGTTTAAGGTATACATCTTTGTCGATTAAAAAATACTCCTGTTCCGCGCCAACCTGTGCCGTAACCTTTTTCACTTTTGTATCGCCGAAAAGCCGTAAAACCCGCACCGCTTGTTTATCCAACGCCTCCATTGAGCGCAGTAACGGCGTTTTCTTGTCGAGAGCCTCACCCGAATAGGAGCAAAATGCGGTGGGAATACAAAGACTTCCGTCTTTTATAAAGGCGTAGGAGGTGGTGTCCCATACGGTGTACCCCCTCGCTTCAAATGTTGCGCGAAGTCCCCCCGACGGAAAGCTCGACGCGTCGGATTCCCCGCGCACGAGCGATTTCCCCGAAAAAGCCATAATTGCCTTCCCGTCTTCCCCCGGTGTGACAAAGCCGTTATGTTTTTCGGCGGTAATACCCGTCATCGGTTGAAACCAATGGGTATAGTGCGTCGCGCCCTTTTCCGTTGCCCAGTCCTTCATTGCGGCGGCAACGTGATTAGCCACCTCGAGTTTTAGATGTGACCCCTCCTGCATTGTCTTTTTTAACGCTTCGTATATATCTGTCGGAAGTCTTTCGCGCATAACCGCGTCATTAAACACCATACTTCCGAATAATTCGGGAATTAATTTCATAGTTGGTCTCCGTTATTAATTAAAAATTGCATTTATAAGTATATCATAATATTTGTTATTTGTCATTGACTTTTTTTTAAAAATGTTGTTTAATAGTATTAGTGGCTAATAAAAGTGAAGGATAAGAAGTTGTGTTCATAGACGAATCGTTTAAAATTCGCCGAAAGATGAGCGGTGATGTCTGTGAATACAGCTTCTAAAAGTGAGCATATATGAAAGTTGCGATTATAATGGGAAGCGATTCCGATTTGCCCGTAATGAAAGAGGCGGCGGAGTTTCTCGATGAAGTGGACATTTCTTATGAAATAACAATCGTTTCCGCACACCGAACCCCAAAGAGACTTTACGAATACGCCGAAACTGCGACAGAGCGCGGGTTCTCGGTGATTATAGCGGGGGCGGGCGGCGCGGCGCACCTTCCGGGAATGGTTGCCTCGATAACCACCCTTCCGGTGATTGGCGTCCCTATTAAAACCAAGACGTTGAACGGGGTAGATTCGCTCTACTCTATTGTACAAATGCCGCCGGGGATACCCGTCGCAACGGTCGCAATTAACGGCGCAAAAAATGCGGGGATATTAGCGGCGTCGATTTTATCGGTATCCGATTCAAAAATAAGCGCAAGGCTTCGGGATTATAAGAATAATCTCGTGAATATGGTTAATGAAAAAATAGAAAGATTGGATAAAACGGGATATGAGCATTATTGATAAAAAAATAGGAATAATAGGGGGGGGACAGCTCGGGAAAATGATGATTCTCGAGGCAAAAAGATTAGGCTTTTATGTAGCCGTTCTCGACCCCACCCCCGACTGTCCCGCGCACAGTATCTGTGACGAGCATATAGTAGCCGATTTCGATAAAACCGAAAGTTATTTTGAACTCGCCGAAAAGGTCAATGTTATAACCTATGAGTTTGAGCATATTAATGCCGCCGCATTAGAAGAACTCGAACAGACGGGGCATACGGTTTACCCGTCCGTTGCGAGTCTTAAAACGATACAAAATAAATTCGCGCAAAAGACAATTTTGCGCGAAAACGGTATACTTGTCCCTCGGTTTGAGAAGGTGACAAATACCGAAGAGATACATGAGTTAATCGGTGAATTCGGTTTCCCCATTATGCTTAAGTCCGCAACCGGCGGTTATGACGGAAAGGGGAACGCGCTTATTAACGAAGAAGCGGATATTGAAGCCGCGTTCGAGCGATTGGGCGGCAACTCCGGGGAGGAGCTTATTGCCGAGAAATACGTCGATTTTGAAATGGAGATATCCGTTATAGCCTGTCGCGGAATCGACGGAAAGGCTACCGCTTATCCAATCGCCGAGAATATCCACCGCAACAGTATTCTCGACACAACAATTGTACCCGCGAGAATTGATTTAATGATGACCACAAAAGCAACAAGTATTGCTCTCGAGGTTATGGACGTTTTTGCGGGGGTAGGGACATTTTGCGTCGAGCTTTTTGTGACAAAAAGCGGAAAGGTATGTGTGAACGAGGTCGCCCCCCGCCCGCACAACTCGGGACATTATACTATTGAGGGGTGTTTCGCCAACCAATTTGAGAATCATATTCGTGCGATTGTCGGGCTTCCGCTCGGCTGTACCAAATTGATTCAACCTACGGTTATGGTAAATCTTTTAAGCGAAAGCGATGGTGTTGCGAGGGTTGAGGGACTCGAAAAAGCCTACTTGGTTCCCAAAGCACATTTGCACATTTACGGTAAAAGTGAGGCTAAGGCGGGGCGAAAAATGGGGCATTTTACCGTTGTCGACCCCAACCTCGATGTGGCGATTATCCGCGCTAATGAGTTAAAAAAGTTTGTTAAGGTAGTCGGCGTTTAATGTAAAAAGCCTTTGTTTTCACGTAAACAAAGGCTTTTTAATAGTTCACCTGCTCGGCGAGAGTCGAACTCGCAGTCCCCAGAGTCGGAGTCTGGTGCGTTATCCATTACGCTACGAGCAGTCATTGCAGAGTATATCATGTAAACGGCGTTTTGTCAATAGGCGGAGAAATTAATTTGACACCCCTTTTGACACCCCTACGCTCTGTATTTCCGAATAATCCCTACATAAAAAGTCATCGAGTTTACTCATTGATTTCCTCTTGAATTGTTTATCTAAATGCGTGTAAATCTCCATAGTTACTTTTATATCTTTTATGACCCGCCTGTTCTTTCGCGGTTAGAATATCAACCCCTGCAAAGTACATCAGTGTTATAAAGGTATGACGAAGCCAGTGAGCCGTAAATTTCGGAATAACAAACGGGGCTTTCCGAGGGGCATATTTTGCCGGGGCTTCCCCTCTTGTTTCAATACAGTTACTAAAATCACCGTATTTTAAGTTTAAATCTGTTAAATAGCTCTCCCACAAGCATTTCCAAGCAGAATGTGTGAACATTTCATTTTTGGCACTTGTACATACCAAAAGCGATGTCTTTTTTTCTTTTTTGAGGAAATCCGCTAATAATTGAGGGATATGCACCGTCCGCATTCCTGCCACCGTTTTGGTTGCATTCTTAACAACAGGCTTTCCGTGTATCATTTCCACCGATTTATTCACTGTAATCGTTCTATTTGCCAAATCCATATCCGACCACATCAACGGAATAATCTCTCCTTATGGTATAATAACGCTAAAACCACTAAACCCCGATGAATACAAGGGTTTGCGGGTTTAGCGTTATTCCTTTTCCAATGAAAACGCGAAGAAAAAGGGGGCAAAATTGACTGCCGATATGAGCCAATGTTTCATTAACGCTAAAAAATTTGCCCTAATAATTACCATTTTTGGAG
>Ga0082212_10000420_pt1 | contig 61986 bp, 68 predicted proteins | sample TergutNt197P3_FD_71548 | JGI IMG/M metagenome (GOLD analysis project Ga0082212, IMG submission 71548) | Neocapritermes taracua P3 segment gut microbial communities from Petit-Saut dam, French Guiana - Nt197 P3 | ecosystem: Host-associated > Arthropoda: Insects > Digestive system > Gut ... | reverse complement strand
GTGCGAGGGAGTGCCGGTCGAAGAGAGCGTGGCGGACACTTTTTGCCCCACGTCACCGGCTTTTCCCATGCCGCAAACGATGATCGTCCCTTTGCAATGGAGAATCTGATAGACTGCCTGAAGGAATCGGGCATCGAGTTGTTCCGCGAGTCGATGAATGGCGTGAGCTTCTCGTTGTAAAATTTGTTTTCCGAGTGTCAAAACGTCCGGCATTGTGTTCTCGAATTATTCGCCGATTTGCGTTGGAATCGTAGAAAATTCCGGGAAACGTGTCAAGGTCGGTTGTCCGTCTATTGATATTTTTACAGAACGAAACACAAAAATTCGATTTCGCCGGGGCTTCCCGTATTGTGATTAGCGCAACCCACTTTCCAATTCTCTGGGATGATACTCTTGCCGAATTTCTCTATTTTGATACACTTATGCTCTGTTAAACTCATTTACAGTAACAATGGCAAACATCAAATTCTTCTCTGGCAAAACGACACCGATTGAAATGCACCGAGTCAGAATCATCCAGAAACTCAATCTTCTTCCGATTGAAGAGCGGCAGGCAGCAATCAAACAAGCCGGTAACAATACGTTTCTACTGAAAAATGCTGACGTTTTTCTCGATATGTTGACCGATAGCGGGGTCAATGCGATGTCAAACGATCAACTGGCGGCAATGTCCCAAGCGGACGATAGTTACGCCGGTTCCGCCACTTTTTACCGACTCGAAAAAGCATTGCAGCACGTTTTCGAAATGGAATACTTCCTGCCCGCCCACCAGGGACGTGCCTGCGAGCATGTTCTTTCTAAAACGTTCGTCAAAAAGGGGCAAGTGGTGCCGATGAATTACCACTTCACCACATCGAAGGCACACATCACCGAACTCGGAGGCGAAATACTGGAAATTCCCGTCAAGGATGCTTTCGAAATGACTTCGACGTGTCCGTTCAAAGGGAATATGGACATCGACGCTCTCAAAAAAGTGATTGCCGAACGAGGAAAAGAAGGAATCGCTTACGTTCGGATGGAAGCCGGCACGAATCTCATCGGCGGACAACCGTTTTCGTTGGAAAACCTACTGGCAGTGTCGAAAATTTGCCGGGCGAGTGGCATTCCGCTCGTGCAAGACGTGAGTCTTCTTTCGGACAATCTCCATTTCATCAAACAGCGGGAAGCATCCTGCAAAGACAAGAGCATTCATGAAATTGCCAAGGCGATGGCGGCGGCAAGCGACATTATCTATTTTTCGGGACGTAAACTCGGCTTTGCTCGCGGGGGCGGAATTTGCACGGGGAACAAACAGTATTACCTCGACATTCGAGGCTTCATTCCGCTGTACGAAGGTTTTTTGACCTACGGCGGAATGTCGGTGCGGGAAATGGAAGCATTGGCAGTTGGAATGTACGAAACGCTCGACGAAGATGTCATTTCGCAAGGTCCGCAGTTCATTGAATTTATGACGAATGAACTCATCAAACATAATGTACCGGTCGTGACTCCGCCGGGTGGGTTGGGTTGCCACCTGAATGCGCGAGACTTTTTGCCACATCTTCCGCAGACGCAGTACACGGCGGGTGCATTGGCATCGGCACTGTACATTATCAGCGGCGTTCGGGGAATGGAACGCGGTACCATGTCGGAACAACGAAACGAAGACGGTACGGAGCCGCTGGCACACATGGAACTCGTTCGGCTTGCCTTGCCGCGCCGGGTCTTTACGATGTCGCAGATCGTGTATGCGGTGGACAGAATCAACTGGCTCTACCAGAATCGTAATCTTGTCGGCGGACTCCAATGGCTTGACGAACCGAAGATTTTGCGGTTCTTCTACGGTACGTTGGAACCCATTGGCGATTGGCAACAGAAACTCGCCGCCAAATTCAAGAAGGATTTCGGCGATAGTTTGTAAAAAAGAGCCGCAGTTTATTGTGCTCGCGGCGGCAGGAGAATCGGAAGCCGAAAATCAACCGATGAATTATCAGTGCTAACGTTTTCCAAACCGGCGTTTGAGGATTGTTGCAACTTCGGCGAGCCAACCTTGCCGCTCTTCGGGAGTGCTCACGATTACCGATTCAAAATTGCGGCGTTCAAAGGATTTCGTGCCGAGCAGACCGAACACAACGATTTTCCAAAAGTTTTCCATCGGATCGCCGTACACATTCATTTCGACATCCCGTGGAGTGTTCGAAGTCGAAAAAATCTGCACTATTTTTCCGCCGACGTGCGACACGACTCCGTCCTTCGTAAATTGGTAGCAGGAATTGCCGCGAACGACCCGATCCAGCCAACCCCGAAGGATGGCAGGAGGTCCCCCCCACCAATTCGGATGAACGAAAATAATCCCCTCGGCTTCCTTGAAATGACGAAGATGTTCTTGCAGAAACGCAGGCAATTCGTCATCCGGCAAGTTCTCTTCGTCTGCCGGAAGAACCGGATCGAAACGTTCCTGATAGAGATCATGAAAAATGGTTTCATGACCCAGTTTTTCCAGTACCGCCTTTGACTGTTCCGCAATGGCACCGTTAAAACTGTTCGGCTTCGGATGTCCTAAAATGAGTAAAATATTCATCAGTTTGCGCGTATTCCGAATTGTTTTGGACTATTTTTCTGCAACGTCATAGCAGTACAGCACTTTTCCGTGCCGGAGGTACAATTTTTTGTTGCAGATGACGGGATGTGCCCAAAACATTCCTACTCCGCCCCCTTCTTCCGCTGTGGGAAGCGTGAACCTGCCGGTTTCTTCGTATCCCTCTGGTGTTGCCTTGACCAATGCGACCGTTGGGTCATCCATCTTTTCGCATGTACAGTAGAGCATTCCATCCGCACATGTGATTGCACCCATTCCGATGCCGGGATTTTCCCACGCCGTCGAACCGTCTTCGAGTTTGATACACATCCAGTTACGTCCGCGTTTGTAGAAATGCGTTGCGGTGTAAGCATAACCGTCCTTCACCACGATTCCGCCGTGCATGTTGTCGAACTCTTTTTTCACCCAAACTTCTTTTGGTGCGATGAATTTACCATAAGTTCCCAACTCGAACAGTTTCGCACCGGTGCCGTAGCCTGAGGTCACAAACAGTTTGTTCTCACTGAAAAAGTGGGGGGTCGTTGCCATCACGTCCCACTCCGTTTTGTGGGGAACGAAGAAAAGTTGTTCGCCGGTTTCCGCATGGACAGCAAGCACACCCAACTGGCACATACTGACGTAAATCCGTTGTCCATCGACCACACAGGGGGTCATTGACGCATAGTTGCCGCGTTGACCGGTGCTGGGGGTCGTCCAAATCGGCTTACCCGTCATCTTGTCAAGTGCCGCGACGGCGGCTGTTTCACCACCGACCCATAACACGACTTTATCTCCGTCAATGAATGGGGACTCGGCATAAGCCCAAACTGGTGCTTGTGCGATATATTCTTCTCGAACGTTTTTCGCCCAGATTTCCTTTCCGGCGGCGGCTTCGAGACAAGCGATCCTTCCGAGAGAAGAGTACGCATAGATACGGTTGCCGTCGATAGTCGGCGTGCCGCGTTCACCAGGGAAGAGTCCTTTGTCCACCCAAGCAGAGCCGTTCTCGTACCGCCAAATTTCTTTGCCAGTCTTTTCATCAAGGGCAAACACAACCGAATTGGCAGTTTGATCGGAGTCGCCGGTCTTAACATTTCCGGCGGTATAGACCCGACCTTCGGCAACGGTAACGGCAGCGTAGCCGGGGGATTCGGTGTCGCCGATCTGATCGTTCTTCCAGAGCAATGTTGGTCCTCCTTCTTTCCAGGATTTGAGCAAGCCGGTTTCGGGAGAAACGTTGTCCCGATTAGGACCGTGAAAGACCGGCCAAGACTGTCCGAAAACGAGAGTTATCGAGCAAAACAGTACGGCGAGGGAACAAAAGGTGCGTGTAATCATTTAGATAAAGGAGTGTGTGAGGCTCAATTCGCGGCGATTTTACCACGTAAGAGTAGAAAAACAATGGGGAGACGAATGGGGAGTGCGTTCGAGTTTTCAATAGACACGTTCGAGTTCGGCAATTCGTTGTTCGAGTTTTGCGATTCGTCGATCTTTGGCATCCATAGAAGGAATTTTACTCTTTTTTGCAACTTGACGGAAGGGCAATTTTAGGATAGAACGAGGGAAAGTCGTGAACGGTTACGAAATTTGTTATGATTTCTTTTTGGAAGGGTCGTCATGAAAGAGATTGGCAAGTCGAGCGGCTCATTCAAGAGTTGAAGGGAACGAAATAGCGCAATCTTACGATTGCGGCTCTGACGGCTTGTCGAAAAAGGATATCGAAAAGATACAGCATGATGCGGAGATGCGTACACCAAAAATACGGAACTATTCTGATTTTCGGCACAATTACTACGTTCCGTAATTTTGGCATGATCATTAAAGTTTCGCTAAATTAACGCCGATTCATGACATGGACTTTATCTATATCTGTCATGAATCGATTTTTTTGCTTTCTCTGTCTCGTCGCTTTTGTTGCCGGTCTCGGCGGCAATGCGGGATGCGGCAGGCAACACTATCGGAAAAAGGCTGACCGTGAGGTCTATTCCGTCCTCCAACAAGGCAACTGCGATCCACGCTGGAAGGTCGATGGGTTCGGAATCGTTCCCGATGCCGCGTCCCGATTGGCAGATCCTTTCTCGCCCGATTGCGAACCGATGCCGTGCGATGATCCCGCCGCTCATCGAAAAATGCACTACGTCGCCGGGATGAAAGGGGCGCACCACTGGCACGACAATGGGGATACCCGATACCGAGCCGCCAGTTATAAAAACAGAGCCACCTGTCACAACAGAGCCGCCTGTTGCTAAACAAAGATGTGATTGCGTCGGGAATTTATTATCAGATGAATTGCAACAGCAGATAAAAGAAATTTATAATCCTTCAAATCCAGACGAGGTACGAATTCAGCATTGTTTCGGTATTTATAACGGCAGTGCGGCATTATGGATTACTCGTGCAACGGGGTATTCCCACAATGTTTGGAGCGAAATGGTCGCGGGCTATGAATTCGTGTATGGCAGCGGTCAGCGTATGTGGATTTTGAACAACAATGGATATCTCCCGTTGACAAGAACTTATACGTCCAAAGACGACGGAACACCGATTGATTTCGGTGCATTTGAAGGGGGTTGGATTACTGAGGAAGATGTAGCGGAAATTCATCATAATTACGTATATTGTAAAATGTATGGCGGTAGATTTGATTATTAATAATAAAATTTAAGGAGTTTAAAAATCATGAAAGCTAAAAAGTTTACAAACTTATTGCTTATTCTCGCTTTATTATTTTCTATGTTTGGTAGCGGTTTTGATTCAGTATCAAGAGAAGAATTTAATAAAGAAATTTTTAAAGACAAATATGAACCAAAAGTTTTTTCCAAAGCGGATATTGACCAAGATTTCAGCGATGATACCGTATTAATTGTTATGGATAAAAGCGTTGGTGCAATTAACAAAGTACATGACAAAAAGTTTTTTGGTGATATTGAAATTGAGGAAATTATTGATTTATCGGTAGTTGTCAACGAGGCTTTATTATCAAATGACGACCTTCGTCACGCTCCAAAAAAAGACACATGGGAGGCGGAATTTATCGCCGAGCAAAAGCAGTTTAACGCTAAAAATCAAACTAAACAAAACAAAGAATTTCAAGAAATAGTTCAAAACCTCGACGAAGACTGGCAAATTGACCGGGAAGAGTTTAGACAAATCCTGAAATTAAAGCTTCCGATTAAGAATAAGCAAAACGTATTGGACGTTATCGCTAAATTGGAGAAAATCGAAGGAATAAGAAGTGCCGGTCCCGATTATGTCGCGCAAATCGCTTCGGTCGCACCTAATGACCCATACTTTACAAATGAAGAACAATGGGCTTTAAAGAAAATCAGCGTACCGGCGGCATGGAAATTTACGACGGGTAGTAGAAACGTAAGAGTTGGTGTCATTGATTCCGGTGTATCGGAACATATTGATTTTGGTAGCGGAAGCTCAAAAAATTTAGTTGGAGGGTGGAATTTTTTTCAAGCTAATAACAATACAGAAGATATTTACCCGCATGGAACACAGGTCGCCGGTATTATCGGAGCTGTAGGAAATAACGGAATAGGGATTACAGGTATTTGTCAAGAAATCTCTATAGTTCCTCTAATGGTTTATAAGAGAGTATATTACCCGGGGGTCCCAACATCAGAATTGCAAATTTATGTAGAGGGAATTATAGAGGCTATTATATATGCACAGAATTATAATATCCCGATATTAAATATAAGTCTTGGTGTACCTCCGGGGCTTACTGCAGATGCACAATATCAAGCTATTAAAAATTATTCCGGATTAGTTGTTGCTTCAGCGGGAAACGACGGTTATAATCTTGAGTTGAATCCTACTTATCCGGCGAGTCATAAACTCCCTAATGTCATAACGGTAGGTGCCTCGGATTCAAATGACCAACGAAGTATATGGAGTTATGTACAATCTTCAAATCATGGTGCAAACAGTGTTCATTTATTCGCACCCGGTGGACAGGGCATGGATAATAATTCTGCTCTAAAGGTGATTACCACAGGTTTAGATAATACGTATATAACATTTGGTGGTACATCGTCGGCGGCTCCTCACGTCGCCGGAGTTGCCGCGCTTATAAAAAGCAAATATCCCGGTTTAAATACGCTTCAAATTAAACAAGCTATTTTAGACGGAGTTGATACAGTTGCTAACGGCGGGTTACCTGCGGATACAAATTTAACTAATATTTGTATAACCGGCGGCAGGTTAAACGCATATAAAGCGTTAGTTGTGGCGGGAAGTGTTAAACTAAAAGGCGACCAAGGTATATATAATGTTCGAAATGCGTCTACCGGATACTATTTAAATTCTACCCCTACAGGATATTCTTTAGTTCAAAATAAAAACCTTGACTCGGATTCACAGAAATGGATTATACAGCGAATGGGACTTTCGGGGTATACCGATATACGAAATTTTAGTATTACTAATTCTTATACAGGCGGCGGTCCGTTTGTATCGACATATGGCACCGGAGGCGAGGATATTATATCGATGTCATCGGGTCCGACAAACAATTTTTTAACCGCCGTCGGAAATAATGTGCAGTACATTTTAAATAACGGTGCATTAACATCGGCACAAAAATGGTATATTGAGCCACACCCCAATGTTTATACACAAGGAGACGTAAATCGAGACGGCGTAATTGATTTTCAAGATGTAGAATTGGTTAAAAGCTTTGTGCGTTCAAATAATCCCGTTATACCTACGTCTCTACAGCTATATTTAGCGGACGTAAACCATGACGGTCAAATTACACAAGCGGACGTTGATATACTTACAAATTTAGGACAACAACCATTTCAAGACGGGTGGTACAATATCCAAGGTTATTATGGTCGTAATCTGCAAGTAGAAAATAATAGCCCAAATAACGGGTCAAGATTATATTTATGGGATAACAGTACAGCTAACGACAGTGCTAAATTCTACTTTGAGTATCAAGGAGACGGGTATTATCGGATTAAAACGGCACTATCAAACCGCTATGTTGAGGTATCGAACTCATCGCTTGATAATTATGCAAATGTTGCTATTTACGATTGGGCAAACGGATATGATTGTAAGCTGTGGAAACTTCAAAAACATGGGAATTATTACATCTTTATAAATAAAAATTCCGGTAAAGTAATAGATGTAGCAAACGGGTGGAATTTTAACGGTGCTTATACTTGGCAACACACGTTGAATTATAGCGAAGCACAACAATTTAAGTTACTGCCTATAGCTCGTGCAAAAAATCTCTTAACCCCGACAATGACAAGCAATATATCCCCCGTGCCATATGTTATAACTGCAAAAAATGACGGTGATTCATCAGAGACATACAAAGGTTGGCGGGCATTTGACGGAAACTGGAAGACTGATTTACTAACCGATTCAAATTATTGGTGGTCGGGGTACGGCTTGTTTAATAACACAACCGGCATAGGTGAAGCGTGGGTTCAAATTGATTTTGGCGAAAATGAGCAAAGGAGTGCTAACGAGGTGCAGTTCCAAAACGGGTTTAGAAGTGGTATTGCGAGAGATATACAGCTTGAAGGCTCAAATGACGGAACATACTTCACAACCTTGCTCTCCCTCAACGATATACCCGAGGACACCGACATTTATAACCCTAAAAAATATGTGTACAGCTTTAATAATACAGTTTCGTATCGGTATTATCGGTTTAAAATTTTACGAGTTTATTACAGACCCGGAACAAATGCGGGGCAACAATACGCGAGTATTGGGGAGCTTGAGTTATGGCGTAATATATTCTAATATTGCGGATACGGATAGACAAAGGCGGGGGTTGCGAAATGCGAACCCCGCTTTTTGTTATTATATATCAATTGACGAAACAATAAAACAGTGTTATAATATTCCTACTATGTTAAAAATAATAATCTCACTTTCCGAAGAAAAGCGGCTGCAGTATCTGAAAGAACGTCTCGCCGCTTGTGGGTCGGCGGTATTAGTTGTACCCGAACAATCTCTTTTTGAAACCGAGCGGTCAATGTACGGGCTACTCGGTGCGCGAAAAATCGCCTCGACGGTAATAACGGGCTTTTCAAAATTAGCCGCCGATATTATAAGCAAATACGGAACGCCTAAGCTATACGCCGACGATATTGTTAAAACGGTCACTATGTATAAGACATTATCGCGATTAAAAAAGACGGCGGTTTCTCCGTCCGAATCTGAAGTTCGGCGTATGCTTGACGTTGCTTCCGTTTTAAAAGCGGCGGCGATAACGCCGGAGGTTGTTTCGGAAAAGTCCGCAGATTTAATTTCGGACGATTTTGTATTATCGGATAAGCTCGCCGCGCTTGCGGAGGTGTATTCGACCTATTGCAATATGCTCGACGTCGATTTTGCAGACAGGTTAGATGATATACGTATAGCCGCCGAATTGCTCAACCGATTCAGCTCGAACGGGGCAGATATAATTGTCGGCAGAGATGTTTTTGTCAACGAGTTTGACGGCTTTTCGGGGAGCCAGTTCAATTTGCTGAAAGCGTTGGTACAATCGGGCGCGGAATCGGTTTCGGTTATCCTCCGCACCGATGCAGAGGTGAGCGAAGGCGAAGAATTTTTTGCTGTTAACTCGCTCATTAAACGACTCAAACGCGAGCTTAGCGGGGTTCCTTATGAGTTGGTTGATTTAGAGGGGGCGGCATTTACGCCCGAAACGCAATTGTGGCTCGCCGACGGGGTATATGATGAATGTGAATTTGTTGCCGCAGAAATACGAAGGCTTATCACAAATGAAGACTATATATGTAATCAAATAGCTGTTTTAGTTTGTGATTCGGCGGTTACCCCGCGTCTTAAAGAAGCTATGAACGAATATGATATTCGCGCTTTTACAGACCTTCCCGAGCCGATTATAGGAAAACCAATGACTCGGTTCATTATATCAGCTTTAGAGGCGGTAAGCTTGAACACGCCCGAATTGATGACATACATAAGGAGCGGCTTTGTTCGCGTTCCGGCAGAGCTTGAGCGATTTAATCTTCCGCGAAGACTTACCGTAAACAATTCTCGCGAGCGCGAAAGGGAACGCCGCTATGAGTTCGCGGGGGGCGGGAGGTGTATAACAAAGCGGCTTTCAAAAAGAAGCATGGATTCGTTGGAGGGCGCGGCATATCGTTACGCCTTAACAAAGTGCGAATGGCGGTCGGCTTTCCCCGCGCAAAATAAAGATTTGGCGGCAAAAGAACAACTCAGACGGGCGGTTGTGCAACCGCTGACAGAGTTTGGCGAATCCTGTCGCAATGCGACCGGTGCGGATATAACCGAGGCATTGTGTGAGTTTTTGCTCGAAACAATGCAGTTACAACGAACCGTTTTAGGGTTATGCAACGGGTTTGAACAAAACGAACAAAAAAGCGTCACCGATGAATTTAGACAGCTTTGGGATTTAGTTATTGATGTTTTTGAATCGTTACATTCGTCGTTAACCGATTTTCCGATGAGCCTTCGCGAGTATACAGAGCTTCTTAAAGGGATTTTCTCGTCGGTGAATATTGCAAAACCGCCGAGCGTTCTCGACGAGGTTGTTATAGGCGACCTTGAGCGAAGTCGGTTGAGCAAAATGCGCGTTACATTTATAATTGGGGCAACCTCCGGCAAATTCCCCAAAAGCGCGAGCAATTCGAGCTTATCGGAAAGCGGAGTTTTTTCGTGGCGCGAGACCGAGGAATTGGCGGAAAACGGTTTAGAGCTTCTTCCTAATTTAGAGGAACGGTATAATTATGAGCGGTTTATGATGAACAAAGCGTTAACCATACCGTCCGAAAAACTGTACATAACCGCACCTCTCACGGGTTTGTCGTGGGAGGAGCTTATCCCGTCTTCAATATTCGATGAAGAGGGGCGAACGGTCAACGAAATCGCCGCCCTTCCGTTAAGCTTTCGGGTGCGGACAGCGCGCTCGGCGAGGCGGCTTTTATCGACTCAAGTGTTTGACAATGCCGAAAAAAGCGAACAACTCCTCTCTGCCCCTACCGCAAAACAATTGCTCGGTTTAGAAAAGCTTTCGCCGACCGCGATTGAAACAATGATGAGCTGTCGCTTTAAGTTTTTTTGCAAATATGGTTTAGGGCTCACCGTTCCGCTCGCGCAAAACGAGGACGAGCCGGTTGCGACGGAGCGCGGGAATATAATACATTATTGTTTAGACAGGGTGTTGCGTAAAGACGGATTGTTGGGTTCGGATTCGGAGTTGTCGGCTTTTATCGAGACCTGTATAGACGAATATCGCGAACAAAGACTTCCGAGAGGATACGCGCAAACAAAGCGACAAGCGTATATACTCATGAGCTATAAGGTCGGCATAATGCGTATGGTAAAGCATATTCGCGATGAATTAACACAATCGGGGTGGCGACCGATTGAGTTTGAGAAAAAAATCGACCTTTCGTTGGGTGGGCTTCATTTAACGGGTAAAATTGACCGCGTTGATAAATTCGGCGATTATATTCGAGTCACCGATTACAAATCCGGTTCGGCAAAAATGTACTTTCCTTCCCTTTTTAACGGACTCGATATGCAAATGTTGTTATACGCATATGCGGCGGAAAAAGAACACAACCGACAGCTTTCGTCGGCATTATATTTACCGTCCGACGGCGTTAAAACAAAGGATATTCTATTGCCCGACGCCTCACCCGCAGATAGGGAAAAAAGCTGGCTTTCGGCGCATACGCCGAGCGGAGTAATGATAAACGAAGAGCCAAAGGGGTCGACCGTAGCCTTGCGAAGTATGACGCCCGCCGCTTATAAAAGACTTAAAGCGTATACAATTAAGCTTATTAATAAACAGTTTGAGCGGGTAAAACGCGGCAATATTCGGGCGGTTCCCGTTTCGCGCACGACAACCGATTGTGAGACCTGTGAATACTGTGATTTTGCTTCGGTTTGTGAAAAGAGCGGCGTTAAGCTTATAAAAAAAGAGTATATAGAGAGGATAGCGGGCAATGAAGACAAAAACATGGACTGATGAGCAAAACGCGGCAATTTCACACCCTTCATGCGGCGATAAGTCGGCTTTGATTTCTGCGGCGGCGGGAAGCGGAAAAACCGCAGTTCTTGTTGAGCGGGTAATACGATTATTGACCGCGCAAGAGAACCCCGTTGACGCCGCGCGGATTGTGCTTGTGACTTTTACGCGCAAAGCGGCGTTCGAGATGAAAGAGCGGCTCGAAAAGGCGTTAAGGTCTCAACCCGAAACGCCGACGATACGCCGCCAATTAATCAGACTTGAAGAGGCGCAGATAACAACCATAAATGCGTTTTGTTTGAAGCTTCTGAAAGAAAACGCAATGCTCGCGGAATTAGACAGCGGGTTTAGGGTAGCCGACGACGGCGAGCTTGAATTATTGTCAAAAAAAGCCATGCTCTCCGTATTAGAGTTCTTTTATGAGCTTGACCGCGACGAGGTTGTGAAAACATTAGAGTTTTTCTCAACCGCCGGAAGGTTGAAGGGCGAAAAGACAACCGGCGGCGATTCCGCACTACGTAAAGCAATACGTGATTTGCATAAATTTACACGCAACCTCCCCGATTTTGAAGAATGGTTAAACGAACAGGAATGGTTGTATAACAACCCCGATGAATATTACAAAAAAATCGTTCCTCTATACGAAAGGAGCATACGCGACGATATAAACAAAGCGATTGCGGTTATTGCTGAGAGCATGAGCACAGCCGCTTATGAAAACACCCATAAGTATTTAAGGGCGGAGCGCGCCTTCTTTGAGGAACACTTGGACGATTTAAGCTGTAACGCGACATTCCCGGGGAGAAGAACGCCCGATAAAAAAGAAGCCGATGACGTAAAAGAGCTACTTGAGGAAAACCGCGCAAAAACAGCAAAAGTTAAAAAAGATGTAATGGCGGCGGTTGGGCTTATCTCTGCGTTTAAAAAAGCGGTGAGCGATTTATGCCCGATTGTGAAAACGCTTATAAAGCTGTCGCGGGTATATTCCGAATATTTTGGCGAGATTAAACGCGCCGAACGGGTAGTAGATTTTCCCGATTCGGAGCAATTATGTCTTAAGCTTCTCCAAAGCAATAAAAGCGTTTTGCGCCGTATCCAAAACAGCTATGATATAATCATCGTTGACGAGTTTCAAGACAGCAATTTTTTACAGTATGAGATATTTCGCCTTCTCGATTCGGGGCGGGGACGGTTGTTTTTAGTCGGCGATATAAAACAATCAATCTACCGATTCCGAGGAGCGGATTCCGCAGTGTTTAACGCAGTATCGGAAGACCCCGAATACAAGGTCATGTACCTGTCGCGGAATTTTCGTTCGTCAAATCAAGTTATAGAAAGCGTGAACAATATATTCGAGAACATTATGCCCGATTATGACGATAACGCAAGGCTTAAACCCGAGCGCAAGCTCGACAGTAAAAGCTATCAAACCGAGGTTTGTCTCTTAAACGAAGCGGATTTTCCCGATATAGACGGTATTACCGCAGAAGCGGAGTATACCGCCCGAAGAATAAAACAGATGATGTCTGAGGGGTTCGAGGTTTTTGACCGAAAATGTGAATGGGGCGATTTTGCGGTATTGTCGAGCGCAGGGGAGAAGAATTTTACCGTTTATGAAAAAGTTTTTCGCGAACACTCGATTCCTTGTGTCAGTGCGGGGGGCGGCGGTTATCTCAAAACCGAGGAAATAGGACTCGCGCTCGATTTGTTGACGGTTATTAATAACCCGTACAACGATTTGAGTCTTTTTAACATTATGATGTCGCCGTTGTACGGGTTTAACGCGGAGGAAATAGCCGTTTGCAAAATAGGAAAAAAAACAATTCCGCTTTATTCGGCGGTGTTACAGTATCGCGGCAAAGCAATCCCCAAGAGAAAGGCGTTTTTGAACTCAATCACAAGGTACCGAAGAATTGCCGATATTAGCTCGGCGTCGGAGTTAATCGCCGCGCTCAACGCAGACGGCGCGTTTCTCCCGCTTATGAACGCCGCGCACAAAAAAGCAAATATTCGCCTTCTTACCTATTATGCCGAGGCATTTGCCGCCGCCAATAATGACTCGGGGCTTCCGGCTTTTTTGGCATATATAAAGGAATTGAAAAACACCGATACCGATATTAAACAGGCGAACGCCAATTCGCGAAACGCGGATTGTGTGCGGTTAATGACCATACACGGCGCGAAAGGACTCGAGTTTCCCGTCTGTTTCATTGCGCGGGTTAATCAAGAGTTTAATTTTCGCGGTGAACAAAATTCGGGCTTGTTTAAATTTTCTCAAATTGCGGGTATTACGGCAAACAGCTTTGACGGAAGCGAAGCGGACGGAAGCCTTTGTCGGTTTAAGACGCTTCATCACGATTATGAAGCGCGACACGCCCGCGAGCTTACCGTACAAGAGGAAATGCGTAAGCTGTATGTTGCGGCGACGCGTGCCGAGTGTAAGCTTATTTTCACGGGGTTTGTAAAAAACGAAAAACACTGTGAAAACAGCTATCTTGGACAGTTGACAGTGGACAGTGGACAGTTGACAGTGGACAGTGGACAGTTGACAGTTGACAATGGACAATTGACAGTTGACAGTGGACAGTTGACAGTTGGTGGACAGTTGACAGATGAGATGATTGAAAATATAAAGGCGGTATACCCCCGCGTAGTGTTGGGAACTATACCGCGCAAGGTTACCGCCACACAAGTAGGCGTTGCGCGACCGCTACAGGCGAAAGCAGAATATGACGAGCCGAGTATATTCCCGAGAAACCCCTCGTTCCACGGGTTCCGTCGATTGACCGGGAAAAAGCGCGGCGACGCTTACCACAAGGCAATGGAGCTGATTGACTTTTCCAAAGGTGATTATATCGGGCAATTGAAGAGCTTCGAAAAACGATTCACCTCTATAGAATATAACGCTATTAATCACGCGGATATAAACCGCTTTTTTATGTCAAAACTCGGTCAAAGAGCCGTTAAAAGCAAAAAGCTCGTTAAAGAATATAAGCTCTACACCGAAATAGAGCTCACAGATGTATACCCCGATTACAAAGGCGCGAGCTTCCCCGATAAACCGTTTGTACAAGGAATTGCGGATATGTTTTTTTATGAAGACGGCGAAATAGTTTTAGTCGACTATAAAACTAATCGCAATTCATCTCCCGAAAAGCTTTCGAACGAATATAAAGGACAATTGTCTGTTTATAAAAAGGCGATTGAGGAAATGACGGGCGTTCGTGTAAAAGAATGTCTGTTATACTCGTTTGAATTAGGTGAGATTGCATTATATATATGAATTGTTTTTAGTTGTGACAGGATATTATTATACAAGATATTGTATTTTTGTGTATAATTGCCAAAAAACGGGGCAAAATTAATTGAAATTTATATAAATATTTTTTCAATAAAAGTGTTGACTTTTAACAGCGTTTTGTGATATAATTCGATTTGTGCCGTTTTGAAGGCGGTTAAAAAGCGGTTTTTTCGCCGCTTAAAAAATATAGAAAGAAACACACGGCGGCGTGTATGAGAATATACCGGAGAGATTTTCCGATTTGTGAAGGGCTTGGAAAGGAAAGTAGATATGGCAGTTAAAGAAAAGGTACGAATTAAGGTAAAAGGTTACGAACACAGTCTTGTTGACACGGCGGCGTCAAAGATAATCGAGACCGCAAAGAGAAGCGGTTCGCGAGTTGCGGGGCCGATTCCGTTGCCTACGGACAAGGAGATAATAACCATTTTGCGCGCGGTTCATAAATATAAGGACAGCCGCGAACAATTCGAGCTTAAGACACATAAACGCCTAATAGACGTAATACGTCCCACCAATAAAACGGTGGAAGCGTTACAATCGCTTGAGCTTCCCGCCGGCGTCGATATATCAATGGAATTTTGACGAAACAATTGACAGTTGACAATTGACGAAACAGTTGACAGTTTGTTAATAAAGTAGGTAGATTTGGATTTAAGTTATGTTGGGGAGACCAACCAATGACAGAAATATTATTAATGAGGGGGAACCCGAGATGAAAAAAGGATTAATCGGGAAGAAAATCGGCATGACGCAGGTTTTCGATGAAAACGGAAGGGTTATTCCGGTAACGGTAATTGAAGCGGGGCCATGCGTAGTGGTTCAAAAAAAGACCGATGTAAACGACGGTTACGAAGCGGTACAAATCGGTTTCGGCGATATTTCTCCAAAGGGAGTGAACAAACCGAGACAGGGGCATTTTAAGAAGAACGATGTACCTTTTAAAAGAACGCTCAGGGAGTTCAGGCTTGATGATATATCGACAATTGACGTCGGCGACATTCTTAAAGCGGACGTTTTTGAAGCCGGCGATGTAATTGACGTCAGCGGAATCAGCAAGGGTAAAGGGTTCCAAGGTGTTATTAAACGTCACGGTGCGTCGAGGATAAAAGAAACCCACGGTTCGGGGCCGGTACACAGACACGCGGGTTCTATGGGAGCTTGTTCAAGTCCGTCGAGAATTTTCAAGGGAATGAAAATGCCGGGACATATGGGAACCGATAGGATAACAATACAAAATTTGACGATTGTTAAGGTGGACGCCGAAAATAATCTGATTGCAATAAAAGGCGCGATTCCCGGCCCAAAAAACGGAATCGTTTGTATCACCGACGCGGTCAAAGCTATTTAGGAAACAGAGTTAGGAGGAATAGACAATGGCAGATGTTAAAGTTTACGATATGTCAGGAAAAGAGACTTCTACTCTGACGGTAAGCGATGATATTTTCGGGATTGAACCGAATAAAGAAATAATGCACGCGGCGGTTGTTAATTACCTCGCCAATCAAAGGCAGGGAACACAATCGACCTTAACGAGAACAGAGGTTCGCGGCGGCGGCAAAAAGCCTTGGCGACAAAAGGGAACCGGTCGCGCAAGACAAGGCTCGACACGAAGCCCACACTGGAGACACGGCGGCGTTGCGCTCGGCCCTAAGCCGAGGAGTTATCGTTACTCACTCAATAAAAAGGTCAGACGTATCGCTATGAAATCGGCACTTTCGTCTAAGGTGGGTTTAGGAGAAATGCTCGTTTTAGACGGATTAAAAATGGACGAGTTTAAAACAAAAACAATAGTCAAAATGATGAGCGATTTAAACGTAGACAGAAAAGCGTTGCTCGTTCTTGACGGTGTTGATAAAATGATTATCAAGAGCGCGTCGAATATTCCGGGTGTTAAAACAACATTAGTGAATACGCTTTGCGTTTATGATATTCTCAATCACGATAAGCTAATCGTCGTCAAAGACGCGGTGGCTAAAATTGAGGAGGTGTATGCGTAATGCAGTTTATACCGCAGGATATAATACTGAGTCCGGTTATCACCGAGCGTTCAAACGATAATCTGATTCAAGGGAAGTACACCTTTAAGGTTGATAAAAGAGCAAATAAAATTGAGATAAAAAAAGCCGTTGAAGCTTTGTTCGCCGGCGTTAAGGTTTCTAAGGTTAACACAATGAACGTCAGAGGACAGTTAAGACGTCAAAGAATGAAACAAGGTTATACGGCAAGTTGGAAAAAAGCAATCGTGACTTTGGCAGAGGGGTCTAAGACAATTGAATTCTTCGACGGAATGAATTAAGAGGAGATATTTGTAATGGCAATTAAATTTTATAAGCCGACTACGCCGGGGCGCAGAGGAATGTCTGTTGTAGATTATTCGGGGCTTTCTAAGGTCAAACCCGAAAAGAGCCTTCTGACACCTGTTAAGAAACATTCGGGACGAAGCGCGGGCGGCGAGATTACCGTAAGACATAAGGGCGGCGGTAACAGAAAAAAATACAGAATCATTGATTTTAAACGCAATAAATTAGATATGGACGCTACGGTTTTAACTCTTGAGTATGACCCTAACCGTACATCGTTCATAGCGTTGGTCGAGTATGAGGACGGCGAAAAGCGTTATATTATTGCACCCGATAAATTAGAGGTGGGTAATGTAATCCGCGCGGGTGCCGGCTCGGATATCAAAATCGGTAACGCGATGAAGCTCGCCGATATGCCCTTGGGTACGGTCGTTCACAATGTTGAGCTTTATCCGGGTAAGGGCGGTCAGTTGGTGAGAAGCGCGGGAAATTCCGCACAGCTTATGGCTAAGGAAAACTCAATGGCACTTTTGAGATTGCCGAGCGGGGAATTACGCAATGTATCCGCTAAGTGTATGGCTACGATAGGAACGGTTTCAAACCCCGACCACGGCAATGTAAATCTCGGTAAAGCCGGTCGAGTTCGCCATATGGGTATTAAACCCACGGTACGCGGTTCGGTAATGAACCCCTGTGACCATCCGCACGGCGGTGGCGAGGGTAAATCGCCCGTCGGAAGACCCGGCCCCGTAACACCTTGGGGTAAGCCCGCATTAGGATACAAAACACGTAAAACAAACAAGAGTTCGGATAAGTTTATTGTCAAACGCAGAGGTAAAAAGTAAGCAAGGTCAGAACAAGAGCGCAGCTTGACGAGTTTGCAAAACAAGAGCGCAGCTTGACGAGTTTGTAAAACAAGAGCGTAGCTTGACGACGAGGTTGTAAAACAAGAGCGTAGCTTGACGACGAGGTTGTAAAGCAAATTATATATTATATAAATGAGGTTTTAATATGAGCAGAAGCGTAAAAAAAGGGCCATATGTTCAAGAAGCGTTGTTAAAACGCGTTCAGGCGATGAATAAAGCGCAGGAGAAAAAAGTTCTTGTCACATGGAGTCGCGCAAGCACTATATTCCCCGATTTTATCGGTCACACTTTTAATGTTCACGACGGCAGAAGGCATATTCCGGTTTATGTAACCGAGGATATGGTCGGACATAAGCTGGGCGAATTTGCACCGACAAGAACCTACAGAGGTCACGCCGGAAGTAAAACCACTAAGAAGTGATAAAGGCAGAACAAGAGCGAAGGAGAGAGAAAATGGAAGCAAGAGCTGAACTTAAATTTATTCGCATTTCACCGCGAAAGGTCAAGATTGTGCTTGATTTAATAAGAAATAAGAAATGTGAAGAGGCTATGGCTATATTGAAGCATACACCTAAATCCGCGAGCGAGCCTTTGCAAAAGCTTCTTAAATCGGTTATGGCAAACGCGGAGAATAATCACGAAATGGATTTATCCGAATGTTACATTTCCGAGTGTCATTGTGGGCCGGGGGTTATTTTAAAGAGAATAAGACCTAAAGACCACGGACGCGCACACAGAATTTTTAAAAGAACGTCGCACGTTGTTTTAGTATTAAAAGAAGCTGAACAGGCGTAAATAATATAATCTATGTTTATAGAGAAATAGTAAGGGGAAAAGTATGGGACAAAAGGTTAATCCGCACGGACTTAGAGTCGGTGTTATAAAAGATTGGGATTCTCGTTGGTTTACGGGGAAGAGGGATTTCGGAGATACTTTAGTTGAGGATTTCATGATTCGTAAGTATCTTCTGTCGAAAACTTATTCCTCGGATAAATCACCCGTGCCTATGAAGCCGGGCATTGCGAATGTTGAAATTGAGCGCGACGCAACAAAGATAAAGGTATTTGTTCATACCGCGAAGCCCGGGCTTTTGATTGGGCAAAAGGGCGCGGAGATTGAAAAAATTCGCGTTGCGATTGAGAAGATAACCAAAGGAAAACCGGTCAACCTCAATATAGTTGAAATAAAAGATATAGACCTCACGGCTAAATTGGTAGCGGAGGATATAGCGAGACAGCTTGAGGCGCGTTCTTCGTTCAGGCGCGTGTTAAAAATGAGCATTAAACGCACAATGGACGCCGGCGCGCACGGAATAAAGACAATGGTATCCGGGCGACTCGGCGGAGCGGAAATTGCGCGTTCGGAAAGTTATCACGAGGGTACAATCCCCTTGCATACAATCCGCGCAGATATTGATTATGCAACCGCCGAAGCAAATACAACTTATGGTATAATCGGCGTAAAGGTATGGATTTATAAGGGCGAGGTTCTCAAAGGCGAGGCGGGTGCAAAGCAACGTCAAATTGCCGACAGAACAAAGAAACGCCGCGATGACCGCCCGAGAGGTGAGCGTCGTGACCGCAACGACCGCCAAGGCGGATTCAGGGGCAGAGACGGCGACAGACAGGGTGGAAGATTTGGCGGCAGAGACGAAAGACCGACGGGGCCGAGACCACAAGGCGGATTCAGAAACACCCCCGCTCCCAAACCGGCGGCAGCCCCCGCTCCCGAAGCAGAGGCGACAACACCCGAACAGGCGGCTCCCGCAGAAGAATAAGCGTTCAGAGCGGATAATTAAGTAATTAGGCACAGAGGAGAGATAAAAATGTTAATTCCTAAAAGAGTTAAATATAGACGTCAACATCGCGGACGTATGACCGGTAAAGCGACTCGCGGCAACACGGTCAGCAATGGCGAATACGGGTTACAGGCGACAGAGCCGTCTTGGATTACTTCTAATCAAATAGAAGCCGCACGTATCGCTATGACGCGTTACATTAAGCGCGGCGGGCAGGTTTGGATTAAGATTTTCCCGCATAAGCCCGTTACCGAGAAGCCGGCAGAAACCCGCATGGGTTCCGGTAAAGGTTCACCCGAATACTGGGTGGCGGTTGTGAAGCCGGGTCGGGTTATGTTCGAAATCGCCGGCGTTCCCGAAGAAACGGCAAGAGAGGCTATGCGTCTCGCAATGCACAAGCTTCCGGTAAAATGTAAATTTGTTAAAAGAGAAGACAGTATTAATGACGCCTCGGAAAAGGAGGTCGGTGAATAATGAAAATAAACGCAAATGAATTCAGAGACCTTTCGGAACAAGAACTCGACAGTAAGGTCAACGAGCTTAAACAGGAACTCTTTAATCTCCGTTTTCAGCTTGCAATAAATCAGCTCGATAATCCTATGAGGGTTAAAGCTGTTAAAAGGCAGATTGCAATTATTAAAACAATCCAACGTGAGCGTCAGCTTTCTGACGCGGTGAACGGTTAAGGGGGCGAGGGAGAATAAATGAGCGATACAATTACAAGAAATTTGAGAAAAACGAGAGTAGGAATGGTTTCCTCAAACAAAATGGACAAAACAATTGTCGTAGAAATTGAGGATAAGGTTCGTCATCCGTTATACAAAAAAATCGTTAAACGTACAATTAAGTTTAAGGTACACGATGAAGAGAACACCTGTAATGTCGGCGATAAGGTCGAGATTATGGAGACCCGCCCGCTTTCTAAGGAAAAACGGTGGAGATTGGTTAATGTACTCGAGCGCGCAAAATAGGCTGTACTCGCGGAATATAGGCGGAATATAGAAAGTGTGGCTTAACGAGAGTAGGCAGTTCTTTAGAGAAAGGGTAAGAAAATGATACAGATGCAATCGCGGCTTAAAGTTGCCGACAATACGGGCGCAAAAGAAATAATGTGCATTAGAGTGTTGGGCGGTACCCGCAGAAAATACGCTAATATCGGCGATGTGATTGTTGCGTCGGTCAAGAAGGCGAGTCCCGGCGGTACGGTCAAAAAAGGCGAGGTGGTCAGATGCGTAATTGTTCGCTCGGCTACCGGTGTTCGCAGAGCAGACGGCACATATATTCGTTTTGACGAAAACGCTGCCGTTTTAATAAAAGAAGACAAGAATCCAAGAGGAACGCGTATTTTCGGGCCGGTGGCAAGAGAACTCCGCGAAAAAGAATATATAAAAATTCTTTCCTTAGCTCCGGAGGTGCTGTAATGAATAGCTTACACGTAAAAAAAGGGGATACGGTCGTTTTATTAACGGGAAAGTATCAAGATAAGTTTACCAAGCCGGGCGTCAGAAGAAAAGGCAAGGTTGTCGGGGTAAGCCCAAAAGAGGGTAAGGTTATTGTCGAGGGGATTAATAAGGTAAAAAAACACGTTAAACCGAGACAAATGGGACAACCCGGCGGTATAATTGATGCCGAGGCACCGATTTATGCCTGTAAGGTTCAAATTGTTTGCCCGAAATGTGACAAGCCGACGCGGGTCGGTCACAGCTTTAAAGAAGTCAAGGGCGAGACGGTCAAGATAAGAATTTGCAAAAAATGCGGCGCGACGCTATAAACGACATAAACAATTATGTTTTTATGCTAAGCGGAGTGGTGGGGTGTAGTTGTTACAAATCCCGCTTCCGAAAAGGAGATTAACAAAAATGGCAAGATTGAAGGCTTATTATAAGGAAACGGTTGCACCACAGCTTTTTAAGAAATTTGGGTATAAAAGCGTAATGCAGATTCCTAAAATTGATAAAATAACGATTAACGTAGGCTGTGGAGAGGCAAAGGATAACTCTAAGGTTATAGACAGCATTATGAGAGATTTGAAGGATATCACCGGGCAACAACCGGTAGTATGTCTCGCAAAAAAATCCGTCGCTAACTTTAAGCTTCGTGAAGGAAACCCGATAGGCGTTAAGCTCACGCTTCGCGATAAAATCATGTACGAGTTTCTCGACAGATTTTTCAATGTGGCGTTACCTCGTGTAAGAGACTTCCGCGGAATTAATCCCAATTCGTTTGACGGACGCGGTAATTATTCGGTGGGCGTTAAGGAACAGTTAATTTTCCCCGAAATCGAATACGATAAAATTGATGCAATCAGGGGAATGGACATAAACTTTGTAACGACGGCAAAAACCGACGAGGAAGCAAAAGAGTTGTTGACATTAATGGGCGCGCCGTTCGCTAAATAATTAAGAAGCATATGTTCGTAGAGCCTTTTTGCGGCTCGGAAAGGTATAGTCATAATTATGGCAAAGAAATCAATGATTGCGAAACAAAAAAGAGAGCCGAAGTTTTCGACGAGAGCTTATAACAGATGTAAGCTTTGCGGAAGACCGCACGCATATTTGCGTAAGTTCGGCGTATGCAGAATTTGTTTCCGTGAATTAGCATATAAGGGGCATATCCCCGGCGTAAGAAAATCATCATGGTAAGCCAAACAAAAGCGTAAACTCGACGGCGAGCGCGCTTGGCGAGTATCCATTTTATGAGGGAGGAAAAGAAAATGAAAGTTACCGACACAATCGGAGATATGCTTACGAGAATTCGTAACGCTAATTCGGCAAAGCACCCTATCGTTGATATCCCCTGTTCCAACGAGAAGAAACAAATTGCACAAATTCTTCAAGACGAGGGATATATAAAGAATTTCAGAATTATTGAAGACAATAAACAGGGTGTTTTAAGAATTGTTTTGAGATATACCGAGGACAAGGGACAGGTTATAACCGGTTTAAGAAGGGTTTCTAAACCCGGCTTGCGAATTTATTCAAATTCGCGCGAAATGCCGAAGGTTATGAAGGGTCTCGGGATTGCCATTGTGTCTACCTCAAAGGGTATTATGACCGACAGAAGAGCAAGAGCCGAACAGGTGGGCGGCGAAGTTCTCGCGTTTGTCTGGTAGGTAAACAAGAGCTTACGGTAGCGCGAGCAGGTTGACGGCTCTGCCGACAAGCAGGTGAGCGCGGACGAGAGCTTGACGTGTACGGTTATAATTTGAATTAACATTTGTAAATATATAAGGGGAGATTCCAAGATGTCAAGAATTGGTAAAACGCCCATAACGGTTCCGACCGGGGTAGATGTGAAAATTGACGGTTGCTCGGTGACCGTAAAAGGCCCAAAGGGTACTCTTTCAAGAGAGTTTCAACCGTCTATGAAAATAACGCTCGACGGGGGAGTGATTACTGTCGTTCCCGAAACCGAAAGCAAGACCGACCGTTCACTGCACGGGTTGACGAGAACGCTTATTAACAACATGGTAACCGGCGTTACCGTCGGCTTTAATAAAGAACTCGAGATTCAAGGTGTCGGATATCGTTGTCAGAAAAAGGGAAAAGACCTCGATTTAAATTTGGGGTTCTCGCACCCGGTAATTGTTTCCGACACGGCGGACATAACCATAGAAGCACCCGGCCCCAATAAAATTATTATCAGCGGTATTGATAAGCAAAAGGTCGGACAATTTGCCGCCGAAGTAAGAAGCTTGCGCCCCCCCGAGCCATATAAGGGCAAGGGTATCAGATATGTCGATGAGGTTGTCAGACGTAAAGAGGGTAAAGCCGGTAAGGGTAAAGCTTAACGGGTGGCTAAAGCTTAACAAAAGAGGCTTATGCTTTATTAAAGTTCAGTTTAGCATATAGGAGAAATGGTGTTATGATTAAACAAATAAATAAAAACGCGAACAGACTTCGCAGACATAAAAGAGTAAGAGGCAAAATAAGCGGAACGGCGGCTCGTCCGCGTTTAAATGTGTTCCGTTCGGCGAACCATATGTACGCACAGTTGATTGATGACGACAAAGGCGTTACAATTTGCGCGGCGTCAACTACCGAGAAAGGCTTTACCGAGTCGGGCGGGAATGTTGAGGCGGCGAAAAAAATCGGAATGACGATTGCCGAAAAGGGCAAAAAGGTCGGTATAACCGAGGTTGTGTTTGACCGCTCGGGTTATATTTATCACGGTCGTGTTGCGGCTTTAGCAGAGGGCGCGCGCGAAGGCGGACTTAAGTTTTAAAGATATTATTTTAATAATTTTTATGTAACGATTAACAGTTATATTAAAGGGAGATTTAGTATGGCATTATTAAATGCAAACGATTATAAGCTTACCGAAAAGGTGGTAAATATTAAGCGCGTATCTAAAACCGTAAAGGGCGGAAGAATCATGAAAATATCCGCGCTCGTGGTTGTAGGCGACGGAAACGGTATCGTAGGGTTCGGAATGGGCAAGTCTAACGAAGTCCCCGATGCAATTCGTAAGGGCATGGAGGACGCTAAGAAGAATTTGACCAAAATTACCCTCAAAGGTACAACCATTCCGCATGAATTTGTCGGCAAATACGGCGCGGGAGAGGTTTTGCTTAAACCGGCACCCGAAGGAACGGGCGTAATCGCGGGCGGCCCGGTTCGCGCAGTTGTCGAGGCGGCGGGAATTAAGAATATCCGTACAAAATCTCTGCGTTCAAATAATCCTTGTAATGTTGTCAGAGCAACTATGCAGGGGTTGCTCGCCATGAGAGACGCGGAAGAGGTTGCACAGCTAAGAGGGAAAACGGTTAAACAGATTTTAACCGCGAAGGCGTGACGACAATTGACAGTTGACAGTTTTTTAGTTTTAATAGGGGAGATAGATTATTATGAGGATTAAGCTTGTTAAGTCTTTGATAGGACGTAAGGATTCGCATATTGCGACGGCTAAATCGTTGGGGCTTAAAAAAATCGGAGATGTCACCGAACAGCCGGACAATGACGCTACAAACGGAAAGATTAAACATATTTCTTATTTAATAGAGGTACTGTAATGAAATTGCATGAATTATCACCCGCTAAGGGTTCAAACAGAGAAACTAAGCGCATTGGGCGCGGACACGGTTCCGGTTGGGGTAAAACCTCGGGAAAAGGTCACAAAGGACAATGGGCGCGTTCGGGCGGCGGGGTAAGACCCGGGTTTGAAGGCGGTCAGACCTCTCTTGCGCGGCGTATGCCTAAAAGAGGCTTTAACAACGTGTTTAAAACCGAATACGCAGTTATAAATGTCCGCGATTTGGAAAAGCGTTTTGAATCGGGTGACTTTGTTGATGAAAAAGCTATTATTGAGTCGGGGTTGATTAAAAAGCCGTTGGACGGGATTAAAGTTCTCGGAACGGGCGACCTTACAAAAAAATTAACGGTTAAGGTCACAAAAATCTCCGAATCTGCTAAGAATAAAATCAACGGTGCGGGCGGACAGGCGGAGGAGCTTCCCGAAAAGGCGAAATTCTTCCCCGATAACAAAAACGCAAAAAAACGCGCCGAAGAAAAAGCTAAATTTACAAAAGCTTAAATTTGAAAGCCCGACAAAGCTTTGTCGGGTTAGCGGGTGAATTAACAGTTTGCTTGTAAGCTCTTGTTTTACGAAAGGGTAAAAGTGATATAATGTTCGGTGTATTTATAAACGCATGGAAAATAACCGATTTACGTAAAAAAATTCTTTTTACGATATTTATAATAACAATATTCCGTTTAGGGGCGCATATATTCGTTCCTTTTATCGCACCCGACGCAATGTGGGATTTAATGGGCGGCGGCGCGGACGGAACATTGATGGACTTTTTTAACTCCATTACGGGCGGCGGTCTCGGCAGAGGTGCTTTATTCGCAATGTCGATAACGCCATACATCAACGCTTCGATTATTGTACAGTTGTTGACCGTGGCGATTCCGGCTCTTGAGCGTATTCAAAAAGAGGGCGAGGAAGGGCAGAAAAAGATTAACAGAATTGTTAAATTTTTAGCTTTGGGAATAGGACTTTTTCAGGCGACCGCGTTTTATTTCGCGCTTAATGCCGCGCACAATAATGCCGTGGCGAGGGGAGCGGGTAAGGTTTTAGCGTATACCGACGGACTTCCCGGGTTCCTCGTAGCCGTTACGATAATCGGTTGTTTTACCGCGGGCGCGTCGCTCATTATTTGGTTGGGCGAACAAATTACCGACAGAGGTATAGGCAACGGAATCTCTATGATACTTTTCGCGGGTATTATTTCGTCCATACCGGGCGAGATATTTAACCTTTTTGAACAGGCGCGGATGGGCGGCGCAATTGAAATCGTTTTTGCACCGTTGACGCTTGTAATCTATATCGCTATGATAGGGTTTGTTGTATTGATGACAAATGCCGAGCGTCGAATCCCCGTACAATATGCAAAGCGACAGGTCGGGCGAAAAATGTACGGCGGACAAAGCTCACATATTCCCATTAAAGTCGCAATGTCGGGTGTAATGCCGATTATCTTTGCGATGTCGATTATGAGCCTTCCGCAGACGATACTCCACTTTTTCGGAATTAACGCGCAAACGCTTGCCGCAAAAGCCGAGCTATCGAGCTTAGACAGATTTTGGCTGTCGTTCCTGAACACATTTAACATGGGTTCGTGGATTTATGCCTTCTTCTATTTCCTTTTGATTATAGGGTTTAATTACTTCTATGTGGCTACACAGTACAACCCCGTTGAAATCGCCAATAACCTGAAAAAGAACAACGGTGCGATTCCCGGGTATCGACCGGGAAAACCGACGGCGGATTTTATCAACAACTCGCTTTCTAAAATTACCTTTATCGGCGCAATATTCCTCGGTATTATTGCAATATTCCCGATAGTGTTCACTAAAATCACAGGTTATGTGGGCGCGAACGGCGGACAGGGTATGAGGGGATTATCGCTCGGCGGTACAACTATTCTTATCGTAGTAAGCGTCGCGCTCGAAACAATGAGAACGCTTGAAAGCCAAATGATGATGCGTCACCACAAGGGCTTCCTTGAATAAGAAACTTACGGTTTCTGCGAGAGTCGCCGACAAATAAAATTTAATATACGGACTTGTTTCGACAGTTTAATTTATAAAAAGGGTGTATAGTATATGAATATGATATTTTTAGGGGCCCCGGGTTCGGGAAAAGGAACACAGGCAGAAGTAGTCAGCGAGAAATTAAATATTCCGGCTATTTCTACCGGCAATATGCTCCGCGAAGCGGTAAAAAACGGTACGCCCGCGGGACTCGCCGCACAAGCGTATATGGTTAAAGGCGACCTCGTTCCCGACGAAACGGTAATCGGTATTATTCAGGAAAGAATCGCAAAAGACGATGCAAAAAAAGGATTTATTCTTGACGGCTTTCCGCGTACCGTTGAACAGGCGAAGGCACTCGAGGATATGGGGATAAATATTGATTTGGCGGTTGAGATTGCCGTAGCGGACGAAAAAATCTGTAAACGAATGGGCGGAAGACGGGTTTGTGAAGCTTGCGGCTCATCGTATCATGTTGAGTTTAAACCGACAAAGGTTGAAGGAAAGTGTGACATTTGTCCGGGTAATGTGGTTCAACGTGTTGACGACAAGCCCGAAACGGTGTTATCGCGACTCGAGACCTATCACGAAAAAACAGAACCGTTGAGGGATTTTTATAGCGAACGCGGCAAGCTTAAATCGGTTCCGGGACAAGAAGAAATTGCCGATACTACGGCTCTTACTTTAAAAGCGATTGGCGTTTAATGTACGGTTTTCCGAGAAGAATGGCGTCCTCGCGCGGACGGATTATTATAAAGACGCCGAGAGAAATCGGCTTTATGATGAAGGCGGGCGAGATTGCGGCGGAGGCTTTGAATCACGCGGGACAAAGGATTGCGCCGGGCATAAGCACCTGGGAGCTTAGTCGTGTGATTGGCGACTTTATCAAGATGAAGGGTGCGAAACCGTCATTCAAGGGGCTATACGGCTTCCCCGGCAACGCTTGTATATCAATTAACGCCGAATTAATACACGGAATCCCGGCGAGAAAACGCTTTATACGAGCGGGCGATATAGTTTCGATTGATTTAGGCGCGTACAAGGACGGTTATCACGGTGACCTTTCCGCGACATTCGCCTGTGGTACAATTCCCGCACAAACGGAAAAGCTCCTGAGGGTTACGGAAACGGCGTTACAGGATGCAATAAAACAATGTGTTTCGGGGAACAGAATCGGCGACCTTTCAAATGCAATTCAGACCCGCATTGAGGGCGGAGGGTTTTACATTCCCGATGATTACCTCGGACACGGAATAGGGCGCGAATTACACGAAGACCCGAGTATTCCGAACATAGGAACGGCGGGAAGAGGGCCGCGTCTGACTCCGGGAATGACGCTCGCCATTGAACCTATGGCAAATACCACCACAAAGAAAACAAAAATTCTTCGAGATGAGTGGACGGTTGTTGAAGGAAACGGGAATCTGTCGGCACATTTTGAACATACGGTGATAATTACGAGCGGTGAACCCGTAATTATGACCCAATTAAAATAAATTAGATAATTCATGGAAAATTTAGAATACCGTCTCGCAATAAGCTCGGCGGGACACGATAAGGGAAGCTGGTACGCGGTTGTCGCCCGTGAAGCGGGGGTTGTATATATTGCAGACGGCAGACGGCGTAAGCTTAAATCACCAAAAAGAAAAAACATAAAACACATCGAATTAACAAACAAAACGATAAGGTTGGATTTTTATACGGATAAATCATTGAGGAAGGCTCTGTGGGGTTACAACTTTAACGGCGACGGCGAAAGAGCGGAGATGAATCCGGAAATTGAGGACGGGAATTGAGAAGAGGTGAGGTTCTTGGCTAAAGATAAAGATGATGTAATTGAGGTTGAGGGTGTGATTCTCGAGGCGTTACCCAATGCTATGTTTAAGGTTGAGCTTTCTAACGGGCATAAAATTTTAGCGCACGTAAGCGGGAGACTCAGAATGAATTATATACGCATACTTCCGGGGGATAAAGTAACAATCGAAATGTCGCCTTATGATTTGACAAAGGGGCGCATAACCTGGAGAGCGAAATAAAAGCAAAATGAGAGCGAAATGAGAAGTTATCGACTATACTTTGCAGGTAAAGCGGCTATAAGCAACCTGTCTTAAGGAGGGAAAGAATATGAAAGTCAAACCATCGGTTAAGCCCATGTGCGATAAGTGTAAAATTATCAAACGTCACGGTAAGGTAATGGTTATCTGTAAAGAGCCTAAGCATAAGCAAACGCAAGGGTAATAATAGGGAGGAATAAAGATTATGGCAAGAATTTCCGGTGTGGATTTACCGAAAGCTAAGCGTGTCGAGATAGGCTTGACATATGTTTTCGGAATAGGCAGAAAAACATCAAACGATATTTTGGCGGCGGCGGGAGTTAATCCCGATACACGCGTTAAAGACCTCACCGATGCCGAGGAAGCAAAAATCCGTGAAGTGATTGATGCGAACGGCTATATGGTAGAGGGTGATTTGCGGCGTGAAACCGCGCTCAACATAAAAAGGTTAATTGAGATTAACTGTTACCGCGGAACCCGTCATCGTAAGGGCTTACCCGTACGCGGTCAGCGAACAAAGACAAACGCGAGAACGAGAAAAGGCCCGCGTAAAACAATCGCTAATAAGAAAAAGTAATGTAAACAAGAGCAGAGTGATTCCGCAGAATGGATTCATTCCATTCGCAGAAATAACGAAGCTTGACGAGGTTAGTAAAGCTTAACAAGAGCGGAGGAGTATTAATAATGGCAGCAACAAAAAGCGGCGGTAAAAAACCGGTTATCCGCAGACGGCGGGAACGTAAGAATATTGAGAACGGTTCCGCTCATATTCAATCGACATTCAACAATACAATAGTCACCATTACCGACTTACACGGTAACGCTTTATCGTGGGCGTCGGCTGGGGGATTAGGGTTCAGAGGTTCGAGAAAATCCACCCCATTTGCGGCTTCGTCGGCGGCGGAAACTGCGGCAAAAGCGGCTATGGAACATGGACTTAAAACGGTTGAGGTATATGTAAAGGGGCCCGGCTCCGGAAGAGAGGCGGCAATACGCGCTTTACAAACGGCGGGGCTTGAGGTAAGAATGATTAAGGACGTTACACCCATTCCGCATAACGGGTGCAGACCGCCCAAACGCAGACGCGTATAACGGGCAATTAATTAAAAAGCGCGGCGACTCGACGCGCAGTCGGATTTTAATTTCGATATTTATTTTAAAGGAGAAAGTTTTAAATGGCAGTTTACAGAGAACCGATTTCTAAAAAATGTAAATCCTTGGGAATAAGCCCGGCAGTTCTCGGCTACACCCAAAAGAAGGAAACGAGGCGTAAATTCGGCGCGGGAAGCAATATGCGTAAAAAGGTTTCCGAATACGGATTACAGCTTAAGGAAAAGCAAAAGCTTAAATTTATATACGGCGTTCTTGAAAAACAGTTCTATCGTTATTATGAACTCGCCCTCAAGGAAACGGGCGTTACCGGCGAGAACCTTTTATTGTTGCTCGAATCGCGGCTCGATAATGTTGTTTACAGAATGAATATGGCTATTACAAGGCGCGAGGCTCGACAATTGGTCGGACACGGACATTTTACCGTAAACGGAAAACGGGTTGATATTCCTTCGTACAGAGTGAAGGTCGGCGACGTTATAGCGTTGCATGAGGGCAGTAAGAAAAGCGCGAAGTTCGAGCAAATTATAGAGTTGACCCACGGCAGAACGGCACCGCAATGGTTAGATGTCAACAGAGAAGCGAGAAGCGCGACGGTAGTGAGAAAGCCTTTACGGGAAGAACTCGACTTTGAAATTCAGGAGAACTTGGTAATAGAGCTTTATTCAAAATAATTTTCTCTATGAAAGGAGAGTTATTGAAATATGCTTGAAAGAATCGAAAAAGCGGATATTGAAACAATCAAACTTAAACCCGACGGAACCTATGGTATGTTTTGTCTTGAACCTCTCGAATGTGGGTTCGGCAACACAATCGGAAACAGTTTAAGAAGAGTATTATTATCATCGTTACCGGGCGTAGCGGTAACATCTATAAAAATTTCGGGTACAGATGGACAAATAGAACACGAGTTTTCTACTATACCGGGAGTTAAAGAGGACGTAACGGAGATTATCCTTAATGTTAAGGGTTTATTGGCAAAAATGCACGGCGATTGTCCTAAAACGGTTTATATTAACGCAGAGGGCGAATGTGAGGTTAAAGCGGGTAATATAGAAGCGGACAGCGAGATTGAGATTATTGACCCCGATATTCATATCGCAACATTGGGCGTCGACGCAAAGCTCTCTATGGAGCTTACATTCGACAACGGACGAGGATATACAAGCGCGGAAAAAAACAAACAACTTTTACAACAACAAATTATAGGCGTTATCCCGATAGACAGTATTTATACGCCCGTTCTTAAGGTGAATTATTCGGTAGAGAATACCCGCGTAGGACAGAGGACGGACTTTGATAAGCTTATTATCGAGGTGTGGACGGACGGAACAATGTCCGCGAAGGAAGCGGTATCATACGCGGCAAAGCTTTTATGCGAACATTTGATGCAGTTTGTCGGATTGTCTGACGAGATTAATCAACCCGAGCTTATGTCCGAGAAAGAGGACAAGAGCAAGGACAAGATACTCGAAATGACAATTGAAGATTTAGAATTGTCGGTTCGCTCGTTCAACTGTTTAAAGCGCGCCGGTATAAACACCGTTGACGATTTAATAAATAAGTCGCCGGAAGACATGATGAAGGTGCGTAACTTGGGTAAAAAGTCATTTGACGAGGTGCGCGAGACGCTTATATCGTTAGGGTTTGATTTAGCACCCAGCGAGTCGGATATTTAATATATCGGAAAGGTATGGTTATAGAAAAATGGCAATGAGGAAATTGGGGCGGACAACCGCGCATAGAAGAGCAATGCTCCGCGGTATGGTAACGCATTTTTTGGAGAACGGCAGAATGGAAACGACGGTGACCCGCGCAAAAGAGCTGCGGAGCGTTGTTGAAAAGGTTATAACAACCGGGAAAAAAACCGACCTTCACTCAAAGAGACAGGTGTATGCCTTTATAACAAAGGAAGATGTTGCTAAAGATTTATTTGATAAAATTGCACCGCGTTATGCCGACCGAAAAGGCGGATATACCCGCATAATTCGTATCGGTCCACGCAGGGGCGACGCGGCAGAAATGGCTGTCATTGAATTGGTTTAAAAAAACGCCGATAAATGTCGAAAGGGGTTGTTCGGGGTTACTGTTTTTGCGCGAGACGGCGATGATGTAAGTGATGATTATTGGGCTATCCTTTCAGCTATTATTAACAACAAGTGGAGGTAGTTAGTTTTTGATGAGAGATGACGGCGTTTTTGCAGGTATATAAAATAAAAAATGAATCCCGTATCTGAGCGGGATTTGTTTTTATTTTATTTGTCTTTAGTATAAATATTATTCAAATAAATCGCTATGACTTCCCGTGCGAGCCAATATCAATATTTTTTCATTGTCGCGTTCTATAATTTTGTATATCAATAACCAATCGGGCAAAATATGACACTCTCTATAACCTTTGTAATCCCCGATTAAAAAATGGTCATTATTTTTCGGCGGCAGAGGATTTTCGTTAAAAAGTTCTATAACTATTGCTTTTAACAAAGAAATATCTCTGTTTTGTTTTTTAATCAGCTTGTAATCACGTTTATATTGATTATGTCTTTCGATGTCATCAAGCATTTATTTTTCCTCTAACTCTTCAAATAATTCATCGGGGTTTTTAAAACGCTTCAATCCTTTTCCCGACTCAATTTCTTCAATGGCGGCTATGGTGGTGGCGTTGAAATTCTTACTTGTTGAAATCTCAAACGGTATTCGCCGTTCTCTTACAACAGTTTTTGCAAATATTGTTATTGCTGATGAAATAGAAAGCCCCATATCATCACAAACATTTGCAAAATCTTTTTTCAAATTAGGCTCAAGCCTTATGGTTGTTTGGTTCATCACTATCACCTCTTTTAAAACTATAATATATCATAAGTATATCATAACAATATACTATAGTCAAGGGTTAATAAACAAAAACCTAATGCCTTTTCCTAAATATCAAAAACTTGCTCAAAAGATAGTTACCCACTAAGATAAACACCTGTGCGATAAACGACATTATGTACATATTAAATTTTAAAACATCTACCGTTAAGAGCATGAAGCCGAGTTCCATAAAATAAGTGGTGAGGCGCGCACCGTAGAACGTCGCCGCCTGTTTAAACCAGTCGGCGGCTTTATTATCCTTATTTTGGAAGACAAAAACCTTATTCACTATAAACGCAAATGTCACCGCACAAATCCAGGCGACCGTCGTAGCGGCTAAGGTGGTCGCGCCGAGAAATTCGGGAGAGTATTGCTCAAACAAATACTGTGAGATAAACCGCGATGCTAATGACACAACGGTAGTCAACCCGCCAAAAAAAACATATGATATAATTTCGCGATATTTTTTATAAAGTTCTTTTATTTTATTATAAAACGTCATTTTTTACCCCTATTTAGCTCTTGTTAACAGCCCGTCAAGCCTATGGACGGGCAAAGCCCGCCCGCCGGCTCTTGTTAACCTACCAGTCAAGTATTATTTCACCACCGTCAAGAAACGATTGTACATTTTCGAGAAATCGCGTTGTATAAATATCGCGACAGGTGAATATAAGGTTGAAATCCGCCTCAATTACGCTACGCCGATTGTTCGATTTAGAAAACGTGATATTATTGCTCGTTCCGTCCCGATAGTAATACACAATGCGCGCAATTAAATCCCCACATTCGTCGTCGCCCGTAAACACCTTTTCGCCTCTCATGCTGAGTATAAATTGATACAAAAGCCCGAAGTTATCTCTGTCCTTATCCGAGAGAAGCTTTTGGTCGAGATAAACGGCGTTATTATCGGTATCACCTTCTATTTCAAAGTATAATCTTTTGTTCTCGGAAACATTTTCTGATTCGGGCGATTCGGGCGATTCGGGCGCGAAAATGATTATTTCGAGCGCGTCTAACGAATATATATACGGAGTAAGGAATGTGTCGGAAACGAGGTCATTTTGTGTAACCGTAAGCCACGGCAATGACGCGGGGTCGAACAATAAAAGCAGCTCGGGCGCGCAATTACTCTGCCCGTAATACCCCCCTTGAAACTCGTTGCCTATATTCAAAAGAAATGTATCGTCGCCCGCAACGACCTCAACACTACATAAAGGGTTAGACAACCCCGTAAGCTCATAATCAACCTCATCGGGCGCGACCCATAACACCTTACTCGCGGTAAGTCCGAATATACCGAATATGACGGGGGTCGATTTTTCGGGGTCAACCTCAATGTTTACCGGCGCGGTTAATCTGTGAGAATTAAATGTCTTCAATTCCTCGAGCGATTTTTCGGGAATGGCTTCTATAACGATTGTTGAAAAAGCTTCTTCACTCTCACCCTCTCCATTACGCCGTTCAATTGTAACGGATTTGATTAAAGGCGCGTCGTGTGAATTGTACTGTGGGAAAGCCAACCGCTCTATATAATCGTGTCGCTCGTTGAAAAAAGGATTAACCCTATTCGCGTCGACCGCATATACGGTATTATCGTCCGCAGACATGAAGTAATAGGTTTGCGCGTCGGGCGAAGGCTCGCCAACAGCAAAGGCAAATGTATCGCCGTTGACGAAGCTCGCCTCAATTGTCACTAACGGGGTCGACAGCCCGTATTTGCTCAAATCCTCCGCATTCTCCTCGACCGTCATTGTCGCCGAAAGGTTAGCCGCGGCGTTTACCGTACTCAATAAGAACCCCTCATTATATGGTATTACCGCCTTTGAATCTTGTGTGCGTTCGTCAATTTCGGTAATACCGAGCGGATTTGTCGTGATAGTATAGCCGTCGTCCTTTTGATTTGCTATACGGATTAATACCACATCATCATCAGAAAAAGCGGTAAAAACGGTTGCGGTTACGGGCAACGGATTGTCGGAAGAGTCGGAATGCTTTTCGGACGGCTCGTCCTTCCCCCTTGTCAAAAAAAACACAAGGGTACCCAATATTACGAGCGCGATTAACGACAAAAGCGTCGTTCTTATACTTTTATTCACACCCGCCTCCTTTTCACCCAAACAAAAATCCCGATAAAAATAATTATACACGGCAAAAGTAAAGCAAATATAAACCCGATTGTTTTCGATTGTTTAGCGGTGATTTGAAACATGGCAACGGAGAAGGATTTTGGCGCGATTGTTATAATTTCCTCGCGTTGGATATTCTTCCCGTTGACCTCGTTTATCATATTGATAAAGTATTCGGCGTTATTTGCGTTACGCATTTCCATAAACCCCGGGTTAAAGATATATGAACCGCCAAAGGCTATCACCCTGCTCGAAATGACGTCGAGCTCCTCAAAGCGAATCTTACTGCTCATTATACCGACAGAATAAGCGTCGGTCTCCTCGGGCTTTTCGCCGCCCTCGTCAAAATCCTCAAAGGTGACTAATACTGCACCGTCGTGCGCCGATAAAATTGAGACGGTCTCGACATTCTGCCAAGCTTCATAAATACGGTAGGTGTAACGCAATAATTCGCCGAATATTTTATAATCGGGGTTAAGCCCTTCACCAAATTTGTCGGGCTTATAATACTGTATAGGGAAATCAATTCCGGCAACGGGGGCGGTGTACCGCGTGTCCGACTGCATAACATACGTCCGCTCAATACCAATCCCCCACTCCTCCAAAAAAGCGTCAATATTAGGCGTTTCCGCGCTTTGGTGGGCGATATACATAATGCTCTTTCCGAACGCTCCGCCGTTATCTAACCATTCCGCGAGCTTAGATACAGTATCAATTCCGTAGTCTGCATTAGGGCTGTCTGCGATTATAAAGTCGACCTCCGGCGGAATGTCGCCCGTAATAAGGTCGAGCGTTTGAATCGAATATGAGTTCATCTCAAGTAAAAAGTTCATTCGCTCGTTTTTTTGCTCCCCGTGTCCCGTCATAAACCCGACATGAACGGGACTCGTATCGGTTACGGACAATATTGCCGATAAAAACGCACTTTCTGCTCCCGCGGAAATATCGGCGTAAACATAATCGGACATTCCGAAGGTATAATACATCTGTACCTCTTCGCCCGAAATTGTGTTACCGCTGCTCAAGTCGTAATAGGTTATATTAAAATAGTCATTTGCGTCGAGGATTTTATGTCGCCCCGTATTTGCCGATTGTACAATTATCGAGCCGACGGATAGACGGTCATATTTTTTCGCAAAATCGGGGTTGGTCATAAGGTCTGTATACTTGAGAGATATATTACGGTTGGTTCCCGCAAAGCGTTTGAGAATTTCGTTGGTTTGGTTATAATACTCGCCCGTATTTGCAGAACCCGAGCCGCTTTTAAAATCGTTTTCGGTACTGCAAACCGTTATTGTGACGTTATCGGTTATGCCTTCGAGGAACCGCACCGTGTTTTCCCCTATAGAAAACATCTGTCCCGATGTGAAATCGAGCGTTGTATCAAATCGCTCTAAAATAAGCCCGACAATTATATTGATGAGTATAACCCCCGTTATAAATGCGGCGGTAAAAACGACCGACAATGAGCCGTATTTAAATCGCTTATTATTGAAAAAGCCCGCAATTTTATTTGTCAGCTTCGCTTTTTGATTCATTTATAACCACCTCCGTCTTTCGAGGCCGCGAACGGTTAAGAAAAGGAAAATAGCGATTATGCTCAAAAAGAAAAGCACATTTTGCGGCTCAAAAAGCCCTATTGTAAATCGGTCATAACGCGACAATAACGATACACTCCTTAGCGCGTCGGATATGAATTTTATTTCAACATAAGGCGCGGCGACGGACGAGAATAAAAAGCCCACGTTTACAAAAACGCCGAGAATAGCGGCAATCATCTGATTCTCGGTGAGCGAGGACACCAACAACCCCGACGCGGTAAAAACAGCCCCAACCATAATTAACCCGAACATATTTCCGGTTATTGTTCTCCAGCTTACTTCGGTAAAATTAGAAAGAACAATCCCGTATATGGGCATCACCGCCGTGCTTATAAGAAAGACGGCATATGCGGCGGCAAATTTCGCCGCAACAAGCTCGAAAAGCCCCAAAGGTGCGGTCAACAAAAGCTGGTCTGTTTTTGCGCGCCTTTCTTCGGCAAAAAGCCGCATCGTTAAAAGCGGAACAGTAAACATTAAAACAAAAAACATCAACGAGAACATAGGTGCGAAATCGGCGGAACCCGTCCCCTGCGAGAAAGAATAGGTCGACGAGGTTGAAGACGTTAAAGTAAACATATAAAAAAACGCTCCCGAAAAAACCAAATATACCCCTATGAAAGCATAACCGAGAGGGGTGATAAAATATGCTTTAAGCTCGCGCTTGAATACTGCCATTATATTATCCCCTCTCCATATATGAGTTTAATAAATATCTGTTCCAATGACAATTCCTCGTCCGTTTCGGTCTTGAATCTTGACCGCAAGCCTTCCAAGTCCCCGTCCGCAACGATTTTCCCCTCGTTGATAATAACGATTTTATCGCATACCGCCTGAACCTCGGGCAGAATATGCGATGAAAGTATTACGGTGTGATTCCTTCCCAACTGTTTAATAAGCGTTCTTATTTCTATGATTTGCTTAGGGTCAAGACCGACGGTCGGCTCGTCAAGAATTAATATCGGCGGATTGCCCACCAAAGCCCCCGCTAAGCCCACCCTTTGTCTGTAGCCCTTTGACAAATTGCGAATTAATCGCCCGCGCACGTCGTTTACCTTTACCAATTCGCATATCTCGTTCAAATGTGTGTTTTTTGGAAGCTTTGACTTCTTTAGCTCATGAATAAAACGCAAATATTCGTCAACCGTCATGTCGGGGTACAACGGCGGTTGTTCGGGGAGGTATCCGATTTTCCTTTTTGCAACAATCGGCTCCTCAAGAACGTCCACGCCGCCGATAACCGCGCTTCCGTCGGTTGATGAAATGTAGCCGGTTAAAATGTTCATTGTTGTGGATTTTCCCGCACCGTTTGGGCCTAAGAAGCCCAATATTTCCCCTTCTCCGACGGTGAAGGATATGTTGTCAACTGCTTTTTCGCCGTTTGAGTAGGATTTGGTCAGGTTGCGTACTTCTATCATACACGCGCCCTTTCTGTGAGTAATTTATAGTTCCTCAATCGCCTTGCCGATTCTGTTCATGCTTTCTTCTTTACCGAACATTACGCATATATCGAGACCGCCGCCGGGTGCGGCGGGTTTTCCCGTTAATGCAATCTGTAGCGGGTAAAGGTAATAACCCGGTTTTTGTGCATTTTCTTCTGCGAGAAGTTTGAACGCAGAGTATAATTCATCTTTGGTAAAGCTTTCTGTAGATTTTAAAACACCCAATGCTTCATTTAACGCGGAACGCGCCGTATCGGGAGATGTTTTCATTTTCTTGTTATAATAAAGCTCGGGGGTATAGGCACAAGGTTCTTTGAGGAAATCAACCTGTGCCGTAATATCGGACAAGACCTCGGTTCGCGGTTGAAGCGCGGCGCAAAGAATATCATAATTAACGGGGTGGTCGCCGATATAAGGGATTGCCGCTTCTTTAAACTGTTCGGGGGAGAGGCGGCGAATATGCTCGGCATTAATCGCCCGCATTTTTTCCGAATCAAATATAGCGGGGGATTTGGAGATGCCGTCTGTGCCGAAGGCTCTTGCCAATTCGTCGAGCGTGAATATTTCGCGCTCTGCGTCCCCCCCCTTTGGTGACCAACCGAGTAAGGCAATATAATTGATAATCGCGGAGGTGAGGTAGCCCTTCTCCTTGAAATCGCCGAAATAGGCGTCTCCGTCCCTCTTCGAAAGCTTGTGCGTCGCGTCGCGCATTATTTGCGGAACGTGTATATATGCGGGAAGCTCCCACCCGAACGCCTCGTACAAAAGGTTGTACTTAGGGGTAGAGGTCAGATACTCGTTTCCGCGTATAATATGAGTAATGTTCATAAAATGGTCATCTATGACGTTTGCAAAATTATATGTGGGCATTCCGTCCGATTTAATAAGGATTTGGTCTTCTATTTCCTTATTATCGACCGTTATTTCCCCGTAAATTTCGTCTTTAAACGATGTTGAGCCGTCTTTGGGCGACTTTTGTCTTATAACAAAGGGCTGTGACGGTTGTTCGAGCTTCAAATCCCGACAGGTACAGGTATCACAGTCCGGCGGGCATATACAATAATAAGCGTCCCCCTTTTCAATTAGCTTTAACGCATATTCCATATATGAGTCCTTGCGCTCGCTTTGTATATATGGCGCGTAATCGCCGCCGACGTCCGGCCCCTCGTCCCAGCTTAAGCCGCAATCCTTGAGCGTTTCATATATGACATCAATCGCGCCCTCTACATATCTTGACCGGTCGGTATCTTCAACCCTTAGTATAAACGACCCGTTGTTGTTCTTACTGTATAACCACGCATATAATGCCGTCCTTAGGTTCCCCAAGTGCATAAACCCTGTGGGACTCGGTGCGAACCTCGTTCTAATCTGTTTCATTATCCCTCCTGTTCCGTTTATAAAAAATTATGAACATTGCCGATATAAGAAAAAGCGCGAAAAAGATTTCATATATATTTCTCGCAACCCCGTCTTCTGTTGTTAAAGCATCGCTATGGAGTCTTATAAAAAACGGGAGTGCCTGAAACAATAAGACAGCCAGCATTAACGCCGAATGTGTTACGAAAGCCGCAGAATATCTAATAAGCTTCGATTTGCCGTAAACCCCAAATCTGACCGCTGATGCCGCCAAAGCGGAGCAACCCGCGCCTAAAACAGTCCAAAGAATCAAATCGACCCATTCAAAGCTATAACCGGTTACGTTTGTTGATAACGCATTAATTGTATAAATCGCGACATAGTACACAACCGTTGCAACAAAATTCATTAACGAACCCGCGACAAAGCCTCGTAACCATTTGTCGGAATTAATATAGGTCATCGCTAATATACCGAGAGAGTAACCTATTTGGTTACCGATAACTCTCATTCCCGTTATTGCCACGATTGTTTTCGGCGTATGACCGATAAGCACCGAAATCGCGCCTAAAGCCAACCCCAATAACAAAGGTAAAATATACCGCCTAAACACTAACCTCACCCCCCCAACTGTCAGCTGTCAACTGTCCATTGTCAACTGTCATCTGCCTTTGCACGCTTTTTTTACATCAAGCTGAATCTGTGCTTTAAGCTCATCGAGCGACGTAAACTTTTTTTCCTCTCTGATAAATTCTAAGAGACTCACCGTTACGGTTTGCCCGTATATTTCCATGTTAAACCCGGGTATATGGGTTTCCATAATAGGCGTGTTCCCGTCGTCTACGGTCGGCTTTGTTCCTATGTTTGTTACCGCAGTATAGTGAATAACATCAACCAATGCGCGGCTTTTATATACGCCGAATTTTGGAAGGACACAATCGGCGGGGATTATTTGATTAATTGTCGGCGCGCCTAAGGTACGCCCTAATTTTGCCCCCTCAATCACCTCTAATTCATAGGTGAGGTCGGTTCCGAGCATTTTATTTGCTAAAGAGATATCGCCGTTTTGGATTGCCTCGCGGATTCGCGTCGAACTCGCGGGGAGTCCGTTTATATCAATCGGCTTAATTATGCTTACCTTTATTCCGCGGGCTTCACAAATTCGTTTTAGGTCGTTTGCGTCGGCTTTTGCATCTTTTGAGAACCTAAAATTCCAGCCGCAGGAAACGTGTCCGCAGTTCATTTTTTCGATTAAAATTTGTTGTACAAATTCCTCCGCCGTTAAATCCTTTATGCTTTCAAAATCAGATGAATAAATTTTCTTTATTCCTGCCGCTTTAAGAAGGGTAAACTTCCTTTGATAGGGGAGTATGCTTTTTGAATATTTCGAAAGGGTTCGAAACGTAAAAACCGCCGGCGTTAAACCGTTTAATCGCTCTTGTTCAAGGGCGGAGTTAATAACCTCAACGTGTCCGATATGAACGCCGTCGAACATTCCGAGCGCGACCGCCGCGGTATAATTGTGATTGTTTAGAGTCAAGCCGTATCCTCCTCGTCAAGCATTTTTCTATTTTCTAAATATCAAACAGAGCCGCTGTAATGAAACCTGTGTTCTATTAATAAAGAGTGGTCTTCGCCTATTTTTGCCAATGCGACAATTCTGTTATCGCTGTCGTAAAGTGAATAAAAGCCGTCGTATATTTGTTGAAGCTTAACGAGGTCGGCGTTAAGAATCGCGCCGTTTCTGTAAAGCTCGGTTTGTCGCTCGTCCAAATACCCCTTAGGGTAATCAAAAAGAATGTCTAAAGGTTTTAAAAGCGATTCTAATTTAGCGGGGTTGGCGGCGTGTATCTCGCGCAGCTCTTCTAATGTATAACAATCGCCGAGGGCGAAGCCGTTGGACTTAGTCCGCTGTAACGCGGTCATAACCGCGCCGAATCCTATGCTTTGACCTATATCGTGGATTAAGGTTCGAACATAGGTTCCCTTTGAACAGCTAATCTTTATAATGCCCTCCGAGTCGGCATAGTGTTCAATTTCGATAGAATGTACGGTGATTTTTCGCGGTGTCCGTTCTACCTCGATGCCCTTTCGCGCCAAGTCGTAAAGCCGTTTTCCCTTTACCTTAACCGCAGAATACATAGGGGGAATTTGTTCGATTTCGCCTATGTAGTTTAAAATCGCCGCCTTTATCCTTGATAATAAAACCTCGTCGGGAATGTTTGAATTGACCCGCGAAAGCTCTTGTCCGCTTATATCCTGTGTATCGGTGGTTGTACCGATACGAAACCCGGCGCGGTATTCTTTGTCGGTATCGGGACAATAATCAATTGCCCGCGTCGCCGCCCCCGCAAAAACGGGGAGAACCCCCTCCGCAATTGGGTCGAGCGTTCCCGAGTGTCCGATTTTTTTTGTATTCAAAAGCCGCCGCATTATTGCTATTATATCGAATGAGGTATACCCCGTCGGTTTATACACACAGATTATACCGTTCATAATTCCTTGACCCCATTATCTATTTGTTTTTCTATTTCAGATAATACCGCTTTTTTAACCGATTCGAGCGTTCCTTTTAATGTACAACCGGCGGCGCGAATGTGTCCCCCGCCGCCGAGCGCGCTGCATAGCGTTTGTGCGTTTATGTTTTCGTCGGTGCGGACGGATATTTTCCAGACGTCCTCTTTTTTCTCCTTAAACACAATTCCCGCCGACACCCCTTCGATTTGTTTTGGGAGAGAGGACACGTTACTCGCGTCTTCGGGGTCAATTCCGTCAAGCATTTGCCGGGTGAGGCTTATAACGGCGCATTTACCGCCCCAATAAAACTCAATCCCGTTAAACGCTTCGATTTCTAACGAAATGCGTTCCCTCGTTTTCATTTCAAACATAAGGTAGTTAATTTTTGTAACATTAAACGAATACGCCATTAATTCGGCGGCGGTATGGTGACATTTTGCGGAGGTATTGCTGTATCTGAAACAGCCGGTGTCGGTCGAGATACCCGTATATATTGCCGCCGCGATTGCACGCGCCTTAGGGGTCTCTTTTAGTTGTTTTTCCGAAATAAGCTCTTTTATCAATTCCCAAACAACCATTGCACACGACGCCGAGGTGTTGTCTATGAGGAGTCGCTTTGCGTAATTTTTATTTGAAACGTGGTGGTCGATACAAAGGTCGATATCGGGATATCGGTCTTTTAGCGAGCCGATAAGCTCAACATCAGCAACGTCAATCGTTATTATTGTCTCGTCCGCGTCTTTGGCAAGCTCCGTAAGCCTCGGGTCTATCGCCTCCGCTAAAAAATCAAACCGCGAGGACGGTTCGTCGTCGCATATAATGCGCGCGCGTTTTCCCATAATATGCAAAACCCCGCACAGACCATACCCGCTTCCGAGGGTATCGCCGTCGGGGTTTGAATGACAAATCAATGTGAAGTCGTCGTTTTCTCTAAAAAATTCAGCCGTCTGTTGAAGCGTAATTTCCATTTTTGTGACCATGCCTTTTCGAGCCGCAAAAAGCTCTGTAAAATCAGTTTCAGACTTTTTTCTCGTTTAAGGAATCGTCAATAAATAAACTTGACGTTTCCCTTGTATTTTTGCTGACATACTTCGTTGAAATTTTCTTAAATATACACGGATATTCGCAAAAATTTCGCCTCGTCTGCCGACAAAAACACTGCGCCAAACCTGTCAACTTTATTTTTTGGCAATTCCTAATTCATCAATTATACCCGTAATTTTGTCATAATAATCTAAGGAGTTGTCCGGGAGGAAAATAAGCTCCGGAATTTTTCTCATTCGTATACGGGCGTTTATATGCTTTTTAAAAAGCCCCGCCTTTGTTTTTAGCTTTTCCGCTTCATGAACCGTTTTTTCGCCGCCCTCATAGGTCGATATAAAGACTTTACAATAAGACAAATCGTTAGACAGCTCACAATGTGAAACCGAAACAATACCCTCCGTAACAACCTCGCGCATTGTTACGGATATTTCCCGTTTAATATCCTCTGCCAATCGTTGTATATTCTTATTCAAAACAACCCACCTCCTATAAACTGTCAACTGTCAACTGTCAACTGCCGTCAACTGTCAACTGTCAATTGTCAATTGTCAACTGCCGTCAACTGTCCGTCACTTCCTCCATGATAAACGCTTCAAAGACGTCGCCTTCTTTAATATCGGAGAATTTTTCGAGACTTATTCCGCACTCGTACCCCGTTGCGACTTCCTTCACGTCGTCTTTAAAACGCTTCAAGGTATTAATTTTATCTTCAAAAACGATAACATCATCGCGGAGTACGCGAATTTCACAAGCGCGGGTAACCTTTCCGTCGACAACGTGACACCCCGCGACGATTCCCGAGCCGGTTATTTTAAACACGTTGCGGACTTCTATCCGCGCCATAACGACCTCTTTAAACTTAGGCGCGAGCATACCCTTCATTGCCGTTTCGATTTCTTCAATTGCGTCGTAAATGATTCTGTATACCCTTATTTCCACATTATCGCGCTTTGCGTTTTCCGCCGCCGCGGGATGTGGTCGTACATTAAACCCGACAATAATTGCGCCCGACGCATTTGCGAGCATAACGTCGCTCTCGCTTACCGCGCCTACGCCACCGTGTATTACTCTGATTTTAACCTCGGGATGAGAAAGTTTTTCGAGCGATTGTTTAACCGCTTCTACCGAACCTTGAACATCTGCTTTTACTATAATGGGAAGTTCTTTTACAGAACCTTGTTCTATATGGCTGAAAAGGCTGTCTAAAGTAACCTTTTTGTATTGGTTGAAATGCGCTTCTTTAGCCTCGTGTTTACGTTTTTCAACCAATTCACGCGCTAATTTCTCATCTTCTACTGCAGAAAACTGGTCTCCCGCGCTCGGAACCTCTGCGAGTCCGGTTATTTCTACCGGAACGGACGGCCCCGCCGTTTTTGCGGTCTTTCCTTTATCGTCTAACATTACCCTTACGCGCCCTACAGCCGTTCCCGCGATGAGAACGTCGCCGGTATTGAGCGTTCCCTTTTGAACCAAAAGAGTCGCTACCGGGCCTCTGCCCTTGTCGAGACGCGCCTCAATTACCGTACCGACGGCGAGTCTTTCGGGGTTGGCTTTAAGCTCGAGCATTTCTGCGTTAAGATTAATCATTTCGAGAAGATTATCTATACCCGTTTTTTGTTTCGCGCTAACCTCACAGCATATAATATCGCCGCCCCATTCTTCTATCAAAAGCCCGTGTTCGGTCAATTCCTGTTTAATGCGCGACGGGTTTGCTTCCGGCTTATCCATTTTGTTTATAGCTACGATAATAGAAATTCCCGCCGCCTTTGCGTGATTAATTGATTCAATTGTCTGCGGCATAATTCCGTCGTCGGCGGCTACAACTAAAATTGCAATATCGGTTATATTCGCGCCCCTCGCCCGCATCGCGGTGAACGCTTCGTGTCCCGGCGTGTCTAAGAAGGTTATATCCTTCCCGCCCGCTTTCACGCGGTGCGCGCCTATATGCTGTGTGATTCCCCCCGCTTCACCCGCCGCAACGTCGGAGTCGCGTATACTGTCTAAGAGGGAGGTTTTACCGTGGTCAACGTGTCCCATGACAACAACCACGGGAGAACGGGGGCGGAGGTTTTCTTCGGTATCTTCGATTTCCTCAAACAACCGTTCTTCAACCGTTACTATGATTTCCTTTTCCACCTTCGCGCCCAATTCATCTGCTACTAAAGCCGCCGTGTCATAATCTATGGTTTGATTTTGATTCGCCATTATTCCTAACGGGAACAATTTTTTGATAACTATGCTCGCCTTTACCTTAAGGCGCGACGCCAATTCGGATATGACTATATTATCGGGGATAAGGATTTCAAGCTGTTTATTCCTCGCTTTTTCGAGTTCAAGACGAAGTTGTTTTTCCGCTTCCGTTTCCTTATGACGTGCGGGCGGCTGCATCCCTCTTTTGAAGTTTGACCGATGATTCCCGAACTTTTGTTTTCCCCTAAAATTATTATTGTTGAAGTTCCCTCTGTTTGAATTCTGATTCCTATTTTGGTTTTCGCGGGTATTTACCCCACCTTGTTCACGGGCTATGCTTTCGTATTTTTCGTTATATCTGTCTAATTCTACATAGTTACCTCTTGTGTCTACCCGCTTTACAATTTGTTCCCCGCGCTGAACCGCTTCGCCTTTTTGTTTTGCCTTGGGCGGGTCGTTTATTTTAAGCTTATTGACGTCAACCGCCGCCTTGACGGGCTTCGGCATAAGCTTTTTCTTTTCGGGCTTCGGCGTCTTTTCCTCTTTAACAACAACCTTTGGCTCGAGAGGCTTCACCGTTTTCTTTTTCGGAGCTTCTGTTGCTTCGACGGCTTTAGGCGTTACCGAGTCGGGTTTTTTGACCGCCTTAACCTTTGCCGCCGGTTTTGGCTCGGGCTTTGGCTCGGCTACGACTTTCTTAGGCTTAGAATTAAAGTATTCACCTATATTATCGGTTGCGCGTTCGGCAAGAAGCTTCTCGAGGATAATGTCAAGCTCATCGAGAACAAGCGTCCCCGTTGTCTTTTTTTCAACCCCAAGATATTCTTTTACAATCGACACAATTTCCGAAGGCTCAATTCCGAATTCTTTCGCCGTGTCTTTAAGCTTAAATTTTTGTTCCATATTGCTCCCTATGTGTTAGTTTTTAAATTGACAAATATATAATAATCACCGATGAAGTGATAAAAATAATCCTTCATCAAGAATTGCGATTATACCCGTTTTTTTCCCCAAAACGCTTTCTATATCGCTCATAGTGTTGTTTATTTCGACTAAACGCTTATTATGCTTATCACAGTGGAATTTGATTTCTTTTTTTGTTTTTTCGGACAAATCGGTTGTTATTATAATTCCCGATGCTTTATTAATATCCGCAACAACTGCGTCAAACCCGGTAATTATTTTTCCCGCTCTTTTACAAAGCCCTAAGGTAGAGAGTTTTTTATTATCCTTAATCATTACATTTTCTTTCCAACAACTCGTATATTTCTTCTTCAACTCTTCCTTTCAGAGCGCGGTCGAGACTTTTTTTCTTTATCGCAGTTTTTAAACAAGCCGAGCTTTTATGAATATAAGCACCCCGCCCCGCGGCTTTTGAACTCGAGTCAACAATAATGCTTCCGTTATTATTAACTATGCGAACGAACTCGGATTTGTTACCCTTTTGCCGACACCCCACACACATTCTTTCGGGAACGTTTACATTTTCCGCGTCAGCCTTCATAGAACCCGGATTCGGGGCGAATATCTATTTTAAAGCCGGTCAATCTCGCGGCTAACTTTGCGTTTTGTCCTTTATTACCGATTGCCAAGGAAAGCTGATTATCCGGAACGGTCGCCATACAAATGCGTTCCTCTTCGTTGGGGATTTCCACCTCAACAACGTCGGCGGGCTTAAGTGCCTGTTTAATAAACTCTTTTGGGTCTTCGCTATAGGTAATAACATCTATTTTCTCGCCGTTTAATTCTTCACATATTGCGGAAATTCTCGACCGCCCCGGCCCTATACATGAGCCTACCGCGTCCACGTTTTCATCGGTCGATATAACCGCGACCTTACTCCGAAGCCCGGGTTCACGGCTCACCGCATGAACCTCAACTATACCGCCGGCTATTTCCGGAACCTCGTTTTCGAGCAATTTTTTGATAAGATTATTATGTGTTCGCGAGATTCTGAGCGTCGGTCGTCGGTCATTTGCGGAAACGCCGGATATATAAACCTTTATATTATCCCCCGTTTGAATAATTTCACCCGGAATTTGGTCGTTTTTAAAAAGCACAACCTCTGTGCCGTTAATTTCGACAAATGCGTTCAACGTATCGGGTTCAACCTTAAGAATCTTTACCGTCACAACCTCGTTTTGCAGACTTCCCCATTGTTCGATTAATTGTTCGCGTTCGACTTCTTTAATCCCCTGTTTAATAACCTGTTTCGCGGTTTGTGCGGCAATTCTTCCGAAATGCTTAGTGTTGAGCTTAACAACACATTGGTCACCCGGTTTATATTTCCTTGAAAACTTTTTTGCCGCGGCGAGGTCAATCTGATTCGCGTCGTCCTCAACCTCTTCGGGAGTTTCTACTACCTCTTTATAAATACAGACGTCGAACTTTCCTTTTGTTATATCTATATCAAAATTGATATTTTCGCTTTTCGGATAGTCTTTCTTAATCGCAATAACGAGCGCGGTTTGGATTTTTTCAACCAACACCTCGGGCGTAATCCCTTTCTCCTTTGCTACCAACGCAAGCGCGTCAAACAATTCAATATTGTTGCTCATTGTGGCTGTTCCTCCAACGTGATTCTGATACATTTTTTAAGGTTCATCTGTTCTTCTCCGTTAAGTGTAATATATTTGCCCTCCGCGTCATAATCGGTGAGGGTTCCCGAAATCATCTGTGTTTTACCGTTTTCAAGTCTTTTCATAACGCGGATGTTTTTGCCTTTACAAAAATTAAAGTGTTCCTTATGCCGAAGTCGCCTCGTCAAACCCGGCGAGCCTATTTCAACTATATCCACCTGTTTAATAAAATCCTCTGCGTCAAAAAGCTTATTTAACGGCGGGGTGAGCCGCTCGCACTTGTCCATATCTAATGCCCCGTCGCCGTCGTCAAACAAAACCTTGAGATAGTGCATCGCGCCCTCCTTCTCAAACAAAACGTCCCATAATAAACAGTTGTTTTCGTTAAGAAAAGGCTCGGCGATTCTTCGCGCTTGGTCTTCTATTCTGTTACTCATACATTATTACCTTCATAGTAAAGTGAACTATTATAAATATAAATTAATAAATACGACCGGAGTTGTCAACTCCGGTCTTACTGTTAAGGATTATATCACATGAAATATTGTTTGTCAAGTGTTTTTGTGAAAATTTATTTTCCGGACTACTTTATACTAAATACGAATTTCTATTTTGCTTGGTTCGGGACAAACTCAATCCTTACATTCATGTCCATTCCGGCTGCAAGACGTTGAAGCGTTCTTAATGACGGATTCGCGTTACCTTTTTCAATTTTACTTATATCAGCCTGATTGATTCCCGTGATATCTGACAACTGTTGTTGAGTAAGATTTTTTTCTTTTCTGCCGTCCAATAACGCTTTAATTATTTGAAACTCCGGCTCTAACGCCATATACTCATTTCTGAAAGTTTCATCTTTTAATTGCTCATTAAGTGACTCCTTAAAATTCTTAGTCATCTTTATTCTGCTCCTTTCGGTTGATAAACTCGCTTCTATATTTCTTAGCCGTTTCGATTTCAGACTGCGGGGTCTTTTGCGTTTTCTTGACAAATCCATGTGTTAATATTATTTTTCTTCCAACAACAAAGAAGTATAATACTCTTGTAATATTCGTTCCTTGAATCGCTCTTATCTCAAAAATTCCATCATCTAAAAATTTTGAATACGGCTCTCTTAACTCGTTCCCTTTTAACTCTAAAAGTTCAAGCAACTTGAATAATTTTGCCCTCATCTTCACATCCTGCGCTAAAATAAATTCTTCGGCAGGGTATGTACCGTCCGGCTTGTCATAGTATTCTACTTCAAAAATATTTTCTTCGTTTTGCAATCGACTCCTCCTTACTCGTTATATGTTATATCTATTATATATGTTTTATCCCATAGTGTCAATAGATTTTAAAATTATTTTTGTCGGTTATTTTGTGTGTCAAACCATCAGTTTGTAAAAATTAACGGGACATGATATAATCGGGTAATAATATAAAATCCGCGATAGTTTTTTATTTTTTATAAGACAAAACGAGATTTGTTATTGTATAGTTTAGTATAACCGGTTAAAGGCGACCTCCGGAAGAGGTTTTCGGAGGTTGCCTAAAATAACAAAAACCAAAGAGGAGGTGTCGCAATGACAGACGATTCATGCCGTATCAAACAAGGAATATTAAACCACGATGAAAAACTCTATCGTGAACTTATAGATGAGTACGGGCGTTTGGTTTGGACTGTATGCAGTGCGATTTTGAAAAATATCGGAACAGTGCAGGATATTGAAGAATGTGTTGCCGACGTATTCATCGAAGTGTGGAAAAATCCGTATAAGTTTAATCCGGAAAAGGGTGGAATCGCTTCTTTCCTGAAGATTATTGCAAAAAGTAAAGCACTCAACCTTCATCGGCGATTAAGGTCAAAACTGCCTCATGTTCCTTTCGATGATAATATTGGACTCATATCTGTTCCGGTCGAAGAAGAAATAATAGACAAAACCGAAGCAGGTGAAATAATGACTGAAATCGGAGGTTTAAAAGAACCCGACAGAGAGATTTTTTACCGTCGATACTGCTTTGAGCAAAAGCCGAGTGATATTGCCCGTGTTATGAATTTACCGGAAAGAGAAGTCCGTAACAGGCTCTATCAAAGCAAAAAGAAGCTTAAAAATAGAATAGGAGGAAACTATTGTGAAACATTATAAATTAAATCAAACCTCGTTAGAGGATATAAAAGCTTATTCCCTTACTATGAACGACGATAATCTGCGAAATATTCATGACTTGTTTGAATCAAAAGCCGCTCAGATTAAACCGGTACAGAAATCAAAACGCCGCTCACTTAAAAGGGTACTCGCCGCAACAATGGCGGCGGTGATGGCTTTTTCAGCGATAATGGTTGTAAACGCCGATTTTCGAGAGGCGGTTTTCGGATTCTTCGGTCTTAACGCGGTCGAAATGGTTACAGAAAACGACCAATCCTTTACAAATATGCTGACAGAAGGGCAGGTAGTGTTATCCTTCAGTGATAACGTCGCTCATGTTTGGAATCAGTCAAGATTTGATGAGATTCTCGCTATGGAAAACGAAGATGCGTCCTTATATTCGGAGTTGATTGAAAACGAGGTTCTTGATACCTTTTACGAATATACAGACGGTAGGTTAAAGCCGCTTGATGCTACAAATTTTAGCGAAACGATAACCTATAAAGGTGCGGATTTTTTCGTGGATTTTTTCCATGGAGTAAAAAGTAACGGACAGCTTTACGTTCGTAACAACAACCTCGGTACTGATATTTATGAAGATTATCCGGTAGTCATCGTTACAGCAATACCCAACAGAACAGATACGGTTCATATTGGTTTATACTTGGGTGAAACTATATATAATGTTTATTTTAATCTGACAACCTTTAAAATTACAGACAGCCCGTTGCCGGCTATACGAACACACTATATAATTTTTAGCCCCGATGGAACAAAAGCGGTTTCAAGAAACATTTCCTGCCCATATACAGGGTTAGGGCGTTACTGCACCTGCTCTGAGTGCAGCGCGCCGGACAAGAGCGTATATTATTATATGGGAGAGGTGTATCTGACGGATTTGGTTACGGGTAAAACTACCTTGCTTGATATAAACAATAACCCGAATAACCCGGAAATCGGTTTGTGCGATTGGATTGATAATGAGAGCTTTTTTTACAACACGAAGGACTCTCTCCGCCGATTCAATGTTGTTACGGGGCGAGACGAATTGTACACCGCGCTTCCGCTTTCAACCGATTGGTGGCTTACAAGGCTTAGTGACAACGGGAGATATATGGCGTGCTTGTCGCAAAAAGACGGAGAAGATAATTTGCATATTATTGATATGGAATCGGGTGAAACCAATCATATTTACGAAAGTATAATTGATGAACAGACAGTTTGGTGTATCGACTGGTTAAATGATAATCTGCTCGCGGTCGGTTTACGAGGCGACAATAATATTAGTAACCTTAATTCATTTTTTAGTAACATTTATACGTATCAGATTGATGATTAACTTCTCGAATAATAAACAAGCTCACTCCCCGATTCTATAGAAAAACAAATACGAACGCCTCGCCGACCCAAAACGGTTTGGTGTTCGTATTTGTACATAATGCTGGAGCATACGAGACTCGAACTCGTGACCCCCACACTGCCAGTGTGGTGCGCTCCCGGCTGCGCTAATGCCCCCGCAGACGGATTTACCCGTCTTCCAAAATGTTTTTCATACGGGCGCAATAAAAGCTGTCGTCCGTTTTAACAATTTTACCGTCAATTTCAACCATAGGGTGACGAAGGTGACGCGGGTCTACGAAAACGACCCTTGCCTCTCTGCCGTCGTTCATTATAATTTCCTTCCCCTTTAATTCCTCCACCATACAATCAATGAATACATTAATATAATTGAAATCGAGTTCGGAATAACTCCCCTGTTGAAACTCGCTTAAAATTTCAAAGGGCGAGTGTGAATCGGTGAATACCCGTTTTGTAACCATTGCGTCATAGGTGTCCGATATTGCGGTAATACGCGCATATTCGCAAATATCTCTTGCGGGGAGACCTTTTGGGTAGCCCGTTCCGTTTACGCGTTCATGATGCTGAATAACACCTTCTAATATTGCTTTATTCCGCACACCCGATTTCATAAGCATTTCCATAGACAAGACGGGGTGTTTTTTCATCTCCTTAAGCTCGTCGGGAGAAAGCGGCTCGGGCTTGTGTATAATAGCGTCGGATATACCGACCTTTCCTAAATCGTGGAACAACCCCGTTTCAACCAACTCGCTTTGTTGGGTCTCGTTATAGTTTAACCATTTCCCCATAAGCCCGTTAAGTAGAGCAACATTCATACAATGTGTATGAAGATACTCGTCTGCGTTACGGATTTGATTAATAGCGCGGATTATAAGCGCGTTATCGGCGATTCTTATTTGCGTCTGTATATCGCGGGTAACCTTTTCGCCTTTTTCCTTGTCTATTTTTCCGGTTTTCGCGGCAGTTTTAAGCATATCCTCAGACTCTGTTTTAAGAAGATTATATTCGTGAATAATCTCTTTAAACTGTTCAGCCTGTTGAATAGACAGAACGGATTTTGAAACATCGTTTGCGTCAAAGTTTGTTTCCTTTTTAGGCTTAGGCGCGGGACGTTTGGGAATCTTTGTCACCGCCTTTTGACTTTCCCAAGGGTTTTCGTGATTGCGTATAGCCGTGACCTCTTCTTCCTTAAAGCCGAGGAGATGCCCCTTATCAAAAAGCTCGTCAACCACATATTTTCTTTCAATATAAATCTTAGTATCGGGAAAAATCGACCTTTTTAATCTGTCGATAAGCTTACCTGTCATTGTTTGATTCTCGCACAACAAAGCAAACTCGTCCTCCGGAAGCTCCGCTTCTCCCGGTTTACGCGAAAAAATTTTACACTCTAAGTACAAATCAACGGGTAAAAACTTCAATTTAATAGGTACAAAGTCAAAAGAAGGCATAATATTTCCCCCTAATATTCATATTATTATAAACTACAGGCTATTAGTTTTATTCTACAACAATTTTCGCCGAATGTCAAGGGTTTGATAAATAATAATAAATTATATTGAAAAAACGGGGCGGAATTATTAAATCCGCCCCGTTTCTCGGGAATTTTTGATATAATCAAATCAACTCTTATTTAGTTTTCATTGATTCGTTTTGCTTTTAAAATGTGTTCTAATCCATTTTCCCCAGGTGCTTAAATCGCTGTCCGACCAACCCGAAAGCTTACTCGAACCCGACGCTACCACCGCGCTCGTTTCGTTTTTATTGCTAAGGCTCCAGGCGTTGTAGCTGACATTATATTTGTTCAGTAGGTCTAACCACGCTTGCCCCTCCGAGGTATTGTTTGAACCCGCGCCGTCCGCACTGCAAATAGCAAATTCGGTAACATATATGGGGAATCCCGCTTTCATACAGTTTTCGAGCCGCGTTCTGAAGGTTGCCTTATGTGTATCCGCATAGAAGTGCATTGTATACATAACATTGCTGAACGAGAGGGGGGACGACTGTGCCGTGTGAATATCCTGGCTCCAGGTGGGGGTACCGACAATTATAATTGCGTCGGGGTTATTCGCCCTTATTACCGGAATAACCTCATTTGCATAGGTTTTTATTTGGCTCCACGAGGTTCCGCCGTTAGGCTCGTTACAAATTTCATAAAGTATATTATTATGGTCTTTATAAAGCTTAGACATTTCGCCGAAAAATTCCTTAGCTTGAGTTAAATACGTGTTAGGATTATTGTCGGCAAGAATGTGCCAGTCGATTATAACGTACATACCGAGTTCGTCGGCATAGCTTACGGCGTCTTTAATGCGGTTTTTCAATACCGTTTTGTTGTTTGAGCTTCCGCCGTTACCGTTGCCGCCCGCGTATCCGTTGTATTCGCCGGTGTACATAGCTAAACGTATACAGTTTGTGTTCCAATCGTCGCGTAAGGTTTTAAAGGCGTCCTTGTTTACAAATTTTGGGTACCAACCGTCGTTAATTCCGTGGGTTGACATTCCGTAAAGCTGATACACATTACCGTTTTTATCAACTATATTCGCACCTTGAACCTTGAGCTTTCCGTGTTTTCCGTAAGGACCCGTTCCGCTTTGCGATTCCTGTGACCAGCGTGCGTATACCGTCTCGTCCTTTGTAAATATAGTACCGCTGCTCGAACCCGCCTTTATTTCCGTGCCGCCGCTTGTCGCGGACGTGTTAAACCAACCTACGAAGGTATAGCCGCTTCTTGTGGGCTTTTCGGGGAAATCGGCAGTTGCTATTTCACCCGATGAACGGGTTTTCACAAGGATATTAGCGGGTTTACCGGTATAGTTATGGTCAAATGTGATTGTGTACCCCGTGGGATTCGCAGTCCATCTCGCGTAAATAGTTGCGTTACCGGTGAATATTGTACCGCTGCTCGAGCCGAAGGTGACGGTATTACCGCCGCTCGAGGACGATGTGTCGAACCAACCGGCGAAGGTATATCCGCTTCTCGTCGGCGCATTTGTGCCGGTAAGACTCGTTCCGACGGCTGTCGGGAGCTTACCCGAATCGGGATATGTTTTCGCACTCGTCGGTGAACCCGCGGCAAGTGTGCCGCCGTTTGCGTTAAACGTAATTGTATACCCGTCAAATGCCGGCGTAGTTACAACGGGGGTTGTGACCGCAACGGTTGTGGTTGTAATTACCGTTGTCGTAATTATCGGGGTTGTGGTTGTAATTACGGGGGTTGTGGGCTCGGGCGTTGTGGCGTTTGTTGTGGGGTCGGTGTAAGAAGTAACGCTCATAATATCGGTGGTAGGGACGGTTGTAATATCGGTGGTCGGAACGGTCGTAATATCGGTATTTATATCGGGCGTGTTTGAGGTAATCGGGGCGGTTGCAGAGCCTTCCCACGGAAACTCAATAATTCGAATACCCGTATATATAATGTCTATATTCCCCGATTCATTCCCGAGACTGTATCGAACGCCGCCGTCCGCTTTAATCTCCTCGGCGGTTCTCGCTACCGACACGGTAAACGAGCCGTTTACTGCGGCGGCTTTGGCTAAAACGACCTTATCGTCGGCATTATCGTATTCGCTTCGTATTCTCGCAACTGCGGTTGGGTCGTTCGGGAAATACCCGGTGTATTCAATCACATATGCATACCCGGTTTTAACAATTGCGGCTATTTCATCAATATTAACCTGTATTCCCTGTGATGTTCCGCTTCTTCCCGTTACGGTTATTGTTTTGGGGCTATTTGTATTTACATTTATCAATGTACCCTGTGTCGACGAGCCTGCACTACGCAGGAAGCCCGCGCTCGTATTAACCTTAGCTAATGCGTTCAAATTCTCGTCAGAGTCCTTTTGCATATCGTAAATTACATTGCCTTGGATTGCCGCGGTTGTGACCGTCGTCTCGGAAACAACCTCCGTCGACGTGCTTGCGGTTGTCGGGGGGAGGGTTGGTTCGTCGGTGTCCGGCGGTACGGTTGTAACAACGTCGGTTATAGTTGTTTCGGTAACGGTCGTTGTAGGTTCCGTCGGTGTTGTCGTGGTTTCAATCGGCGGCATAGTTGTATCAACGGTCGTAATAATCGGAGTCGTTTCGGTGAGTGTTGTAAGCGTTGTGAGCGTTGTATCATTTACGGTTGTTGTAACGACGTCGGTCGAGGTCACGCTCACGGTTGTTGTAATTGCAGGGGTAACGGTTGTGGCGTCGGTCGTGACCGTAACGGGGACGGTCGATGTAACCGTTGCGGGGAGTGTTACGGTTGTGGTTGTGGTTGGAACGGTTGTTGTGGCGTCGCTCACGCTTTCGGGGGTGACAACGGTGGTATCATCGGTAACATTATCCGTTTCCGTAGCATTAACGGTATCGGTGTCGGTATTCGTTTCAATCAGAGCGGTCGTAGCCAAAGCCGATGATGCAATTGTCGGTACAGGCAAAGCGGTAACGGTGGTTGTAACACCCTCCGGTATGCCCCATGTACCGTCGTCAAACTCGACCCAACCCAAATCGGTTTTCTCGGGGTTCCAGTGTGTTTGAGGGTTCCAGCCGTTGGGCGGCTGAAAATGATTGACCTTTACCTCGACCCATACGCCGCCCGCAATATCGACGGATATCCCGCCCTTTCGTAAAGGCGGGAAGTTTGGTACGCGGCGGTCAAACCGCTCTAATCCTACAAGGTATTCTAAAATCCTTATTGCGTCAAAGATTGTCGGGCCGTTTATATTGTTCGTTAAATTATATACCTCTTTTTCAAACTCGTTCAATACGGTTATATTAACAAGATGTTGAAGAATTTCGAGAAAGTCATATATTGTATAAGACGGTTCTTCGCCGACAGACGCCGATAAGCTCGCAACGCCGTATACCAACGATTCACCGGCAATTTCGGAGGTAATCGCCGACCCGAGCGGAGCCGGAACCTTAGGTCGCACGGGGCCCGCGCCGCACAATATTGAGTTCTTTATTTTAGGAAGGTTGAGAAAATCCGATATATGGGTTGTTGTGTTTTCTATATACGGAACGGGCTGTCTCGTGAACAACGCGTAGGTATGCTCCGGCTTATCGGTTAGTCTCGGGGGGAGAATCGCACCGTTGTCCCACCAAAAAGTCGGCATCCCTAATTTGCGCGCTTCGCCTACATAAAATCTCGCGTGGGTCGCCCTGTCATCGGTGTTGCTCTGATTAGGCGAACCCCATTCGCCGAGAACTACCGGAACACCCATTCTGTCCGCGTGATTCTTTACGGCGGTGAGCGCGTTTGTTACCGTTCCGGTGTCCTGCACCCTGTTTATATTAAATGTTTTTTGAGTTCCGTTAAGAGCGAACGCCGTCGGCAAATAAGCGTGTATCGAAAGCGCGATTTTAGTGGGTTTTCCGTTTGCCATGTTTTCGGGAATATCCGTGGGCATTTTGTATTCGCCGTATTGTCCCGGCGCAGTTGCGGAATAACCGAACGCGGAGGTGTGTGAAGATGCGGCATAGGTAGGAACCATGAGAACTCTGTAGCGGTTGTTGCCGCCGGTTGCCCTTACGGTGTCAACAAAGATTTGGGTGAGGTTGTTAATCATTTCGCGTTCGAACTCAAAGCCGCCCATCCATTCTCTGTCGGAAAGCACCGTTCTCGGCTCGTTTATGCCCTCAAAAATTAATCTTTCGTTATAATCCTTAAACTCCTCGGCAATTTGCTCCCACAGCCTTTCCACCGTCGATTCGGCAAGCTCTCTGTCCTCGGCGGTTATCTCCATGGGCGTATTTTTTTCGTTAGGCTTATAATCGGGGTCGTTTTTATCAATCGTCGAAATAGGCATGAGGTATTCCTCGTGGTGGGTGTTGAGAATAATGTACATACCTTCTTCATAAGCCCAGTCGACAACGGTCTTTATCCGTTTCATGAAATTAGGGTGAATCGTTAAATTTTTGTCGGGGTCGGCGACTTTAAACCAGGTCACGGGTATTCTTATTGCGTCAAACCCCTGTCTCTTTACCTCTTTAATAAGCGATTGTCGCGTTTCGTTAGCGGGTCTTCCGCTCGATTGTCCGACAATTTGCGCCTCGTCGGGGAGCCATTGTGTTTCAATCGACCTTATGTTAGGCCCGGTCATATCTGCCGTTATTGCGTGACCGGCAACAACGGGCGGTCTCTTATTATATCCGTCAAATGTATTACCGAGGTTCCAGCCCGCTCTTATTTCGTTCGTAAGCTGTTTAGCGGTAAGGTTTCTGAAATCGGCGGTTACGCCGTCCGCTTTAGGCAAAATCGTGCCGAAATCAACCGTTATCGGGTCTCTGCACTTCCCGTCACAGCCGGGCGCGTCACAAGCGGGTAATGGCGGTGTTGTTTCTGCGGGGGTTGTCGTTTCGGTTTCGACAACACCGGCTCCGATTTTATACGAGCCGTTATCTTGTTTGACCCAATTGGACAAATCCGCTTTAGCGGGACTCCAATGCTTCTTTGCGGTTGCGTCAAATGATTCGGGCGGCATCCACGTATTATCATCAAGCTGTTTCCACGCGCCGCCCGCCTTTTTTGTTGTATCGTTCGGGCTTTCGGTGGGGGGGAACGGGGGCATAATGCGCTTGTGGTTGGTTACGCCCACAAGATTTGTAAGTATTTCGATAAAGTCAAAAATTTCGGGTTCGTCGCTTTTCTTGGCTAAGTTGAACACCGCTTTTTCAAAAGGCGTCATAACTATTGCCCCGACTATCGAGCAAAGTATTTCTATCCCGTCAAAAATGTCATATTCCGCTTCGTCGTCGGTATTGCTGAAAAATCGGTCATTGTTGTCGGCGGCTTTTGATTCGCTTCCCGCAGCTGCGGGAAACGCCGATGTAACCGATATTAACATTACACAAGCGAGCAGAATTGAAATCGCCCTTTTTTTAAAGTTTTTCATAATCATAAATTCCTCTCATAACACAATTTTATGTAAATTATTAAAATTATAACATATTTTTTTTATTAATTCAACCGTTTTATTGATATTTTATAAAAAATTTATATGTAAAAATTTTTATTGACAAATATGTTGTTTTAAGCTATAATAATCAGATGTGTATAGAAAGAGTTCCGAAAATCACAATTGTTACGGGGCATTATGGGGCGGGAAAGACAAATTTTGCCGTAAACCTCGCTCTGTCGGTCAAAAAAGCGGGTGAAAGCGTAAAAATTGCCGACCTCGATATAGTCAACCCCTATTTCCGAACCGCCGAGTACAAATCGTTGTTCAAGAAAAACGGGGTCGATTTAATCGCTTCGGATTTTGCGGCGGGGAGCGTGGACGTTCCCGCAATTAATCTCGACCTAAAGGGTGCGGTCGACCGAAGCGACAGAGTTATATTGGACGTAGGCGGCGACCCCGAGGGCGCGAAGGTTTTAGGAAGGTTTTCGCCCGTTATTAAAGAATACGGGTACGAAATGATTTATGTGATTAACCGTTATCGCTATCTGACCCAATCGGCGGGACAGGCTGTCGAACTCATGAGGCTCATTGAAGACAGCTCCGGCTTAAAATGCACGGCTTTATTCAACAACTCCCATTTGGGAGAGGAAACGACCGCGGCGGTCATTGCCGAGTCGAAACCGTTCGCAGAAGAGGTTGTACGAATTACGGGGCTTAAGCTTATTGAGCTTCCTGTAAAAGTATATGTCAAACCACCTTGGCAGTTGACGAACAATTGACAGTTGACAGTTGCTATATATATGAAAGGAATGTATTATAATGAAATTTAATCTTGATTTTGAACGCTGTAAGGGCTGTACCTTATGTGTGAACGCCTGCCCCAAAAAGATTATCGAAATGCAGTCGGAGCGGTTAAACAAAAGCGGATATTACACCGCCGAATGTACCGACCAAAACGCCTGTACCGGATGCGCCTTGTGCGCCGTTATGTGTCCCGATTGTGCTATCGCGATATCTTAATTTATAGTAGCCCCCTACTTAATATACGATTGAGCGGGGCAAAAAGTTTCTCGGTGCTAAACAAGAGCTTACAAAAGAATAGGAGTTAGGAGTATATGAAAAAAACATTAATGAAGGGTAACGAGGCGGTTGCTGAGGCGGCAATTCGCGCGGGTTGTAAATGTTATTTCGGTTACCCGATTACCCCGCAAAATGAGGTCGGCGCGTATATGTCGGCAAAGCTTCATCAACACGGCGGCGTATTTTTACAAGCCGAGTCGGAAATAGCCGCAATCAATATGGTATACGGTTGTGCGGCGACGGGGACGCGCTGTATGACGTCTTCTTCCTCACCGGGCATTTCGCTTAAGACGGAGGGTATATCCTACATGGCGGGTGCGGATTTACCCGCAGTTATACTAAGTGTTCAACGCGGCGGCCCGGGACTCGGAACGATACAACCGTCACAGGCGGATTATTTCCAAACAACGCGCGCTTTAGGTCACGGCGATTTACATTTGCCCGTTTTCGCGCCGTATTCGGTTCAAGAAATGGTAGATGTAACGACGAAGGCTTTTGACATAGCGGAGGAATATCGCACACCCGTAATTATCTTAGCGGACGGCTTGCTCGGGCAGATGATGGAGCCGGTGAGCTTTGATGATGAGGAAGTAATTGAAAAGCCCGAAAAGACATTCGATTGGGTTGCGGACGGACATATGGGTAAGCGGAAAAAGAACATTATAACCTCGTTACAAATTGAGTCGGAGGAGCTCGAACAAACTATTACGGCGAGAGAAAAAAGGTTCGAGAAATTAAAAGCCAACCACACCCAATCGGAATCGGTCAATTGTGACGACGCCGATATAGTTATTGCGGCTTACGGCTCCGCCTCCCGCGTTGTACAGTCGGCTATGGAAATGGCTCGCGAGGAGGGGTTGAAGGTCGGAACCTTCCGCCCCGTAACCATATCGCCTTTCCCCGTAAACGCGATTGTAAAAGCCTGTAAAAATGCCAAAAAAGTCCTTGTTGTGGAAATGTCGTTAGGGCAAATGGTAGATGATGTAAAAATGGCTCTCGAGCATAAAATCCCCGTTGAGTTTTACGGGAGACAGGGGGGGTTTGTCCCCGGCCCGCAAGAGATTTTAGATGTAGTCAGGAGGTTGAAATAATGCCGAAATTCACAAGACCGAACGCCTTAGCCGATACCCCGACCCATTATTGTCCCGGGTGTACTCATGGTGTGATACACAGATTGGTCGCGGAGGTTATTGACGAAATGGATATTATGAACACGACAATCGGGGTTTTACCCGTGGGTTGCGCCGTGTTCGGATATAATTATTTTAATTTTGACGGGGTACAGGCGTCGCACGGGCGCGCACCCGCCGTTGCAACCGGGGTCAAGCGCGCAAAGCCCGACCGCCTCGTTTTTACCTATCAGGGGGACGGCGATTTGGCGGCAATCGGAACCGCCGAAATTGTACACGCGGCGGCGCGGGGCGAAAACATAACCACAATTTTTGTCAACAATACCATTTACGGAATGACCGGCGGACAAATGGCTCCGACAACCCTCCCGGGTCAAAAGACCCAAACCTCACCCTTCGGAAGAGATACCGAAAAGGTGGGCTTTCCGATTCGTGTTTGCGAAATGTTGTCGACGCTCGACGGCGTTGCATATGCGGAGCGGGTCTCGGTTCATGATGCAAAACACATTAACGCCGCAAAAAAAGCTATAAAAAAAGCGTTTGAAATTCAAATGAGAGGGGAGGGGTTTTCGATAATCGAATTGTTATCAACCTGTCCCACAAACTGGGGCTTGACCCCTCCGGCGTCCCTCGAATGGCTTAAAGAGAATATGCTTCCGTATTATCCTCTCGGCGTGTACAAGGAAAAACAAGAGCTTACGAAAGGAGCCTCAAAATAATGAGAGTAAATGAATATCTGATAGCCGGTTTTGGCGGACAAGGGGTTTTATTTGCGGGAAAGCTCTTGGCAAATATAGGCTTAGTCAGCGATAAACAGGTAACATGGATGCCGTCATACGGGCCCGCAATGCGCGGCGGCGTCTGCAACTGTTCGGTATGTATAAGCGATTTGTTAATCGGCTCGCCCGTGGTTCACTTGCCCGATACGCTAATTTGTATGAACAGCCCGAGCTTTGATAAATATGTCCCTGCGGTGAAAAAAGGCGGCGCGGCTTTTATAGACAGCTCTATTATTGACCAAAAATTTGACGGAAAGGACATAACCTGTCACTATGTTCCCGCAACAAAATTAGCGGTAGATAACGGCTTTTCAACAAATTTCGGAATTATCGTTATGCTCGGTAAGGTGATAAAGGAATCGGGAATTTGTGATACGGAAACCGTCAGAAAAGCACTCGAAACTTTTGTTTCGGCAAAAAAAGCGTCTTTAATTGATACTAATATTAAGGCAATTGAACTCGGGTTAAATGCGTGAGCTTGAATAGTTAGGGGACTTTATGAAAATATGCAGAAGAGAATACAAAGGCAAGTTTTTTCTTAACGATAGCTTGATAAAAAAGCTTTTTTTATCTGTACTGATTACAGTTGTTACATTTTATTTAGTAATATCAACAACATCATTAATATTAGATGTAAACGCATTTAACAATAATTATTGTACCGAGTGCGGATTCGCGGTTACATCTAATTTTTGTGGTAGTTGCGGTAGCCCTACTTTTATAAACAATGACGGTAACAACCCATGTAATATTTCCAATTTTGGTCAATTATTAGGAACATACAATATAGGCAATGTTCTTGATAATCACGAAATTACGCTTAGAATAATAGGTCAAAAAATAACATTGTGGGATGGTGATGCCATGATAATTGAAAGTTATAAATAACTTACCAAACA
>Ga0082212_10000419_pt1 | contig 61994 bp, 50 predicted proteins | sample TergutNt197P3_FD_71548 | JGI IMG/M metagenome (GOLD analysis project Ga0082212, IMG submission 71548) | Neocapritermes taracua P3 segment gut microbial communities from Petit-Saut dam, French Guiana - Nt197 P3 | ecosystem: Host-associated > Arthropoda: Insects > Digestive system > Gut ... | reverse complement strand
CATACGACCACGGCGTCGAACTCGAGGCCCTTGGTCAGCGGCGCCGGGAAGACCGTCACGCCTTTCCCGAGACCTTCGGCGTCCGGGGAGGCCAAACCGGCGTCTCCCCAGCCGGCCAGCAGGGCGTGCAGTTTGGAAGCCTCGCGTTCGTTGCGGCAGATCACGGCGGTCAGGCCGTACCCGCGGCTTTTGATGTCCTCCAGTAAGGGAACCAGGGCGTCGCGGGCCGCCTTGGCGCCGGGGTAGACATGTTCGCCCACCGGGCGGCCGTGCCGCACGATGGGCTCCACGGGGTACCGCCCGGCCGGCAGGATCCGCAGGGCGCGCGCCGCGTACACGGATATCTCGATGGTGTTGCGGTAGCTCTTGGACAGGGTGTAGAAGGCGCCGCGCCCGCCGAACGCCGCGCCCATCAGGGTCTCCCATTCGGTCAGCCCCGCGCCGCCCGAGATGTTTTGCGTCACGTCGCCGATGACCGTGAACTTGGCGTTCGTGAGGACGCGGGTCAGGGTGTACAGCACGGTCTCGCCGAAGTCCTGCGCCTCGTCGACCACGGCGTACTTGATCCGCTCCAGCCCCTCGACCTGGCCGAGCCGCTTTTTGATGTACAGCATCATGGTCAGGTCGTAGACGTCGTACTTCTTGCGGCGCATGTTGCCGTCGATTAAGGCGGCGGCCTGCCGCTCGGCGGTATCGCCGATATCTGCTGCCCCGGAATCCTCATTCCCGCACGCGGAAAAAACAGGCGATATGCAGAGCGCCAAAACCAACGAAAGAAGCGAATATAGTTTTTTCATAAATATTTCTCCATGCTGCCTCGCAGCGCGCTGTTTACCGTATTTTTCAGCAAAACCGAAGTCGTGACCGCGCCGACCCCGCCGGGCACCGGCGTTATCGCCGCCACCTTGCCGCAGAGCGCCTCATAGTCCGCATCGCCGCAAAGCTTGCCCTCGGCCATATTCATGCCCACATCGATCACGACCTGCCCGGGGTGCGTGAAATCCGCCCCGACCATCTTCGCCGAGCCCGCGCAGGCGATCAATATGTCCGCTTTTTTGCATTCGGCGGCAAGCTCCGCCGTTTTTGTATGGCATATGGTCACAGTCGCGTTTTGGGCCAACAGCAGCATCGCCAGCGGTTTTCCCACAATCAGGCTGCGCCCGATGATCGCGGTCTTTTTGCCCTCGGTTCCGATATCGTAGAAATCCAGCAGTTCCATCACCGCCTGGGCGGTGCAGGGCGCATAGCCCCGCTTGCTCCCTTCGTAGATGCAGGCGCTGCTATGCGTCCCCATTCCGTCGACGTCTTTTTCTTCGGCGATCAGTTCTTTTATGCGTTCCTGCGACAGATGGCCGGGCAGGGGGCGGAAAACCAGTATCCCGTGCACCGAATTGTCCCTGCCCAGCCCGATCACGGTTTCCTCCAAAACATTCTGCGAAGAGCTGCGGGGCAGGGCGACCGCCTCGACCTCGGCGCCGACTGCAGAAAAGCGTTTCAATATGCCTTTTTCGTAGGAAATATCGTCTTCCCGCTCTCCGATCCGGACGACGGCGAGCTTAGGCGTGATCCGTTTTGCGCCCAATTGCTCCATTTGCCCTTTTATTCGCCCCATGATCGCCTCAGCGACCGGCATGCCCCTCAACTCCTGCATCGTACATCCCCCTTTGGCTTTCAATCCTGCGCCTCGTCCAATTCGTTTGGCATGAGAAACTGGCGCATATATTTTATCGTGAAATCTATGCCCCATTCGCCCCTGCGCCCGCTCCAGTAGCTGGAGTGCGGCTCGATGCTGAGCGCCCCCGCGTACCTGTTCGCATACAGCAGATCCATCACCGCGCCCCAGGGTATCATGTCGAGGCCGGCGGGCGCGTTGTCATATACATGGCCGTCGATTTTGACCACGCCTTTTATATGCACATGGCGCACATATTTCCCGAAGTCGCGCAGCTCCGCCAGATAGTCGCGGTTTGCCTCGGCTGCGTGCGAGGGGTCGTATTTGATGCCCAGCCCTTCGACCCGGGGCAAAATTTTTGACCAGGCCTCGGGGTTGGTGACGAAATTGTCCCAGGAGCAGTTGTACGCAGCCACTTTGACGCCATTCTCTTTGCCGCATTCCACCAGCTCGCCGAGATAGGCGGCCGCAATTTCGATGTTCTCGTCATAACTCTTCGATTGCGCGTAGTTGACCCCGCAGTTGAACACGGGGCAGCCGATTTTTGCCGCCGCCTCGATGAGTTCTTTGTCCGACTGCTTCGCGGCCTCGTTTATCATGCCCTCGGGATTAACCCGCATCCCGCTCCAGCGCCCCGCCGAAGCCACCGGAATCCCGTATTGTTCTGCCCACTTTCTTATATCCCCCGCCCTAAGCAGGAAATCGGCGGCCGCTTCGTCGTCGTTTATGCAAAATTCCAAGCAATCCAAGCCTTTTTTTGAGGCGTAAACAAAGCCTTCTTCGTTCCAGTGCCTGATTATTCCCAGTCTCATAGCCGCTATCCTCCTTTTTCGCTAATCCAAAAGATAATAGAAAGTGACTCCGGTGTAGCCTCTGTTTACAGGCCCTTCGGGGCTTCCCTCGGGTTTGTACTGGTTTTCGGGGTATGAATCCCAAGCCTCCCCGCCGGTGAAGGCGGGAGTTATCATCCTGCATTCGTCGTTAGGCGACAGATCGACGGATTCTTCGGTCTTGGCGCCGATGTCGTACCACATGTCGCCGTCCTTTTCTTCCGCGCTCACGATCCTGTAGGAAACCCCGGCTTTCAATTTGAGCGGCGAGGCGAGCTGCGCGGTTTTGAAGCCCAGCGAGTCGAGCGGCGAATCCGGCGTGACTTCCGCGCTGGCGAGCAGGGTCTGCGTGTCCACGTCCCAGATGCGTATGGTGTGCGAATTGTTCATCGCGCCGTTTTGGGGGCGGCCCACCGCCGACACGGTCATGTCGGCGAGGCATTCGAATTCATAGCCGACCGAGCCGGCATAGTCGTTGCGCTCGCCGGTCGCGGCCTCTTTGAGGAAAGATTTCGGCTGCGGCCCCGCGTCCTCGCCCCCGCCGTCGCCTTTTTCGTCGGATTTTGCCGAGTCGCCTTCGGCTTTGTCCTCGCACGATGCCAAAGAAACCAAAGCGGCCAGGCAAATCAGGGAAATGGCCAAAAACAGGGAAATAAATTTTCTGAGATTCATAAAAACGCTCCTTCTTTTTTTAGTTTAATGGTGGTTTATGTGTATCGGCTTCATTCTACCATACAAATATGAACAAATATACAAATCCACCCATATTTTAGGGTGGATCTTCGATTTGCTTTTTGCTTTTTGCTTTTCACTTGAATTTTATCGCGTTGACGACCATGTAATAGATGGGGACGGTCAAAAAAACCATCCAAGCCGGATGCCATATGCCGTAATCGAAACCGACGCAAAGAAAAAGTATCGCGCACAGAATCGGGTAGGGGAATATATTGGCTTTTTTCCTGAAAGTTTTGGCTTTGGCCATGGCCACCATTTCGTAGTAGACAGGCACGGTCATGAACAAAAGCCAGGTCGGGTGCCATACATCCGCCAAAAAACCTATGGCGAGATATGCCACGGCGATCAGGACGGGGTATGGGAACATATACCAGTTGAACGATTTGACTTCGGGCTTGCTTTGTGTATCCATATGTTTTTTCTCCTCGGCAATCATAATTTATTATACGCTGTATATTATTATATCACATAAAATAACGATATGCAACACTTTTTTCGGTTATTTATCTAAAAATTTAAAAAAAATGCGTAAAATTTTTGTGAAGCTGCCCTGTTGCACAAATTTGTTTTTTGTGGTATAATGGCAGCACAAACAAGAAAGGGCATTCATAAATTATGGAATCTACGCTTTTGGCCGAAAAAATAAGAAACGGGGAATACAACGAAAACTTAAAACGGTTTTACGGCGACGCGAAAACGGAAGCCGCGAAGCGGCGCTACATCGGCGCGATTGAGAGCTTTTCCGCCTTGTACGGGATCAGGGACGTGGAGATCGTGTCGGTCCCCGGGAGAAGCGAGGTGCTCGGAAACCACACCGACCACAACCGCGGCTGCGTCCTCGCGGCGGCGGTGAACTTGGACCTCATCGCCGTGGTCTCAAAAAGCCTTGCCGGCGACGCAGGATCGCGCATCAGGATAAAGAGCGAAGGCTTTGAGGCCGACGACATCGACACACGGGATCTCGCGGCCCGCGGGAGCGAAAAATTCGCTTCCGCGGCGATAATCCGCGGGATTTGCGGCAGGTTCGCCGAACTCGGCCACAGATTCGGCGGTTTTGACGCCTACACCACGTCAGACGTGCTGCCGGGTTCGGGGCTGTCTTCCTCTGCGGCGTTCGAGGTGGCAGTCGGCTTTATTTTAAACCATCTTTACAACGGCGGCCAAATTTCCGGGCTTGAGATCGCCCAAATCGGGCAGTACGCCGAAAACGCCTATTTTGGCAAGCCGTGCGGGCTCATGGATCAGACGGCCTGCTCGGTGGGGGGATTCGTTTCGATAGATTTCCGCGAATCGGCCGCCCCGGCATTCGAAAAGCTGGATTTCGACCTGTCGAAATCCGGATACAGCCTGTGCATCGTCTCCACCGGCGGCTCTCACCACAACCTAAACGACGAATACGCCGCCATGCCAAGTGAGATGAAGCAAATCGCGGGGCATTTCGGAAAGGAAGTGCTGCGCGAGGTCGAAAAGCCCGCTTTCTCCGCCAATATCGGCAAGCTGAGGGAGCTCTGCGGGGACAGGGCGGTGCTGCGGGCGATGCACTATTTCGCGGAGAACGCGAGGGTGCGCGCGGGGGCGGAGGCGCTCAAAGAGGGCGATTTCGAAGGGTTTTTGCAGCTTGTGGCCTCTTCGGGGAATTCGTCGTATAAGTATCTGCAGAACGTGTATGACCCAAAAACCCCGAAAGAACAGGGGCTGTCGCTCGCGCTCGCGCTGTCCGAGGAAATGCTCGCGGGAAGGCAGGCGGCCGCGAGGGTGCACGGCGGGGGTTTCGCGGGCACGATACAGGCGTTCGTCCCCAAAAAATATGTGGGCGAATACTTCAAAAAAATCGGCGGCGTGTTCGGCGAGGGTTCATGCCTCGAACTTTCGGTGCGAAACGAAGGGGCCGCCGTGGTGATGTGAGCGGTCAGCGGGATACAAAATTGGCGCCGGCCAATTTTGTGAACCTGTTTATCACGTCGCCGATCTCAAACGAGGGATGGCCGATCAGGTACGAATGGATTTTGCCGTTGAACTTTTCGTGCCATTTCGCCTCGATCGAATCATATCCGTGGCACGCGCCGAAAAGGCTCCCCGCAGTGGCGCCCGTGCAGTCGTTGTCCAATCCCATGGCCACGGTGTTTCCGATGGTTTTGGTGAAATCGCCTCCGCCGAGCTGTATGCCGAATATCACAAGGGCGGCGTTGTTGTCGGTGTGCACGCCGCTCATGCCTTCGAAATAGCCGTCGACCAAGGCCCTCGCATGCCTGTAGTCGCGCACGCTGTCCTTTATGTCGAGCGCCCACGATACGTCTTTGTACAAAAGCGACTCCTTTGGTATCTCGCACAAGGCCGCGCCCAAGGCTTCAAACGGGTCTCCGGTGGCAAACGCCGCCGCTATCGCCGCCGAAAAGAACATCTCGCCGTATATGCCATTTCGCCGATGGCTGATGTAAGCGTCGTGATAGGCCATTTCGGCCGCCTTTTCCGGAAGCCCCGGCGCGAGGTAGCCAAACGGGTCGCTTCTTATGTCCGCGCCTATCCATTGGACATACGGGTTTTCGGTTTCGCCGCATTTGTCGGCGGGCAGCCCTTTTTTCAGGTTTTTTAGGGCGATGTCCTCCGCGGTGCAGGCATAGGGCAGATATTTTTTCCAGCACCTGCCCACATCGCCGGTGTCAAATCCGAGCCCGCACTCCTCGGCGATCAAAAGGCCCAATAGGGTGTATGTGATGTCGTCGTCCACAGGGACTCCGTTTAGCCCTTCCATCGTGAAATCATATGTCGGGTTCACCCCGTAGTGCAGTCCGTTCGGGTTTTTGGCCTTGGACCAGTAGTGCGTGTTGGGGAAATCGTCCCCTATCCACTTCGCCCATGATTCCATTTCGTCGATCGACCAGAATTCGACCGCCGCCCCGAGGATGCATCCGCTCATGCGGCCCAGCAGCGCCCCGGCAAGCCGATCCCTGTAAACGGCCTCGTCAAAGGCGCCCCATAGCTCGCGTTTTGCGGGCTTCCTGAGCTTTTTTATCTCCTGCAAGCCGTCGGGTTCTTTTGCCGCGAGTTTTTCGCATATGGGCAGCGCCTTCATCATTTCGAGCCGCCCCAAAAGAAATTTGTCGGTTTCGGCGATGATTTCGGCGATTCCCGCCGCCCCGTATTCATGCTTGAGCCTCGCGTATTCGTTTAAAAGATTGATTATGTGTCCCCCTTCGGACATTTTCGGATATGCCATGCGTGATTTCCCCCTTTTTTTTGTTTTTTTTATTATACCACAAACAGCTTGCATAAATCCGCAAAATCTGATATAATTTACAATTAAGGACAAAATTATTCAAAAAAAGCGAATGGGGGCAAAAGAATGGACATACGGAAGATAATGATGGGGCAGCCGCACTGGTCGTTCAGGTACGACGGCAAAAGATACGACGGGTACGAGGCGGACACGGCGAGGGAGACAAGGGAAGTCGCCGGGGAGGCGGAGGGCGAAGAGGCATACGAAATCAAATACGAATTCGGCAGCGGGATATTGGTGCATGAGGAGCTGCGGATCTACGGCTGGTGCAGCGCGGCGAGGGTGATGCTGAGGTTTGAGAACGCGGGGGGCGAGAGATCGAGGCAGCTGACGGAGATACATGACGTGGACATAGGGCTGGCGATGAACGGGGGGTATGAGCCGGCGGCGGTGGGCCACAGGATGCGGCCGGAGGGCAAGGCGCGGGTGTACCGGAGCGTGGGGTCGAACTGGGTGCGTGACGAATTTTTCGAATATGCGGAGTACATAGCGCCGGGGCAGGAGCGGGTTTACAGGAGCGAGGGAGGGCGGAGCTCGCAGGGGCTGATGCCGTACTTCGACTTAAGCGAGGGTAGCCGGGGCGCGCTGGTGGCGATCGGGTGGACGGGCCAGTGGGAGGCGAGGTTCGCGGGGGAGGGCGACGAGGTGCGGGTGAGCACGGGGATCGAGGGGCTGGACTTTTACCTGGAGCCGCGCGAAAAGGTGCGTACATCGTCGGCGGCGGTGATGTTGTACGATAGCGGGCGAGAGGAGGCGCGCGTGACGTGGCGGCGGTTCTTCAAGCGGCACATCGCGCCGATCGGCAAGGGTCAGCGCCCCAAAGAGGGGCCGATATCTTTGGGGGCATGGGGGGCGATATCGAGCGGGAAGATGATCGAACGGATCGAGAAGATAACCGCATATGGCATAGATGCGGAATACTACTGGATCGACGCGGGCTGGTACGGGTATTCGACCGGGCCCTGCCCCACCGCGTTTGACGGAGACTGGGGTTCGCACACGGGCAGCTGGGTGGTGAACAGCACATACCACCCGGACGGGTTGATGGAGGTGGCCAAAACGATCAAGGATCACGGGCTGAAGTTTCTGCTCTGGCTCGAGCCCGAGAGAGTGCTCAGGGGCACCGACATGCCAAAAGCGCACCCCGACTGGTTTCTCGAAATGTCCCCCGAGGACGGCACTTTGCTCTTGGATCTGTCGAACCCCGAGGCCGTGCAGGGCGCATATGATCTGGTCGCGGGGTACATCGAGCGCTTCGATCTGAAATGCTACCGCCAGGACTTCAACATCAACCCGTTAGCCTACTGGCGCAAATACGATGCCGAGGGCAGAAAAGGCATCAAGGAAATCAAATACATAACGGGGCTGTACAAATTCTGGGATATGCTGCTGGAGCGCTTCCCGGACCTGTTGATCGACAACTGCGCGTCGGGGGGCAGGCGAAACGACATCGAGATGATGTCGCGCTCGATTCCGCTGTGGCGCTCCGACTATCAGTGCACATGGGACTACGAGCCGGAGGTGGCGCAGATCCACACCACGGGGATTTCGCGCTGGCTGCCCTATCACGGCACGGGGCTTGGAAGAAATGCAAAAGACGCATACCAGATGAGAAGCGCGTATGCCCCGGCGCTCGCCGCTCTTTTGTGGGGTTATGAAGACCAAGACTTCGTCGAGGGCGAGAAAAAAAACGAAATCGCGAAAAAATATTTCGAAGAATACAAGAGCATACGCCCGTATCTGAGCTGCGACTACTACGCGCTGGTGGAAAACTCGACCTGCGACACCACATGGTGCGCCTGGCAGTACAACCGGCCCGAGGAGGGCGACGGGATCATACTGGCGTTCAGGCGGCCGGACTCGCCGATGACGGCGGCGGCATTCGATCTGAGGGGGCTGTCGGAGGGCAGCTACGCATTCACCGACGCGGACAGCGGGGAGGAAACCGTGCTATCTTCCGGCGAACTTAAAAGCAAGGGCTTTGAAGTGGCCATCCCCGAAAAACGCTCCTCGCGGCTCATAAGATACAAGAAAGTGTGAAACGAAGGAAGGGATAAATTGATGATTACCAAAAAGTTGATCTGTCTGGTTTTGATGCTCGCTGTTTTTCTCGGCGTCGCCGGCTGCGGCGGCGATAAGCCGTCGGGGGAAAACGACGCAAAACCCGCAGGGGAAGCGGGCAATCAAGCGGAAGAAAATACCGAAGGGCAACCGACGCATTTCGAAGCAAGCTATCTTCCCGCCAAAACTTACGGCGGCTATGAATTCAGGATGGTGATACTCGCAAGAGGGCAATTCGATTTTATCACGGACGCGGACATCGAAGAGGAAACCGGGGACACGGTATTTGACGCGATATACAAAAGAAACAGGACGATTGAGGAAAAATATGATATAAAATTCAAACAGATCGCTGTTTCGCAGTATCCGGAACTCACAAGCACATTCAAAAAAAGCACCGCGGCGGGCAGCGACGACTTTGATCTGTGCATGATAATCTCGCGCGACGCATGGGCGACCGCCCTCACGGGCACCGTGGTCCCGGTGAACAGGCTGCCATTTCTCGACATTTCCCAGCCGTGGTACGCCCACGACGTGAACAGCGAGATAACGATAAACGGCAAGCTGTATTTCGCGTACAGCGACGAATGCCTGAATATGTTTGAGCAGACCCTGTGCGTGGCGTTCAACAAAAAGCTGATCGAGGATTTCGCCCTTGGCAATATGTACAACCTTGTCAAGGAAAACAAATGGACGGTCGATAAATTTTTTGAAATGGCAAAAGGGATAGTTTCGGATTTGGACGGCGACGGCCAGATGACAGATGCCGACAGATACGGGATAGTGTCGCAAAACGATTTGTTTTACCCCTGTTTCTGGGTGTCGAGCGGGATAAAGACCGTGAGCAAGGACGAAAACGATCTGCTCGTGTTCACCGGCGACGACGAAAAGCTGTACAACGTTCTCGAAAAAGCGTATCAAAATCTGTTCGGGGGCGAAAAAATCTTTTTTGACGCTTTCAGCGACAAAATAACCTCGTATCAGCACAGCGGCGGGGACGACGCGAGAAGGGTCTCGAGGATGCAGTTCGAAGACGACCGCGGACTGTTTTACGTCGCCTGCGTCGGGATGATCCCCACGCTGCGCTCGATGGAAACCGATTTCGGGATACTGCCTTTTCCAAAATATGACGAATCGCAGGAAAAATACTATTCGCGGGTCATAGACGGCTGGATAAGCTGCGTGCCCAACACCGCGCCGGATCTCGAGCGCACGAGCGTGATCATGGAGGCGCTCGCAGTCGAGTCGAGAAACTACACGATCCCCGCATACTTCGAGACCGCCCTGCGCACCAAGCACACGCGCGACGACGAGAGCCAGGAGATGCTCGACATAATCCACGCCAACAGGACGATGGATTTGGGCGACACTTTCTATATGGACCCGGTGAGGGTCATATACGGGAGCGTTTTGAACGCGAAGAAAAACAATTTCGCCTCCGCAGTCGAAAAAGCCACGAACAATGTGAACAAAACCCTGCAAAAAGCCAACGAGGCCGCGCTCGCGCTGGAATGAGAATGTCGCTGTTATTCGATCCCGTTCCAGCAATAAGTGCAGAGCTTGCATTTGTCGATTCCGATCGATGAAAGCAGGCCGTCGAGCGAATGGAATTCAAGCGTGGTCAGATTGAGGCTTTTTCGGATCGCATCGACCATGGCCTTGTGGCATTTCGACCCGCAGTCGGCATATTCGGCGATATATTTTGCGCCGTCCTCTTCGGGAGCGTTCGCGGCCCTGCGCGCGATCAGATCGTTTTCCGAATTGGAACGGGTGAAATTGAGGTATTTGCAGCCGTACAGCACCGGCGGGCAGGCGAAGCGCATATGCAGCTCTTTTGCCCCGCATTCGAACAAAAAGTCCGTCAGTCCGCGCATTTGCGTGCCGCGAACTATGGAATCCTCGACAAAAAGCAGTTTTTTGTTTTCGATAAGCGAATTTACCGGAACCAGTTTCATGCGCGCGATCAGCTTTCTTATGCTCTGTTCCTGCGGAATGAAGCTCCGGGGCCAGGTGGGGGTGTATTTTATCAGCGGGCGCGCGAACGGAATGCCCGCCTGGTTGGCGTAACCTATCGCGTGGGCCGTGCCCGAATCGGGAATGCCCGCCGCATAGTCGGCGTCGGCCGCGGCGCCTCCGGCGGCGTCCTGCGCGGCAAGGCTCTGTCCGCACCTGTACCGCATTTCCTCGACGTTCACCTTTTCGTAATCGGATGTGGGGTAGCCGTAATATGTCCATAAAAACGAACACATCCGCATATTTGCGCTTGGTTTTGCAATCAGGGCCAGTTTGTCCGCCGTGACAAACGCGACCTCCCCGGGTCCAAGCTCATGGCAGGTCCTGTATCCCAAGTTGACGTAGGCGAACGATTCAAAGCTGACGCAGAACCCGTCCTCTTTTTTTCCGACGGACAGAGGCGTTCGGCCCAGTTTGTCCCTCGCGGCGTAGATCCCGCCGTCCGCGCAGACCAGCATGGTCATGGAGCCCTCTATTTCGCCTTGCGCGTATGAAATGCCCTCAGCTACGCTTTCGCGGCGGCATATGAGCGAAGCGGCGAGCTCGGTGTCGTTGATTCGCCCGTTGCTCAATTCGGCGAAATACGCATTGTCTTTTGCTATGAGCTGTTCGACGAGCTGTTTTTTGTTGTTTATCCGCCCCACTGTCACGATTGCGAAAGTGCCGATTTTCGAATGCAGGATTATTGGCTGCGGGTCGCTGTCGCTGATGGCGCCGATTCCGGCGAATCCTTTCATTTCCGTTATGTCCGGCTCGAATTTGGTCCGGAACGGCGAATTTTCGATGTTATGTATGGCGCGTTTGAAATATTTTCCGTCGAATACCGCCATTCCTCCCCGAAACGTGCCGAGATGCGAATGATAATCCGTCCCGAAAAACAGATCCCTCACGCATTCATTTTTTGAACATACCCCGAATATCCCCCCCATATTCGCTTTCCCCCTTTCTTTGGCCGTGGTTTTTTTACACCAATAATTTTAACACAGCGCGAGCCCTTTGTCAAGCGGGGGCGCAAGCATAAATTTTTCATGGAGGAAGTTTACATGGACAAGCCGAACACCGAAAAACTGTTTTTTGCGCGCGATGCCTGGGCAAATGAAAATTTTGACGCGCAGGCAAAAAAACTGCCGATTTCTTTTATGTGCGGCGATCTGCCTTTTTGCCTTTCCTCATGCTCTTTCGAGGGAAGCGTTGGCGGCGGCAAAATAGATGTCCGGGCCAAAGATCCCGAAACCGGGCTGCTTGTTTTCTGCGAAGGCCGCATTTATGACGACTATCCCGCAATCGAGTGGACTTTTTATTTGAAAAACGAATCGGATTCCAAAACCCCGCTCTTAAAGGATATCCGCGCCGTGGATTCATATTTTGCGGCAAAGGAAAGCAGCTCTTTTTTGCTCAGGACCAACTGCGGCGACATATGCACCGGCCGCTCCTATGAGCCAATCGAAAAAACGATGCGATACGGCGATTCGGAGTATTTCGCTCCGGCCGGCGGCCGCCCCACCAGCGACGCCCTGCCCTTTTTCAACATAGGGTGGGACGATTGCGGGATAATTATGGGAATGGGCTGGCCGGGTCAATGGTTCGCCGAATTCCACAGCGGCAAAGCGGGGCAGCTCCGGGTTGAAAGCGGGCAGGAGATCACCGAAATGGTTTTGCTTCCCGGGGAGGAAATACGCACCCCGCTCGTCGTTTTCATGTTCCGCGGCGGGGACTGGGCCGAATCGCAGAATATGTGGAGGCGGTGGATGATCGCGCACAATATGCAAAAAATACGCGGAAAAACAATCGACCCGTTCAGCAGCGTTTGCTGCGGGCTAACGCTGACTGAGCAAATCGACACCGAAATGATCGATTTCATGGCCAAAAACGGAGTGAAAATAGATTACTACTGGACCGACGCGGGATGGTACCCTTCAAAAAAAGGATGGATGGAGGTGGGCACCTGGCATTCCGACGAAAAGCGGTATCCCAAAACATTCCGCAGCGTCTCCGACCACGCGCACAAAAACAATATGAAAACGGTGCTATGGCTCGAAAGCGAACGGGTATCTCCCGGTTCGGAATTGTCGCGGCATGAAAACTGGCTCCTATCTTTGCCCGGCGACAAAAAAAGCTACCGCTCGGGCGGGATGTACCGCGAATATTTTCTTAAAAACGGGCAATTTTCCGCAATGGAATCCTACCGCAACCAGCTTATCGACGGCGACTGCCTGTTCAACCTGGGCGACGACGAAGCCCGGAAATATCTGACCGATCTCATTTCGGCTGTCATATCCGAGTACGGCATAGACTGTTTTCGCACCGATTTCAACATTGCCCCGCTGGAATTCTGGATAAGCGCCGACGAGGAGAACAGATATGGCATGAGCGAAAATAGATATGTCACGGGATTTTTAAAATTTTGGGATGACCTGCAGGCGCGTTTTCCCGATGTGGTGTTTGATACCTGCAGCTCGGGAGGGCGGCGGAACGACCTTCTGACCCTGCGCCGCGCCCTGCCCCTTTTGCGAAGCGATTTTCAGGTAAATCCCATTTGCGCCGAAGGGAACCAGGGGCATACCTACGGATTGTCTTCGTGGATCCCGTTTGCGGGCACCGGCTGCGGCAGCGGCGACACTTACCTGTACCGCAGCCATTTGTGCCCCTTCATGGGAATCGGAAATAACGACGATACGGCAAAATGGAAAAAGGCGATAGACGACTGGCGATCCGTTTGCATGCACTTCTACGGCGATTATTACCCGCTGACCGAGTACAGCCTGTCTAATGAAAAATGGATCGCATGGCAGTTTCACACGCCCGAAACCCAATCGGGCATGATTCAGGTTTTCAAAAGAAACAACTGCCGGGAGGATAAAATGTCCGTAAAACTCAAAAGCTTGATCGCCGAAGCGGAGTATGAGCTCGAAAACCTCGATGAATCCGCAGTTTTGACCTATACCGGAAAACAGCTGGAAAATGGAGGCCATTTTGTCGTTTTGCCCGATGCGCCGGCTTCGGCGATTATAAAATACAAAATAAAAAATTAAAAGGGGGCGCAAAAAATGATAACAAAAGAACAATTTGCAAAAGCGCAGGATCATTCCGTGCTGGGCACCTTCGTGCCAAAAGAAGATGTCAAGCGGTTCTGCGAGGAGACGATCCGATACGGGTTTGCTTCGGTATATGTGAATCCGTGCGATGTGGCGTATGCCAAAAGCATCGTCGGCGAAAAAGCGAAAGTGGGGACGGTCATAGGGTTTCCCCAAGGGGCGAACGCCACCGCGGTAAAAATTTTCGAGGGCCTGGACGCGATCGAAAACGGGGCGGACGAATTGGACATAGTCATCAATGTCTCGCGCCTGAAAGACGGAGATGCGGATTATGTAAAAAATGAGCTGTCCGAATTCAACAGGGCCATGAAAGCGAAGAAACCCGACGCGATCGTGAAAGTGATCATCGAATGCTATTACCTGACCCACGGCGAAAAAATAACGGCCGCCGAAATCGTGGCCGGCTCCGGAGTGGACTATATAAAGCAAAGCACGGGGACAACCCCGAACAACAGCTTCACTTTGGGCGACACCAAACTATTAAAATCGATCGTGGGCGAGCGCGTGAAGATCAAATCTTCCGGATGGATCATAACGATCGAAGACGCGATAGGCTCCATGGAGTTCGGGGCCTCGCGCATAGGCAACAGCTTAGGCGTAGAATGGCTTGGGCAATTTGACGAAAACAGGTGGTACAGATAAAAAACAAGCTCGATTTTCGCATTATTTTTTCCCGACAGTTAAAAATTTCATAATTTAGACTTGCAAAATACAAAAAAATCGGTTATGATATGTCTTAAAGAGCCAATATAAATAAAAAACATATATCACATATTTTTTTGGAGGTAAAATTTTATGGCGGAAAAACTCAGAATCGGCATCATAGGCTGCGGAGGCATCGCGAACGGGAAACATATGCCCTCGCTGTCCAAGCTCCCAAGCGTCGAAATGGTCGCTTTCTGCGATCTGGAAGAAGAAAAAGCCAAAGCGGCGGCCAAAAAATACGGAGCGGCGGACGCCAAAGTCTACGTGGGCGAAGACAGCTACAAGAAGCTTTTGGAGGACAAAAAAATCGACATAGTCCACGTGCTGACCCCAAACAACATGCACTCGCCCATAACCTGCGACGCTTTGGAAGCGGGCAAACACGTGATGTGCGAAAAGCCGATGGCGGCTTCGGCGAAAGAAGCCCAAAAAATGGTCGAAGCGGCCAAAAAGTCCGGCAAAAAACTCTCGATCGGATACCAGAACCGCCACAGGAGCGATTCGCTGTTCCTCAAGGCCGAAGCCGAAGCGGGCACTTTCGGCGACATCTACTACGCAAAGGCCACCGCAATCAGAAGAAGGGCGGTTCCCACCTGGGGAGTGTTCTTGGATGAGGAAAAACAGGGCGGCGGGCCTCTGATAGACATCGGCACGCACGCGCTCGATCTCACGCTCTGGACTATGGACAACTACAAGCCCAAATACTGCGTGGGCACCACCTACCACAAATTGAACGGCCAGACCGAAGCGGGCAACGCCTGGGGCGACTGGGATCCCGCCAAATTCACAGTCGAGGATTCGGCGTTCGGGTTCATAGTGATGGAAAACGGCGCCACGATTTATCTCGAATCCTCATGGGCCTTGAACTCGCTTGACGTGAGGGAGGCGGTCACTTCGATCTGCGGAACGAAAGCGGGCGGCGATATGCCGGATCAAGGCAAAGTCAGGATAAACGGCATAAAAAACAACAAGCAGTACGTTCTGACCCCGGGGCTCGACGCGGGCGGCGTGGCTTTCTACGACGGCGCGGCGGACAGCCCTTCGGACAGGGAAGCGAGGCTCTGGATCGACGCGGTGACAAACGACAAAGCCCCGTTCGTGCTGCCGGATCAGGCATATGCGGTTTCCCTGATTTTGGAAGGCATATATGAGTCTGCCAAGACGGGCAAGCCTTTCTGTTTCGCGTAATGTGAATGAGTGATATGAAAAAGGAGTTTTGCATATGAAATTAGGCGTATTGACGGTAATACTCAGCGAACCGATAGATGCGGCGCTGAAATACCTGTCCGGGCTCGGCGTGCAGGCGATCGAGCTGGGATGCGGCGGATACCCCGGAAACAAACACTGCGACCCCGCCGCGCTTTTGGCGGACGAGGCCAAGCTAAAAGATTTCAAAAGCATGGTGGCCGACAGCGGAATGATTATAAGCGCGCTGTCCTGCCACGGAAACCCCGTCCACCCGAACAAGGAGCTCGCAAAACAGTTTCACGCCGATTTTGAAGCTGCCGTGCGGCTCGCCGAAAAGCTCGGGCTGGACACGGTTATAACCTTTTCGGGCTGCCCGGGGGATTTCGAGGGCGCGAAATATCCAAACTGGGTGACCTGCCCCTGGCCGCCGGATTTCTTGGACATCCTCGATTATCAGTGGGACGGGGTTTTGGTCCCCTATTGGAAAAAAACGGCAAAGTTCGCAAACGACCACGGGGTCACAAAGATCGCGCTGGAGATGCATCCCGGTTTTTGCGTCTACAACCCCGAAACGCTGCTAAAACTCAGGGCCGCCGTGGACGGCAAAACGATCGGCGCCAATTTCGACCCCTCGCATTTGTTCTGGCAGGGGATAGATCCGGCAAAGGCCATAAAAGATTTGGGCCCGGCGATTTTCCACTTCCACGCCAAAGACTCGGCGGTCGACAGCTATAACGCCGCGTCAAACGGCGTGCTCGACACAAAGCATTACACCGACGAAATAAACCGCTCATGGATATTCAGGACCGTGGGCTACGGCCACGACATGCGGGTATGGCGCGACATCATCAGCGCGCTCAGGCTCGTGGGCTACGACCATGTGATGAGCATAGAGCACGAGGATTCGCTGATGAGCCCCAAGGAAGGGCTCGAAAAAGCGATATATTTCTTAAAACAGGCGATGATTTTCGAAGCCAAGCCCACAGAAATCTCGTGGGCTTAAAATAATATAGAATAACATAAAGAGGTGATTTATAACATGGCGCATAAAATGGGTATAATCGGTTACGGCGGAATGGCGGGATGGCATCACGAAAATTCAAAAAGGATAAAAGATTTCGAAGTCGTGGCCGCCCATGACATAAACCCGGACAGGCTGGCCGCCGCAAAGGACAGGGGGCTTGTGGCTTACGAAAAGCTCGATGATTTTTTGGCTGACCAAAATTTTGACATGGTGCTCGTCGCCACCCCGAACAATTTCCACAAACCCATGGCCATCGCGGCGCTCGAAGCGGGCAAAAACGTGATATGCGAAAAGCCGGTGGCGATGAACATCGACGATTTCGACGAAATGCACGAGACATCGAAAAAAACCGGAAAACTGTTCACCGTCCATCAGAACAGGCGCTGGGACAAAGACTTTTTGATAGTCAAAAAAGCTATCGAAACCGGGCTTGTGGGCAAGCCGTACACGATCGAGTCGCGCATCATGGGCCAGAACGGCGTCATGCACGGCTGGCGGGCGTACAAAGTCGCCGGCGGCGGGATGGTTTTCGACTGGGGAGTGCACATGATCGACCAGCTGCTCTGGATGATCAAGGAACCGGTCGCGGAGGTGTACGCCAATCTGCATATGGTGAAAACCCCGGAAGTGGACGACTATTTCAAGACCATCATACGCTTTGACAGCGGGCTCTCCACGCAGATCGAAGTGGGCACATATAACCTCGAAAGGCTGCCGCGCTGGTACGTGTGCGGCGACGGAGGCGCGCTCGTGATCAATGGAATGGACGGAAAAGGCAGGCTCACCCACGCCAAGGATTTTGAGATGGAGTGGACGCAGGAAGTGGTTCAAACCGAAGGCGGTCCCACCAGGACGATGGCCCCAAGGCCCAAGGAAACGCTCGAAGAAGTCCCGCTGCCGGAAGTGGAGACGGACTGGGCCGATTACTACCACAATGTGCTCGCCGTTTTGGACGGAAAAGAAGAGCTGATAGTGAAGCCCGAGCAGGCGAGAAAAGTGCTGCAGGTCATGACCGCGATATTCGAATCGGACGCGACGGGCGAATCGATCAAAATAGACAGGTACTACAAATAATAAAGGTGATAGAGAGGCATGCCGAACAGTGGAATATATAAATATGGACGACGCCATGTCCCGTCTGAACAACAACAAAAAGCTATATATGACGCTTCTGAAAAAATTTGACGGCAACGCCATGCTCGCGGATCTTTTGGGCAAAATAAAAAGCGGGGACATATCCGCTGCGGAGGCTTCGGCACATACCTTAAAAGGTCTCGCCGCCAATCTTTCGCTTTCCGATCTGCGGGCAAACGCCGAAGAGATCAACATCCGCCTGAAAGCCGGCGATTTGGACGTGGACACTTCGAAAATAGAGATTTCGGCGGCATTGACAAACGAAGCCATCGAAAAATGGATCGCGGAAAATTCGTGAAAATCAAAACAGGCAAAGCGAAAACAGGGCGAGGGGGACTCCCCTGCCCTGTTTTTGGCGGATATGCGGCGGCAAGAGCAGAGCCCTTGCCCTACTATCGTTCACATTCGTTACACTATCGATTGGCGTGACATGAACCAATATGAACGATAGTTCATATGACGTTCATGCGCATACTTGCATCAATTCTGCGTGTGAACTATCGTTCACACTCGTTACACTATCGATTGGCGTGAACTGCGTGTGAACTATCGTTCACACTCGTTACACGTTCGCGTAATTGTCGAAGTATCCTTTGATCAGCACAAAAGGGGTGCCTTTGTCGCCGCTGCCGCTCACAAGGTCGCACAAACTGCCGATGAGGTCCACAAAACGGCGCGGGGTGGTGCCCTCGGTTTCGTCTTTGCCCAATAAATTTTTGTCTTTGTTTTTTATGCGCTCGACGATGGATTTTTGCGCGTCGTCGCCGCGCTTTCCGGCGAATTCGTTGTCGGCGATGTATTTTAGCTTTATTTCGCTCGGAACCCCGACCAGACCTTCGGTAAAAGCGGGCGAAACCACCGGATCCGCAAGTTCCCATATTTTCCCGACCGGATCCTTGAACGCCCCGTCGCCGTACACAAGCACCTCGGTTTTCGCGCCCGTTTTTTCAAGCATCGATTTCTGAACCTCTGTCACGAACTCCTTGCAAGAATGGGGGAACAGCTTGACCTTCTCATCGCCCGCCTTATTGGAACCCAGCACGCCGAAATTTTCGTTGTACCCGCTGCCTTCGACGCTCCTGTCCAAAATTTCGTCCAAGCAGTAAACCGACTCTGCGCCGCTATATAGCAGGCGGCGTTTGGTTTGGCTGCGCGTGTGGATGTCGGCCGCGATCACCTCCTTAGTATATTTGAGTATCTCGCAGGGGTCGTTCGCCAAAATGATTTCGGCGTCGCCGCCCATTTGGCGGTACAGCTCCAGATAATCCACAGCGGTGAATTCGTGTCTGAGCTCACCGAAAAGCCTGCGGAACTCCTGTTCGCCGAAAACGTCGGTGTACGGATTTACGCCCGATTCATATAGCTGCTCGGAACTTATGATATGGTTTCCCACTTCATCCATCGGATAGCTCAATTGGATATATACTTTTTTCAGCCCGGCCGCTATGCCTTTCAAGAGTATCGAAAAACGGTTGCGGCTCAGAATCGGGAACACGACGCCCGCCGTCCCCGAAGGGAATTTGGCTTTGACGTCGGCGGCGATCTGCCCGATTGTGGCGTAATTGCCCTGGGCGCGCGCCACAACCGCTTCGGTCACCCCGATTATGTCGCGGTCGCATATTGGCATATCCGCCGCCTTGCTGTATTCAATCACGGAATTCACGACGATTTCCGCCAAATTGTCCCCCTCATGGATTATGGGGGCCCGTATCCCGACAGCTTGCGTGCCTGTTGTTCTCATTTTTGTTTTTCCTCCCAAGTTTTAAATGCAAAATGCAAAATGCAGAATGCAAAATTATGTAATCAATCGATCGATTGCAAAGTGCACTGTTTTTATTGTATCACACAAAATTTTTTTTGTCAATATGCGGCTCGATACAAGATTTTTATGGGGGATATAAAAATAAGCTATCGCCAAAAAATAACAAGCGGAGAAGATAATGATGATGCGCACAAAAATAAAAGACATATACAAATGCCCGGAGCGTTTTTCGGGCGAGGATATAACGGTGGCGGGCTGGGCGCGCTTTATACGTTCGGGAGCTTCGGTCGGCTTCATCGAGCTCAATGACGGCAGTTTTTTTAAGAATCTGCAAATTGTCTTCGAGAGCAAAAACATAGACAATTACGCCGCCGTGGCCTCGCAAAACGTGGGCGCGAGTTTTGCGGTGAGCGGCAGGATCGCCATGACGCCCGAACTCAAGCAAAAATTTGAAATGCACGCCCAAAAAATTGAAATAAAGGGTTCGTCCGCGCCCGATTACCCGCTTCAAAAAAAGCGCCATTCGCCCGAATTTTTGCGGGAGATAGCCCACCTTCGCCCCAGGACCAATCTGTATTCGGCGGTATTTAAAATCCGCTCCGCCGCTTCATACGCGATTCACAATTTTTTTTGCGAACAAAATTTCACATACATCCACACGCCGATAATAACCGCTTCCGACTGCGAGGGCGCGGGAGATATGTTCAAAGTCACAACTTTGGATTCTTCTGACGATTACGCAAAGGATTTTTTCGGCAAAAAGGCGTTTTTGACGGTTTCGGGCCAGCTCAATCTCGAATGTTTCGCCTTGGCGTTTGGAAACGTATACAGCTTCGGGCCCACGTTTAGGGCGGAGGCCTCAAACACGCAGCGGCACGCCGCCGAATTCTGGATGATCGAGCCCGAAATGGCTTTCGCCGATCTGTCCGACGACATGGAGCTCGCGCAAAAATGCCTGGTTTCCGTGACAAATTATGTGATGCAGAACTGCGCGGAGGAGCTCGAGTTTTTGAACCGGTTCGCCGACCCGGGCCTGCTTGAACGGCTCGGCAAAATCACCGGGGCCAAATTCGGGCATATAACCTACACAGAAGCGGTGGAACAGCTTTTGAAATGCGGGCAAAAATTCGAATATCCCGTAAAATGGGGAATGGACATCCAAACCGAGCACGAACGCTATCTTTCGGAACAGGTTTTCGGAGGGCCGGTTTTCGTGACCGATTATCCGGCAAAAATAAAATCGTTCTACATGAGGCAAAACGACGACGGCAAAACAGTGGCGGCGATGGATTTGCTCGTGCCGGGCATCGGCGAACTGATCGGCGGCTCGCAGAGGGAAGAGAGATACGACAGGCTCGTCGAGGCGCTACGCCAAAACAATATGGACGAGCAAAATTACCGCTGGTATCTGGAGCTTCGAAAATACGGCAGCGCCTGTCACGCGGGTTTCGGGATCGGTTTTGAAAGGCTCGTGATGTATCTTACCGGGATAACGAACATACGCGATGTCTGCGCATTTCCCAGAACCTACGGCAGCGCGGAATTTTAAAAACTAAAAACTAATAATGAAAGGTTTTTTTATGACAAAAGTATATTTCGTTCCGCACACGCATTTCGACGCGGAGGTGTTTTTGACCCGGGAGGAATATTTGACTTGGGGGTTTTCAAATATTTTGGATGCGCTGAAACTGCTCCAAAAAGAGCCGGAGTTTAAGTTCACGCTCGAGCAGGTTTGCTATATCGAGCCTTTTATGGAGCGGTATCCGGAGTGCAGGGAATCGTTTTTGAAATTTGTACGCAAAAAAAGGCTGTATATAACCTGCGGGATGTACTCGATGGCGGATATGAACATCCCTTCCGGCGAATCGCTGGCAAGGCAGTTTTTGCGGGGGGTCAGCTACTGCCGCGAAAACTTGAACACAGAGATCGAAATCGGCTGGACGCTCGACAGCTTCGGACATCCCCCGACCACCCCGCAGATCATGAAGCAGGCGGGGTTTAGATATCATGCGTTTGCGCGCGTCACGGATTTTGAGTGCAAGGACTTCATATGGCGGGCTCCCGACAAAAGCGAAATATTGTGCCACCATATGCCTTTCAGCTACGGCGGCATCGGCGGCGCGAGAGAGAGCCAGGAGGCTTTCGACAACGCGATAATCGAGCGCGCCGCACAGCTGAAAAAATATACCCCGGCGGATGCGCTGATGCTGGCTGAGGGAATCGATCTCGGGGCCCCGGATTTCGGCATTCCCGCGCGCATCGCGGAATTCAACAAGACGCATTCGGATATGCAAATAATTTTGGCCACCCCGGACCAGTATTTTGCCGGGCTGGAAAAATCGCGGGAGCTGCTGCCGGTTGTCGAAGCCGACCTGAACCCCACGTTTCAGGGCGTATACGGCTCGCGAATCGAGGTGAAGCATCAAAACCGCTCCTTGGAGGAAAAGCTCACCACTGCGGAAACCCTTTCGGCGCTGGCGCAAAAAACCATCTCGGGCAAAAATTTCGGGCTCGCGTGGGACAATGTGCTGTTCAACCAGTTCCACGACGATCTGTGCGGATGCCATGTGGACAAAGTTTTCGATTTGATGATGGATCGATATAAATTTTCCGCGACAGTCGCCGACTTGGCAGCCGGAGAGGCGATGGAGGCATTGGCAAAAAACGCGGACACTTCGGGGGAAGGCATCCCGGTTCTCGCGTTCAACCCGCTTGGCTGGGAGAGGCGCGATCTGGTTTCGGTGCGGGTCGGGATCGAAAAGGAGGGCGCCGGCGATATTTTGGTGACCGATAGCGCGGGAGATTCGATCCCCTTTTCGCTTTCGGAAGCCAAGTATTACCCCGACGGCGACCTGCGGGAGGCGATCGTGCACTTTGCGCCGATGCTGCCCCCGATGGGCTACGAGGTTTTCCATATCGTTCCAAAAAGCGGGGAAATAAAAAAAGCGGCGGAAGAAATATGCGAACCTTGTGAAAAGACCGAATTTGAAAATGAATATTTTTGCGTAAAAATAAACAACCAAAACGGCTTGATCGAAAGCCTCAGGCTTGGCTCCGGCGAAGAGCTGATCGATTTTGCCAGACCTCACGGGGCGATGATGGTCAAACAGCCCGACACCGGGGATTTCTGGGAACTGTACGAGCCGCTCTACGCCGCCGCTTCCGTACCCTTGGACAAATCAAAGCCGATATACGGCGTTTCGGGCTCGGCGTATGCAAAGGACGCGGTAATCTCAGCCAAAGTTTCAAGGGATGCGATAAAAAAAGAGTTTGAGATCGATTGCATTGATTTCGACGGAGGACGTTTTCGCTCAAAAATCACGGTATACGAGAATATTGCGCGTATCGATATAGAAGGAATGATCGAAAACCGCTCAAAAGACGCGCGCTATCTGTCCGCGATTCCGGTGAATATAAAAGACGGAAAAATCACGCGCGGGGTCCCGTTCGGGCGCGCCGAAACCAAAGAGGGCGAATATCCCGCCGTGGATTTCATGGATTACAGCGACAGCAGCGCCGGGATGACTGTGCTAAACGCCGGAATTCCGGGAAATGCGGTAAAAGACGGAGTGATGTCGATCTGCCTTATGAGGGCGGTGAGTTACAAGATGTATTCCGGCGGAGGCTACAGCGAAGACGAATCGGCTTCGGGCGGTTTTGAAATCGGAAAGAGCATACCGTTCAAATTCGCGCTTTTGCCCCACAAAGACGGGTGCGATCCCGCGATGGCGGCAAGGGCCGGCCGGGAGCTCAACGTGCCCGCAAGGGCGCTCAAATGCGAGACGCATGGCGGAAACCTTCCGGCCAGGCACAGCTTTTTGTCCGTAAATTCCCCGAATATCATAACGACTTGCTTCAAGCCGTCGCCGGACGGATATGTGCTGCGCGTGTATGAATCGGGCGGAGCCGATATAGAGCGGGCGGAAATAAAAATAGATTTGCCGGGGCTGTCCGTTTTGGGCGCGTCGGCGGTGGATTTCACCGAAAAGGAATTGCCGGCCAAAGGCCTGAAAGCGGAAAACGGCAAAATTTGTTTTCCGCTCGGCGCAAACGGGATCCGCTCTTTTAAAATATCAACGGGCGTCAAATGAGTTCGCTCAAACCAAGGATTCCGGCAGTATTTTTTTCGTTGAATTTTTATTTTTGCAGATGAACAAATATTCAGAGTCCATTTCGGGATTGCCGGAGACCTCGAGTTTTAGCCTCATCAGGCAGTTTTCGGGCTCGTCGAGTTTTACCGAATAGGAGGCACTGCGCTGATGTTCGGAGGGGGGAGTTTCTTTTGCCTGCCAGGCGCATATGAAGTATGTCTTTGCGGCCGATTCAAGCGTCGCCTTTATTTCGCAGGGCGCGATTTTTTCCGGAAGGTCGTTTAAGACAAACAGCTCGGCTTCGAAATTTTCGCCGCTTTCAAAATCGAATTTTTTCACCCTCGCGCTCGCCATTTGCTGCCTGCACGATTTTTGCACGGCGTAATAGGCGGGCTTGGGTTTTGCGGGGTAGGAAATCAGGTTGTTTCCCGCAGCGGTGGGCCAAGGCTCGTTATAGCACCAGTTCAGCGCCATCGAGCATTTTTTCCACTGCCTTCTCGCCTCCTCGAATATCCCTTTATAGCCGACGCATTGAAGCATTTGCGTATAGGCCACAAGTTCGCCGAGATTTTCCGGCTTGCCGAAATAATATTCGGCGACTTCGGGATACAGCCATGAATTGCTCCCCGCCCATGCTTTAAAGCCGTGGTGCGCCAGCCATGCGCCCCCGGCTTTTGGCGGGAACAGTTCTTCTTCGGGGATGATGGATTTCAAAAGCTCCGCATCCGCCGCGCTCGGATTTCCGAATTCGGTGTATGCCGTTTTGCCCGCGTCGGTCATAGCCGTGAGGCAATCGTATCCTGCAGCATAGTCCGGATTGCCGGCAAGCCTTTGCGACATGAAATGCTCGTTGTCATATCTGAACACATAGCAGCCGTGGCCCATTCCGGCTATCGGCGAGGTGGGAAGAAACGGCGTTTGCCTGTCGTGTTCATAACAGTTGGCGTTCAATAGGCGCAGAGCGTGCGATTGGTCGTCCATGCCCGACCAGCCGTTGAACAATTCGTTGCCCCCGCACCAAAGCGCAAGGCAAGCGTGGCGGCGCACGCGCTTTATGATCGATACGGATTCGCGGTTAAGGGTGTCGAGATACTTTGGGTCGTCTTTGTAATTGTTGCAGGCGAGCGGAAATTCCCGCCAGACCATTATGCCGTATTCGTCGCACAAATCAAAAAACGGCTCTTTTGAAACCATGCACCCGCCCCAGGCCCTGAACATATTGAAATGCGCCTCTTTGGCCAGTTTGACAAGGGGCTCGTAAGATTGTTTCGTTATCGTACCGGTGAATATTTCCGGCTCGACCCAGTTTGAGCCTTTGCAGAATATGCGGCGGTTGTTTATCTCCATTGTGATCGGAGGCAGATCGCATGACATGGGAAACCCCTTGTCGACAGCTCCGGGATTGCGGACTAATTTGCAACGCCGGAAGCCTATTCTGGATTCCTTGAAATCGATCACGTTCCCGTCGGGGTCGGACAAAGTGAACACGCTTTTATACAATACCTGTTCGCCGTGCCCGTTTGGCCACCAGAGTTCGGGGTTGTCGAATCTCAATTGCGCTTTCTGATCGCCTTGCGGCGAAATCCCGCAGCATGCGCAGCCGAAGTCATGTTGCAGCGCGAGATCGCCGTTTTTGTCGAAAAGTTCCCATTTGAGCTTGCATTTTCCCGGAATTTCGTCCGGGTTTTTGAGTTGCGCTTCGAGCGTGATGTCGGCAAAAGACAAATCGTTTGACAATTCATATCTTGCCTCCGCGTCGCGGATATGAAAGGCCGGCTTTGTTTCCAAGTAGCACTCTTCGTACAAACCGCTCGGTATCAGCCTCGGATGCCAGTCCCAGCCGTATGAAACCGCGGGTTTCACGCTTTCATCGGGTTCGTTGTTCGTGCCTTTCGAAGCGCTTTTTGATTTGGGGGCGGGATATATTATTATCTCCAGAACAGAATCCGATTCTTTTCCCGGCGCATCCGTTATGTCGAGATGGACGGGGGTGAACATCCCCTCTTGATGCAAAATCATGCGGCCGTCTAAAAGCAGCTCGAATTCGTAGTCAATTCCTTTCGAGACAAAATAGATCCGCTCGCCTTCTTTTGCGGGGTTTTTTGTTATCGAGGCCGAATATACCCAGTAAACGTCCTCCATCCAGCCGAACATCTTGAAATTGTCGCCGAAATTATGGTCCGGGTAATTTTCGGCTATCGCCCAGTCGCGCTGCGCATTTCCCGGAACCGAAGCGGGCACGGTTTTTTTGGGGGCCTTGTTTTTATCCTCCGTATACCCCACCCTAAACTGCAATGGCAAGATACCTGACATTTTTTGTTCCTCCCTATTTTTGTTTTCGTCATCGACAATTATATCGCATCCATATGTGAAACGATGAAAATAATTCTGACACTCCCCACGGGTAAAGCCGGAAGGTTCTTGGCGCGAGGCCAATGTCATATTCATACGACATAGCGTATTCCTATGGGCGGTGCCATGACGCCGACTACGGGAGCGTACTCCCGATACATTTGCTTCTGCCGAATGTTGATTGCACCCACGCCATCGCGGTGAAACATAAAACCGCAAAAAGGGCATTTATAGTTTCTATTCGACGGTTTGTGCCTTTTGGTGCATTTAGGGCAAGTCTGAGAGCTGTACGCCTCGTTGAGAATAACAGTTACAATGCCGTTTCTCTCGCATTTGCACTCGATCATAGCCCTGACCTGACCGCTTGGCATTTGATGTATCTTTTGGTTGGATTTCGCGCCATAGTCAACATTTTGGCGTATATCCCGCACATCGCCTATGGCTGCGGTACAAACATCGTTCGATTTCAGAGTTTGCACGAGTTTCGCAGTCTGCTTGTGCAGTATATCTTTGATCTGGTTGTCGAGCCGCTTCAAGACCTGTTTTTTCTTTCGGTTGAGCTGCCTGTATTTCCGTGAGCCTTTCCTGTGCTTGCTCAATTTCTGTTGGAACGTGCCCTTGACTTTGTTTTGGTACCTGCGTTTGCTCCGCAGTTCACGACCGTTTATGATGATTGTCGCCTCGCCGATGTTCGCGACGGCCAAATGTATCTCGCCTAAGTCTATCCCCGCCGTCGCGCCCGTTCGCTTGACTTCAGGAACCTCAACGCTGTATACGGCGTTCACGACATAGCTTTTGCCGTCATACGATATTCGCACAAATTCGGGCTTGTCGAAACCCCAATCCATCACGAGCGGTTCGCTGACTTTGCCGTTCGACAAAATCAATTTGCCGCCTTTCAGCCTGATCGCGCTTGACTTGTACGGCAGCACGAAATACCAACGCCGCTTCTTCGGCATCCTCGCGTTCGGGTTTGTCTTTCTCAGCTTGCGCCACGAGGCAATATTGTCATAGAATATATCTGTTATCCCCTGCACTGTCTGCGATTGCAGATTAGTATTTCTGATTAGTTTTTGCATGCCCGTCTTTGACAGCCATATGTTTTTCTTCCGCAGTATGCGCCGGAAATACACGAGCGTTTGAGAGTACACAATCCCTGCTTCGCGCGCTAATCTGTCAAGCTGTTCCGTTTTAGGTATTTTTAACTGTCTTGTTGATTGCATCGTCGATTGGCGTGGACTGCACATGAACTCCGTTCATATTAGTCGCACGTTTGCCCTCCTCCCTCTGTGATTTCGCCTGGCTTTCGATGTATCGCTTCATCGCGGAAACAGGCGCGCCGCCTACTGTCGAAATGAAATAGCTGTTCGTCCACAGCGTCGGCAATTTCGTCGTCAGCTCCGCGAACTCCTTCCGCAGCATATGCGACGTGTAGCCTTTGATTGATTTGATGGCTTTGTTTACCCCGTATCGCGGGTCTGCCTCGATCAGCAAATGCACATGGTCAGGCTGTATCTCCATTTCGATTATATCGACCCCTATCTCCGAACACTTCTCTTCCATCAGCTCCCCCAGCCGTTCGGATATACTGTCCCGCAGGACTTTGCGCCGATATTTTGGGCACCAGACAACATGGTATCTGCATGAATACACGATATTATTGTTTGTTTTGAAATCCATATCTGTATTATATCATATTTTACCGCATAATACAAGCGTTTCGAGAATTGTTCTCAAAAATTTAACAGAACTCTAAGGGGAAGGTTCGGCGGCTTGTATCTCTCACGCCTAACGTGTGACGAGTGTGAACGTTAGTTCACACGCAGCTCACGCCAATAACCCCGTTCTAGCGAACGTCCACGGTGAACGAAAAAAACAAGAGGGATCAGATTGCAATTCAGCGAGGAATGGAAAGTCAACAGAAAACTAGACAGTTTTAGAATTTCCAGGCAAAATTAACAGGCATTACAAAATCGCCTAACAATTTGTTCAAATTTGCCACCGATGGCAAAAAAGATTAAGGAAGAGCAAGGTCAAAACCAAGTCGAGAAAGTGGTACCAGATCGGTAAAAGCGCCGCTTGCTTTAAAATGTCGTTCTCCATCCTCAGCTGCCGGTTCTCCCTCTGCAGCGCCCGCAATTCGCGCTCCCCCTCGCTCCGGTTCGCCTCAGCCCCGAACTCACCGCTTTGCGCGTACCTCTTCACCCACAATCGGATCGTCGGCTTCGTTATTCCGTATTCCCGCGAAATCTCGCTCACGCTTTTCCCTGCTCCGATTAGCTCCACGATCTGCTTCTTGAATTCTGCCGTGTAATTCGCTGTCGTTCCCATGTTTTTTTTCCTCCGTTTGTTCATTTTTCGTTTGTTTTATTATACCATGGAAACACCATTTCTGTCCACTCTATTGTAGCCGATCCAGCGCAAAAAAAATTTTAGTCGTTAAAAACAAAACCTTTCTTCTTTGAATACAAAATTGAACGCTTCCGCATTTCCCGTTAAACCATTTAACCCTCTTCCCCTGATATACTGCCAATGTATTAGGGGAAGAATTATTTGTGCTCGCGTTTTATTTTCCCCAATTGTAAACATTTTCGCAAAAACCCCGCAATCGCAAAATTTTTATGATATAATGTTTATTGATTCAAACAATCCGAAATGAAAAGGAGCGTGAGTCTTATGAAAAAAACCATATTGTTTTTTGCCGCCCTCGCCCTTTTTTGCGGGGCTGCGTGTTCCAAAAACAGTCCGGACGCGCCTAATGAGCAAAAGGCGACCGAGCCGGAAGCGCAAAACTCCCAGACAACCGAAGAATTCGACATATACGGCATATTGCCTTCGGCGGATTTCGGCGAAAAAAATTTTTGCGTCTATGTCCCGCCCAATGATTTTTCGCCAGTCGACATCGGGTTTACAGCCGAGGAGCAAATCGGGGAAAAATTCAACGACGAAGTGTACAAACGCAACCGGGCGCTTGAAGAACGCTACAATTTCATGTTTCACACGATATACGGGCCCGATCCCTGGTCGACATACGGCGATTTGACAAAGATGATGAAAGCGGGCGACAATGTATACGATGTCTTTTTTACCCACATATGGAGCAATGTGGCCACTTTCGCTTCCGAGGGCCTGGTGAAGGACTGGCAGGAGGTCCCATATGTCGATTTGCAACAGCCTTGGTGGAACCAGTCGTCCATAAACGCGACGAAGATAGCCAACAAAGCGTTTTACGCCGCAGGCTCGTTTCAGGTTCAGGATGTGCTCGTTTTGATAGCGAACAAAGGCATGGTGGCCGATTTTGGGCTCGAATCGCCGTACAAGCTGGTGAGCGAAGGCAAATGGACGCTCGAAAAAGTCGGCGAAATGGCAAAGGCGGTGACTCTTGACCTCGACGGGAATGGAAAATTCGACGAAAACGACAGGTATGGCATCGAATTCGGGGGCAGCTGGCAATTGAGCAATTTTGTTTATTCATGCGGCGGGCAAATAACCGAACTCGACGCTGAAGGGGTTCCCTCGCTTGTCCTAAGAAACGAAAAAATGATTTCGATTTTTGACAAACTGGCGGATTTCGTACACGGCGACAACAAATTCTATCTTTTTAACGGCAACACCGAGGAAACCTGGAACCGCCCGCATATAGGGGTGCAGTCCGGGCGCGTGCTTTTGACGGAATACGATTTGCTGGACTGCGGCGAGCTTCGGAACATAGACGCCGAATACATGATACTCCCCCTTCCGAAATACGACGAGGCGCAGACCGGCTACCGCTCGATTTCGATGACGGGCACTCTCTGCGTCCCGAGGTACATAGAGGGGGAGCGCGCCGAAATGGTGGGCATAATCATGGAGGCGATGGCCGCGGACGGGCACAAAAACATAACGCCGCTGTATTACAACGTCGTTTTGAAGTCGAAATACGCGCAGGACGAGGAATCCATAGAAATGATCGATATAATACTGGGAAGCGTCGTTTACGATCTCGGTTTCTGCTATAACGACATAGGGCTGCCGGGGTACGATTTCAACGCATGGATCCGCGACAAAAAAAATTACATAAGCACGATAGAAAAAGGCGAAGCCAAGATGGCCGCCGCTCTTGAAAAAGTGTATAATAAAATAATCGAACAATATTATTAAACTAAAGAAAAGAGGTAAAAGCATGGATTTTTACAAAATACCAAAAAGCAGGGCGATAAAAGGGCTCACATGGCTGGGCGAAAGGCTCCCCTACCCCGAAAATGATATCAAGGGCGACACATACCCGATGACATGGGCCGCCGACGGGGAAATATACGCTTCGTCGGGGGATCCGTGCTGGGGGGATTCGCATTCGGGGCTGGACGTGGAAAAATTCTCCGGCGGGCCAACCGACTACAAGATCACCAAGTACAACCATATGCCGGATTACGTGGGCTGGGGCGGCAACGGGCCCAAGCCCTGCGGCATGATCTCAGTCGATGGAATGATCTACCTCGCCTTCCAAAATTTCTTAGATGGGCAAAAAGCGCCCCACAGCGTGAAATCGCAGCCCGGGAGCGATGCTCACATCATATGCTGCAACCCGCGCTGGAACCAGTGGTATCCCTCATTCAAGGCGATAGAGAAGCCCATGTTTCCGGGCTCGCGCTTCGGCGGCCCGGCGTTTATCAATTTCGGCCGGGACAATCTCGGCGCCCGCGACGATTATGTGTACGCCATATCGGGCGACCAGTGGGACAACGGCAGCAACGTGCGGCTCGGCAGGGTAAAAAAAGAGCATATCATGGAAGCCAATTATTGGGAGTATGTCTGCGCCTTTGACAAGGAAGGGGTTCCCGCGTGGCATTGCAGCATAGACGAATCCATCCCGGTTTTGAGCGTGCACCGTTTCATCGGGCTCCCCGAAATGGTCTACCTCGCGGGAATAAAACGCTATCTTTTTTTGACCTGGCATCTGCGCGGGGATTTCAGCCCCGAAGAAGGCACGGATCTGTTGGTTCTGGAATCCCCTGAGCCCTGGGGGCCGTTTTCGCTCGTTCATTTCGAGGAGCTCTGGGAGGGCAAGGAGTTCAACCCATACTGCCCCAGGATCCCGCTGAAATGGATGGAAGACGAAACCACCGGCTATATCCAGTTTTCCGGAAGCTGGACTATGCATGAAAGGGGATATTACCGCTCAAATCTGCGAAAATTCCGTTTGGAAATGCAAGGTGAAAATTGATGCAAAGGAGCAAAATTTATGAAAAAAATCAAAATGTCGTTTTTTTTGGCGTTTCTGCTGTGCTTGTCCGCCTCGCTTCTGGCGCTTTTTTCGTGCGATGCCGACAACCGGGGCCAAAAATCGGATGACGAAAAGGCGCAAAATCCCGGTTCCGGCGACGGCGAGGCGGCCGACAGCGCGCAAGACGGGGAGGCCGCGCCGGACAGGCTGTCCGTTTCGGACGATCTGCCGGACGGCGATTTCGGCGGTTCCGATTTCAACATACTGTATTTGACTTGGGGAACCTACACGGACTATTACTGGGCGGACGAGGAAATAGGGGAAGTGATGAACGATGCGCTGTACCGCAGGCAAAGGGATACGGAGGAGCGTTTTGACGTTAAAATCGAAAAAATACCGACCGCTTACGGAACTCTCATGAGTACATTGGGCAAATCCGTAAAAGCCGGCTCCCACGCCTACGACATGGCGCTCACCCATTGCAGCAACGAGCTTTCCGCTTTGATCACGCAAAATATATTGATGGATTGGAACTTGGTGCCCCACTTAAATTTCGAAAAGCCGTGGTGGAGCGAAAAGAACGCGGAAAACGAAGCGCTTTCGATAGGCGGCAAGATGTATCTCGTGGTTTCGGATTTCGTCATCCCCGATCCCAACGTCACATTCTTCAACAAGGATCTGCTCCAGAATCTGGGGCTTGAGGACCCGTACCGTTTGGTGCGCGACGGTAAATGGACATACGACAAAATGCACGAAATGGCGAAAGCAGCAGGAAAAGACCTCGACGGCAACGGCATAATGGACAATGCCGACCAATACGGCCTTGTGACCCAGCTCGACTGGTATTTCAACTCCGTGCCCAATTCGGCGGGAGTGAATTACGCGAACTGGGATGAAAACGGGCGGCCGGTCTTCACCGATGCGGTGGAAAGGCTCCACAACGCGCTTATCGCCGTAGACGCGCTGGTAAACGACTCGAACTGCACCTTCGCCTATGCTTACGGCGCGATGGGCGACCAGTATATTTCCGCGCTTCCCCTTTCCACAGGGCGCGTGCTGTTTCACTGGGATCCGCTTTTTTTGGCGCTTCAATACAGGGCGATAGCATTCGATTACGGCATTTTGCCCTGGCCCAAATTGGACGAGGCCCAAAGCAGGTATTACCACTTCTCCCACAATGGATTCATGGTGCTGCCGCAAACCACACCTGACCTAAACAAAACCGGATTGATCGTCGAAGCGCTTTCGGCGATGTCGTATAAATACTGCATTCCCGCATACTACGACGTGCTGATGGGCATAAAGCTTACAAGGGACTTGGAATCTGTGGAAATGCTCGATTTGGTATACAAAACTTGCATATTCGACCCGGGCAGAAACCTCATAGAAGGCGATCCGATGCAGTACGCTTTTCCGACCCTCCTAAAAAGCAAAAGCACGGATTTCGTGTCATATTATGAAAAAAACGCAGGCAAGACCCAGGCCGCGCTCGACAAATTCTACGACCAGGCGCTGGAGCTCGAGTAGAGGCGCGCTGCGCGTCCGCTTAAGTTAATCCTTCCATATACACCACATTCCCGCTTACAATCGTGCACAGCGCTTTTCCGTAGAGCTCAAAGCCGTGAAACGGCGTGTTGCGCGATTTTGAGCGGGAATTGTTTTTGTCGAAGATAAATTTCTCATCTATGTCAAATATGACCAAATCCGCCGCTTTGCCCCGCTCTATCCCCTTTTTTTTGTCTATGCCGAGCCTTTTCGCGGGGTTCTTCGCCATGAGTTCGATCAGTCTGCCCAAAGCGATATGCCCGGGCTTTACAAGATATGTCACAGATAGGGCAAACGAGCTCTCAAGGCCGGTTATTCCGTTTGTGCCCGCTTCTTTTTCCTCTTTTGAATGCGGGGCGTGGTCGGTCGATATGATATCGATGACCCCCGATTTTATCGCCTCGATTATCCCCCGTTTGTCTTCGATTGAGCGCAGCGGGGGATTCATCTTCGCGTTTGCGCCGTATTTTGCCGCGTCTTCATTGGTCAGCGTGAAATAGTGCGGGCATGTCTCAGCGGTTATGTCGTGCCCGCCCGCTTTTGCCCTGGCGACGTAGCCCGCGCTTTTTTTCGTGCTGACATGGCATATGTGCAGTTTCGCGCCGGTTTCGCAGGCCAAATCTATATCGCGTTTTGTGATTTCGTCCTCGGACTCGTTGCCCGAAAGGCTCAAATCCTCGCAGTGCGCCATTATCAGCATATCGTTTTTTTTGGCTTCGATCAGAGCTTTTCGCATTACATTTTCGCTTTCCACCGGCCTGCCGTCGTCGGAGAGCGCGATTGCCCCGGCTCTTTTCAGCGCTGCGAAATCGGTGAGCTCTTCGCCTTTTTGTTCTTTGGTGATCGCCGCAACCGGCAAAACGTTGCAATTCGCGTTTTGCGTTAAAACATATCGCACCGCTTCCGGGCTGTCGATGCACGGCTTTGTGTTCGGCATGCAGCAAACCGTGGCGATCCCGCCCTTTGCCGCAGCCATTGTGCCCGAGGCTATGTCTTCTTTGTGCGTCAGGCCCGGGTCGCGCAGATGAACGTGCAGGTCGATAAATCCCGGCGATATATAGTTGCCGCAGGCGTCGATTGTCTCTCCCGCGCTTTTTTTGCTCCCCGCAGGGCAAATTTGCGAAATGATCCCTTCCGAAACCGCTATGTCCAAAAGCTCCCCGCTTTCGGCGAGGCGCGCATTTGTTATAATCAAATCCTCGATAATATCACTCCCCCGCATAAAATAGATCGGCATGCCTATATCGTATCATAATTTTTGTTATTTTTCAAGAAGAATTATTGACTTAAATGATATTTTGTGGTAATATATCTGTATAAAAACAAATTTTGGAGGATAATTCATATGGCTGAGGCTGTGATAATGCCGAGACAGGGGCAGAGCGTGGAAAGCTGCCTTATCACCGCGATAAACAAAAAGAAAGGAGACAGCGTCGATGTCGGCGATATTCTGTTCTCTTACGAAACGGACAAATCCTCGTTTGACGAGGAGGCGAAAACATCGGGAACGATCCTCGAGCTGTTTGTCGGGGAAGGAGACGATATTCCGTGCCTTGACACGATAATGATCATAGGCAAAAACGGCGAAGACATTTCGGGTCTGCTGCCTTCCGGCGCGGCCGCGCCAAAACCGGCGGAAAAAGACCCTGCGGAATCAAAAATCGCCGACCTGCCGCAACCCCGGCCCGTAGCGGCCGCGCCAAGCGCCGAAACGGGCGAAATGAAAATATCGCCCCGCGCGAAAATTTACGCGGAAAAATCCAAAGCGGATTTGTCCAAAGCGATCCCGACGGGACCAAATGGCAGGATCATGGAGCGAGATGTCATAGAGCTCATAAACAATGGGCACAGGCTGTATGCGCAGACGGATACACCCGCAGAACCGTCGCCGGAAGCGCCAAAACAAGACGGCGGTTCGTACACCGACGTAAAACTGCCAAACATACGCAAGATCATCGCCAAATCGATGCAGGCCTCGCTGTCCGAAATGGCGCAGCTCACCTTGAACTCGAGCTTCGACGCCTCGGTCATATTGGCGTTCCGCAAAACCTTAAAAAACAACGCGCAGGATTTGGGACTTGAAAACATCACATTAAACGACATAGTGCTGTATGCTGTGGCAAAGACCCTCAAAAACCATAAAGACGCGAACGCCCACTATCTCGGCGACATCGGCGTGATCAGATATTTCGAACCGGTAAATTTAGGGGTGGCGGTGGATACCGGGCGCGGGCTGCTCGTTCCCACTATATTTGGCGCGGATGCGCTTTCGCTCAACGAGCTCGCCAAGCAGACCAAAAAAACCATAGGCGAGGCCCAGAGCGGCTCCATCGACCCGGAAAAATTGAAGGGCGGCACCTTCACCGTGACAAACCTCGGGGCTTTGGGCGTCGAGAGTTTCACGCCGGTGATAAATCCCCCGCAGACCTGTATTCTCGGCGTGAACAATATAACCAGAAGGATAAAACAGGCGGAGGGCAAGGATGTATTCTACGACTGCATGGGCCTTTCGCTCACCTTCGACCACAGGGCGCTCGACGGCGCGCCTGCTGCGAAATTCTTGAAAGAATTATGCTCAAACCTCGAAAATTTTGATTTGCTGCTGGCCAAATAGGGAGGGGAAAATTATGTACGATCTGATAATAATCGGCGGGGGCCCGGCCGGATACAACGCGGCGGAAAGGGCGGCGCACGGCGGGATGAAGGTTTTGCTCGCGGAAAAAAAGGCTCTTGGGGGCGTTTGCCTCAACGAAGGCTGCATCCCGACCAAAACCCTGCTCTATTCCGCCAAAATATATGACTACGCCAAAAACGGCGAGCATTACGGCGTGAGCTTCGCGGGAGCCAAAATCGACCAGCCATATGTGATAGACAGAAAGGATAAAGTGGTGAAAGGTCTTGTGGCGGGGGTGGCGGCGAAACTCAAAAAAGCCGGAGTCGAAGTCATAAACGAAAGCGCGGGCATTTTAAACAAAGACCAAAACGGTTTCAACGTCAAAATCGGCGAAAATATATATTCGGCCAAATATCTTTTGATCTGCGCGGGCTCCGAGGCCATGATCCCGCCGATTCCCGGACTCAAAGAAGGGCTTGCGGACGGTTTCTGCCTGACCAGCAGGGAGATTTTGAACCTTGGGGAAATCCCCGAAAACTTCACCGTGATCGGCGGGGGAGTGGTGGGGCTGGAAATGGCTTCGTATTTTAATTCGGTGGGCTCGAAGGTCACCGTCATCGAAATGCTCGACAGGATAGGCGGGCCTATAGACGGCGAAATCGCCGACATATTGGGCAAAAACTACGTCGAAAAAGGCATAGATTTCAGGCTCGGCGCAAAAGTTACGGCTTTTGGCAAAGATTTTGTGGAGTATGAAAAAAACGGCGAAAAGGTTTCGGTGGAAGCCGGCAAGGTTTTGGTTTCGATAGGGCGAAAGCCCTCGACGCAGAACCTGGGGCTGGAGAACATAAATGTCAAAACCGAGCGCGGCGCGGTAGTCGCCGACGATTGCGGCAAAACAAGCGCCGCAAACGTGTATGCCGCAGGGGATATAAACGGCAGGTCGATGCTCGCCCATACGGCGTACCGCGAGGGCGAGGTATGCATAAACAACATCCTCGGCAAAAAAGACCGGGTGAACTACAATTCCATACCCGCAGTCATATACACTAACCCCGAGGTGGCAGGGGTCGGCGAGACGGCGGAGAGCGCAAAGCAAAAGGGAATAGCCGCTTCGGCCCACTCGTTCACGCTCAAGTACAGCGGGCGGTATGTGGCCGAAAACGCAAGGGGCGACGGGATATGCAAGATAATCGTGGCCGAAAGCACAAAAAATATAATCGGGCTGCACATGATCGGCTCTTACGCCTCGGAGATCATCTACGGCGCGGCGATGATGATCGACACAAAAATGCAGGCAAGCGACGTGCAAAAAATCGTGTTCCCCCACCCTACGGTCGCGGAAGTGATCAGGGAAGCTTGTTTTATGATTTGAAAATAATATAAATAGCAAAAAGGAGAATAAAAAATGCCGAAATCACAGTTTTCAGACCCGAAAGAGCTGAGAAGCCCGGGCTGGATCAAATTTTCTGACATCCCCGTAAATCAATACAGCAAAACAATCGCCGAGGAAAAAAAGATTTACTCAAAAGAAGATTTTTTGCGGATCTATCACGATATGGCCGTGATACGCGAATTTGAGACCATGTTAAACGAAATCAAGACAAAAAACGCATATAACGGGGTCGAGTACAACAACCCCGGGCCCGCGCACCTCTCGCTTGGCCAGGAGGCTTCCGCGGTGGGCCAGGCATACTGCCTGCAAATCGATGATTTCATATTCGGCTCGCACAGAAGCCACGGGGAAATACTGGCCAAAGGGCTTTCGGCGATCGACAAACTCGGGGAAAGCGAATTGTACGATATAATGCGCGGCTTTTTGGACGGAATCATCCTAAAAGCGGTCGAGGGAAAAGAGGAGATAAAAGGCGATGCGAAGGATTTGGCCAAAAATTTTCTTTTGTACGGCGCGCTCGCCGAGATATTCGCCCGCACCACCGGCTTCAACAAGGGGCTCGGGGGCTCGATGCACGCTTTTTTCACCCCGTTTGGCATCTATCCAAACAACGCGATAGTGGGCGGGGCCGCCCCCGTGGCGCTCGGAGCGGCGCTATACAAGAGGATAAACAAAAAACCGGGCATCATCGTGGCCAATTTCGGCGATGGTGCGCTTGGCTGCGGTCCTGTCTGGGAAGCGCTGAACATGGCGAACATGGATCAAATCAAGCAGCTTTGGGACCCGGAGCTCGGCGGCGGTTTGCCGGTTTTATTCAATGTGTTCAACAACCAGTACGGCATGGGCGGCCAGACGCGCGGCGAGACGATGGGCTATGACTATCTGGCGCGGATCGGCGCGGGGATCAGCCCCGACCAGATGCATTCCGAAAGGGTGGACGGCTATAACCCGCTCGCAGTCATCGACGCGGTCTCGCGCCAAAGGGAGATTTTGCTTTCGGGCAAAGGCCCCGCTTTGCTCGATGTGGTGACTTACAGGGTCACCGGCCATTCGCCCTCGGATTCCTCGACCTACAGATCGCCCGAGGAAATAGAGGCCTGGAAAAACGAGGATGTCCTGAAGGCGTTCGCCAAAAAACTGACCGATGCCAAAATCTGCAAGCCAAGCGACATAGAAAACATCCACTCGACCATAACATCGAGGATGACCAAAATCTGCAGGCTCGCAATCGACGATGCCGTGTCGCCCAGAATGGATCTGAGCAAAACGCCGGACGCCATCTCCGGGATCATGTTCTCAAACCGGACGGCCAAAAAGCTCGATGACCGCGAACCCGACGTGCTGATATCCAAATCCGAATTGGCCGAAAAAAACCCGAGGGTCAGGCAGCTTCTCGCAAAAGAGAGATCGGCAATCGACAAAGAGGGCAAGCCGGTGCCCAAAACAAAACAGTTCGGGCTGCGCGACGGCATATTCGAGGCGATTCTCGACAAATTCTACGAAGACCCCACGCTCGTGGCCTACGGCGAGGACAACCGCGACTGGGGCGGCGCGTTCGCGGTGTACAGGGGGCTGACCGAATCGATCCCCTACCACAGATTCTTCAACTCCCCGATTTCGGAGGCTGCGATAGTGGGTTCGTCGGTGGGATACGCGATGTGCGGCGGACGGGTGATAACGGAGCTGATGTACGCCGATTTCATCGGCAGGGCCGGAGACGAGATTTTCAACCAGCTCGCCAAGTGGCAGTCGATGAGCGCCGGGATACTCAAAATGCCGGTGGTGCTCAGGGTATCCGTGGGCTCGAAATACGGCGCGCAGCACTCGCAGGACTGGACCGCGCTCACCGCGCACATACCCGGGCTCAAGGTGGTGTTCCCCTCCACGCCCTACGACGCGAAAGGGCTGATGAACGCTGCATTGAATGGAACCGACCCGGTGGTGTTTTTCGAGAGCCAGCGCATCTACGACATAGGGGAGCAGTTCCACGAAGGCGGGGTGCCGCCGGCAGACGAATATTACGAGGTCAAAATCGGCGAGCCGGATATAAAGCGCCGGGGCGCGGATGTGACCATTGTCACAATCGGGGCGGCGCTGTACCGGGCGATGGATGCGGCCAAAATATTGCAGGAAAAATACGGAATATCGGCCGAGGTGATCGACACGCGCTCGCTTGTGCCGCTCGACTACGCTTTGATCGTCGAGTCGGTCAAAAAGACCGGCAAAATAATCATAGTCGGCGACGCCTGCGAGAGAGCTTCGTTTGGCAAGGAAATCGCCGCGAACATAACCGAGCTGTGCTTCGACTTTTTGGACGCGCCGCCCGCGGTGGTCGGCTCGAAGAATTGGATAACCCCCGCTTTCGAGCTCGAAAAATATTTCTTCCCGCAGCCGGAATGGATAATCGACGCGCTGCACCAAAAGATCATGCCGATAAAAGGCTATGTGCCTTCTACCGACATGACCGAAGTGGCAAAAATAAACGACATCAAAAACGGAGTCTGAACGAATCTTGCGCGGCAATTAAAGAAAGGCGGCAAAAAATGGGCTTGGTATACGCCGTAACGGAAATCACAAATATAAAAGATGACACAGGGAGCTTCGCGATGCCATTTTTAGTTGACACCGGGGCGACAGATACTGTCGTCCCCGCAGCCGAGCTCGAAAAATTGGGGATAGCCCGCGAAGACAGGCAGGCATATGAACTCGCCGACGGCACGGTCGTTTCATATGACGTGGGATATGCATTCGTTCGCATAAACGGGAAAAAAGTCGCGGCGAACTTGATTTTCGGCGCGGAGGGCTGCGAACCGCTGCTCGGAGTGACAGTGTTGGAATCGGCAGGATTCATAGTTGACCCCATGCGCCAAATCTTAAAAAAAGTTGAAGCAATCCCATTGAAATGATATAATATCCGCAAGCAAAAAAACAATTGATAAACAACGCCGCCAGCTTATCGCTGGCGGCGCACTTTAAACATAATCGGCGCGGACAAGGGCGTGATGCAGTCCTACGAAATGTACAGGAAAAACATCCAAGCGGGTGAAAACGCATACGATGTGTTTTTTGGAACGCAATACGAATCTACCGTCGACGCGATGAACGGATTGAATGCGGAATTCAAGGATTTGCCGTATATAGATTTGAAAAAACCCTGGTGGGACGACGGAATATCCGATATATCTTATGGCGACAAAGTCTACTTCGCAGCTGGCGACATAACATGGACTACGGCGGGATATACCACGCTATTGCTGTTCAACAAAAACCTTTTTTCCAAAAATAACATCCCGTTTCCCTATGAAGACGTGAAAGCGGGAAAGTGGACATACGCGAAATTTGCCGAACTCATAAAAGACCTTTCACGCGATCTCAACGGAGACGGCAAAATGAGGCCCGATGACGATATGTACAGCATCACGGGATGGCAATACGAGACCCCATATAATTTTTTGGTTGCACTCGGCTCGGACGAAATATCAAAAGATTTGAACGGTTACCCGAACATAGCTGTTTTTGAGCCAAAAACGATAAGCGCGATGGAAAAAGTCTTAAATATATACAAAAATTTGGGGGGATGGATCAGCGATTCCGACTATAACAAAACTTTCAAGGTATTTACCGAAAGCCGCAGCTGGTTTTGCGATTTGAGGTTCATAGAATTGTATAACGTCAGGGAAATGCAAGACGACTTCGGCATGATTCCGCACCCCAAATTAGATGAAAGCGTTCCGCACTACACTCAACTAGTCAACAGCAATGTCGTGACTGTAACCGCAGTGCCGGTGACGAACGATAAATTGGAAATGACAAGCATCCTGTTAGAAGCGCTGGCATACGAAGGCAAGCGCTTGATCACGCCGGAATACAAAGAGATATTGCTCAAAACAAAGCTGACGCGCGACGACGAATCGGCCGATATGTTCGATTACATATGGGGGCACCGCACATACAGATACGCTTTTGCCTCGTATGCTTCGCTGTTCATGAATCTCATAGTAAAAGGAAATGATAGTTTTGTGTCCGAATATGAGAAATTCCAGGGAAAAGCCGAAACGGAAATCGAAAAAATAATGGAAATTTTTTTCTCGAAATGATATTTTAAATAAATGAGGGGGCAACTATGGAAAATTATTTGGATGATTTAGGCAAATTTCCCTGTTCTTTTTCGTATGACGGAAAAAAATACAAAGGATTCGAGATTTCTTTCGAAGAAATTGGCCGCGAGGCAAAAACCAAAGAAGGCGCCAGTCATACGCTCATAAATTTGCTGCATACGGACAGCAACGTGATTTTCACATTGGATGTGCGCGAATACCCAGCATATAACGCCTACGAATGGACAATTTCGCTTATGAATGCAAGCGGAGCGGACACTGGGGTTTTTTCGGATTTCAATGCGGCCGACATATATTTTTGCGGAAACGCGCCTGTGCTAAAAGGGCTTTCGGGAGATGCGCCGAATTGGTATTTGCCATATGAAACCGACCTCATAAAGGAATCCAAAAAAAATGACAGCCAAAACGGCAGGCCTACGCACGGGGCATTTCCGTATTACAATTTGGAATACGGCGATGGAGGAATTTTTGTCGCGATAGGTTGGCCGGGATGCTGGAAAGCGGAATTCAACTATTCGCCGGATACAAACTCGACGCATTTTTCCGGCGGCCTCGGCGGTTTCAGTTCATACCTGAAACCGGCGGAACAAGTGCGCATGCCGTTGATGGCGTTCGTGGAGTACAACGGCAGGGACGAGCAAAAGGCGATGAATTTGTGGCGAAAATGGTTTATCGAGCGCAACATGAGAAAAATCGGCGGAAAACCCTTCGCCCCGTCGTTCGCCGCTTCAAAAATGGCAGATGCCAGCACTTCCGGCTCGCTCCTGGATATCATAAGGCTCTATGACCGCAATGGAATCAAACTCGACTATTTTTGGTTAGATGCGGGATGGTACTCCGACGCAGAAGGGAACACCGTTGAATGGCCCCAAACCGGCACTTTGATGATCGATTCCAAACGCTACCCGGACAAATTCAAAGGCATAAGCGATTATTTGCATAGTATCGGCTCAAAGCTGCTGCTTTGGTTCGAACCCGAAGTCATCCGCCTGAACCGTGAGCAGTTTTTGGCGAACATCACGGATTTCAAAGAAGAGTGGATGCTTGGCCGCGCGATGAAAGGGACTTGGCTTGAAGGCGAGCTCGTCGATCTCGGAAATCCCGAATGCGTGAAGTGGCTGCTTGGCAGGATATGCAAAATAATCGATGAAGGCGGGATCTCCTTGTACCGTCAGGATTTTAACGTCGATCCCGGCGATGTATGGCGCAAAAATGATGCCGCCGATAGAAATGGAATGACTGAAAACAAGTATTGCACAGGTTATCTTGCGTTTTGGGACGCGCTTATCGCAAGATATCCCGATATGATGATCGATTCTTGCGCATCTGGCGGAGGCCGGAACGATCTTGAAACGCTGCGCCGTTCGGTTCCGCTTCACATAACCGACCTATACGATGGGGGAAACGACAACCGATACACGATGAAAAACAGCATAATACAGACATTTTGCCGCTGGATTCCGTACTTTGACTGCGAATTGTATTCCAGCCCGACGCTATATAAGTTGCGCAGCAATTATGCGCCGTTTTTCATGATGAGCCCGGAGGATTTAAAAGACAAGGATTTCCTGTGGGATTTGGTGAAAAAATCGCAGGGGGAATGGAACAGGATCAAAAAATATTTTTTGGCGGATTATTACCAGGTAGTGCCGTGGAACAAATCGGAAACAGAATGGAAGGGCTGGGAATTCATTGATCCGGCCCACAATGAGGGATATGTGCAGCTTATGCGTCCGGCTGGCTGCGAGCTGGGCGAACAGACGATAAAATTATACGGCCTCGACCCCGACTGCGTTTACGCGCTGCAAGATTTTGACGGATTGATCGATCAAAAAGCCAAAGGCAAAGAGCTCATGGAGAAAGGAATAAAGGTCACGCTTCCTAATCCGGAGTACGCCATGATAATAGTTTTTGGCATCAACCCCGATTGAAGCGTTTTGCCGCTTCATACATGGCAACGATGTTTTCCGGCGGGGTGTCGTTTTGGATGTTATGTCCGGGGGCTATGACATACCCGCCGCCTTTTCCCATGACATTTATCATCTTTTCGACTTCGGCGCATACTTCGGCCAAAGCGCCTTTTGGCAAAATATGCTGCTCGTCTATGCCCCCCCAGAATATCGCCCTGTCCCCGAACGCTTCTTTTAACTTGCACGGATCCATTCCGCTCGCCTTAGTCTGCACGGGGTTTAATATGTCCGCGCCCGCTTCGATCAGGTCTCCGATCAGCGGAAATATCGCCCCGCAGGAATGAAGCAAAATCTTGGCATCTGTTTTTTCGTGGATGAAATCGAATATTTTTTTGTGGTACGGCTTGATTATGGTTCTGTACATTTCCGGCGAGATCTGCGGCCTGTCCTGCATCCCCAAATCGTCGGCGTAGCCGATGGCCGATATATATTTGCCGACTTTTTCCAGATAATTCCCGAAGAATTTTTTTTGCAGCTCCAAAAGCCTGTCGTAGAGCGCGACCACGAATTCGGGATTTTCGATCAAGTCGCAGGCCAAATTTTCATATCCCCTGAGCTTTTGCGAGGTTTCGTAAAACCCGGGCACCCCGAAATCCGCGACGATCGCATAGTCGCTGTGGCAAAACAAGTCCCCTGCTCTGTCCTCGAGACCGAAATACAGCGCCGGATCGTCCGGGTCGGGCAGCGCCATTGTATCGATGTCCGCTATGTTCGCTTCCCGCATCGGGCTGTGGCACAAATCGAAATATTCGTGCGGGGAGGCTTTTTTGAACTTCATGCCAAACCCGTTCGTAAATGTATCGTCTGTTATTTGCGGAGGGCCGCCGCCAAGCGCCACGCGCCGAAAGTCCGAGCCTAACATCGTTTTGAGTTGTTCGCACGGCTCGACGGTTCCCATGGTGTAGTCGATTATTTTGTCGCTCGCGGCATCTTTTATGCCAAAATAATTTTTAAGCTTTTTGTGGGCATGATAATCAATGCAAGTAACCACAGTCCCCCCGAAATCCACCGGAGGCCTGTCCGTTTCCTTGTGCTCAAAAGCCCTTGCGACACGTTCCCTTGATTTCATTTATCCCACCTCCTTTTCATTCGCCGGCAGTTTCGTAAGGCCAGTCAAGAATGCCCCCGAAGTCATATACATTCGCATAGCCCATGTTCACGAGTTCCATTGCGGCATTCGCGCTTCTTTTGCCGCTGCGGCAATACACAAGAATGAGGGCGTTTTTATCCGGCAGTTCCGCTTCGGCGCGTTTTGTTATCTCATAGTCCGGTATCAGCATCGCCCCGCCAATCCTCTTCTCCCTGTATTCCTCCTCCGTCCGCACGTCAAGCAATATGTAATTCTCGGACGATTCCATTATCTCGCGCGCCTCTTCTGCGGATATTTTTCGGTAAACGCTATCGGCGATTATTTCAGTCGAATTGTCCGGTGCATCCCCAAGCGGCGAAACGGGATTTTTGTCCGCATCTGTTTGGCAGGAATGCAAAAACATTATGAAAAGCAACAATAAAAATATATTTTTTTCCATTTTTCATTTGTCCCTGTCGAGGATCCGCGCGAGGAAAGAGCGGGTTTTTTCGTTTTTGGGATTCCCGAAGATGTTTTCCGGCGTGTCCTCTTCCGCAATCACGCCGTCCGCCATGAATACGACGCGGTCGGCGACTTCGCGCGCAAAATCCATTTCGTGGGTCACGATGATCATAGTCAGCCCGCTGCCGGCCAAATCCCGTATGACTTTCAAGACTTCGCCGACCATTTCCGGGTCGAGCGCGGATGTGGGCTCGTCGAACAGCAGCGCCTCGGGTTCCATCGAGAGCGCCCTTGCGATCGCGACCCGCTGTTTTTGGCCGCCGGAAATCTGATGGGGCTTGGCGTTGATATATTGATCCATGCCCACTTTTTCGAGATATTCCAGCGCGACTTCCTTGGCGTGGGTTTTTTTGCGCCCGAGCACTTTTGTCTGGCCGACCACGCAGTTGTCCAAAACCGTGAGATTTCCGAACAGGTTGAACTGCTGGAACACCATCCCCATTTTGGTGCGCAGCATCGTCGGCGGAATCTTCGCTTCGGCGATGTCCTCCCCGTGGAACATTATATTCCCCCCGGTCGGGGTTTCCAGCAGATTGATGCAGCGAAGCAAAGTGGATTTGCCGGAGCCCGAAGCTCCTATAATGCAAACCACTTCGCCTTTTTCGATGGAAAAATCGATGCCTTTGAGAATCTCGTTGTCGCCGAAGTTTTTTACGAGCCCTCTAATTTCAACAACCGGCATATCAGGAAGCCTCCATATCTTCGCGCCGTTTTGCCCTTGAGCCGAGCACCGTGTAGGAATCCGAGCCACGCAGCTTTTTTTCGACAAGACGCAAAAGGCGCGTGGTGGCGAATGTCAAAACAAAATATATGGCGCAGGCGATCAGAGCGGTTTGGTAATAATAGAAGTTTTTGCCGTAGATGCCCTTTGTCTTGAAAAACAGCTCCGACAGGCTTATCACGTTTAAAACAGCCGTGTCTTTTATGTTTATGACAAATTCGTTGCTTGTGGCTGGTAAAATATTCCGGATGGTCTGCGGCAGTATTATATTGAACATGGTTTGCCCGTGGGACATCCCGACGGCGTGGGCCGCCTCGAACTGCCCCTTGTCGATGGAGTTTATCCCGCCGCGCACGATCTCTGACATATATGCCCCGGTGTTGATCGAAACCACCAAAATCCCCGCGAAAAACGGGCTCATGTGCAGCCCGAACCATTCGGCCGAGCCGTAATAGATGACCACCGCCTGGATGATCATCGGCGTGCCCCTGAACACCTCGATATACACAGTGAGCAGCGCGTTCGCCGCCTTGAAGAAAACGCGCTTGGCCAAAAGATCCGTGTTTTTGACGGGTATCGTTTTGACGACCCCGATCATCAGCCCTATGCATGACCCGAATATCGTCCCCAGCAGGGCGACCTGCATGGTGGTCAGCGCCCCCGCGAGAAAACCCACCGCGTTTTCTTTTATTATATTGATAAATATCTGCATATTATTCCGCGGAATCCTCGATGGCCGTATTCATGATCTTGGCGCGTTCGTCTTTGCTGATTTTGGCGAGCGCTTCATTCACCTTGTTTTTAAGGGAGCTTCCCTTTTTCATGCCTATGGAGATATATGACTCGTTTACATCGTAGGAAAAGCCCTTGTCCGCCTCAAAACCGACAAAGCTCAAATCGGAGTGCACCCTCGCCGCAGCCAGAGCCCCGGGTCTCTCCGACACATATCCGTCGATGAACCCGGATTTCAGCGAGTTCATCATCGACGAAAAATCGGGCAGGGCTTCCTGTTTGTCCACTCCGCCGATCTGGTCGATCACGTTATAGTGGGTGGTGTTTTGCTGCCCGGTTATCTTTGCCCCGGAAAAATCGGCGATGGAGACTGCCCCAGCATACGGCCCGTCTTTTTTTACCACGATCACCAAATCTGATTCGTAGTAATAATCGGAGAAATCTATCACTTCCTTGCGCTCGTCGGTGGGGGACATTCCGGCGATCACGAGATCGATCTTGCCGGAGGTTATCGCCGGGATCAACCCGTCCCAGTCGGTTTTCACGATTTCGAGCTCCATGCCGAGCGAGTCCGCGATTTTTTGGGCCATCTGGACGTCGTAGCCGTTGGCGTACCCGGTGGAATCGTTGCTGATTGCGATCGCCCCGTTCTTGTCGTCCGCCTGGGTCCAGTTAAATGGGGCGTAGTCGCATTCCATGCCGACCCTCAGTTTTCCCGACGACCCCGAGCAGCCGGACAGCAGAGACAGCGCCAAAATGAGGGACAGGGACAAAACAACCGCCTTTTTAAAATTTTTCATTTTTTTCTCCTCTTTTTCTTCTCTAAAATTTTTGATTTTATCATATATTTTGCTTTTGTCGATATTCAAAACAGCTGCTTTATCATATCCAAGCTGTTTTCCACAAGCGCATCCCCGCCCTTTGGCCCGACGAATCCGTCCGATATGCCGCAGCTGTAGCTGCCGCCCGATATGCCGTAAGCGGTGGGAAGATAATTGAAGGCGCCGCAGCAAAGCTGCGCGATCAAAGTCTGGTTGGCCGGGCTGCGCGCCTTTATGGCCATTCCGAAATCCTGAAACAGCTCAAACGGATTTGTCGCGAGCGCCGCGCTTCCGATCCTGAGCGCGTGGATTTCCGCATCGACGACCTTTGTTTTTGATTGCAGCCTGTATCTTTCCACTATGCCCGCCGCCGAGGCATACGCCGTCCTGTCGCCCATTGGAAGCGGTATTGAATCTTCATGATGATCCGGCGGGTTTTCTGCGAGTCTGTTTTCGATTTCGTCATATATGGCCTTGGCCTTTATATATTGCCCTTTGGTGACTGTCCTCAGCGGAAGCGAAACATTTCGGGCAATATGCCCCATGGGCGGATCATATGAAATATCGTCGCCGCCCAGCCCGGACAGCACATATTTGCTTTCCCGCACGATCCTCGCCGCCTGCTGCTGCATTCCGTCGGGAGCGGCCATGTTTTTTTCGCAGCGCCCCCGGCGGACCAGGTCGCGCATGGCAATATCCCCCGCGGCCCCGCACAAAGGCAGGATATATTCGCATTCCGGCCACTGCCGCCGCACTTCGCCCCACATATCGGCCGATATGTAGCGCTGATGTTCGACGACCTGCGCCGGACAGGCGAGATTTATGACGACTCCGCTCATATTGCCCGCTCTGTCAAATGCCGCGATATATTCGACGCCGGTGTCGGCTCCCCCCTCCACGCGCAGAAAATCATCCGTATCCGTGCCCCCGTACATCACGGCGCTTCCGTCTTTATAGCGCACCCTGCGGCACTGGGGCACCGCTACCCGCCCGAAAGCGGCCGCGATCCCGCCGGGGGCGCGCCCTTTCCATGCCCCGGCTGCGGCCTCCGCTATTTTTTTTGCCGCAAACTCCGTATATGCCTCCGGCGACGCCACATCGGGATCATCGGTGAAAGCGTTGAATCGTTCCCCCCAAAGCGGCGGCAAATCATCGTTTTGCAGATGCGGGCCCGTATGTATGTGCGTCGCCGCCAATATGAGATATTCCGGCGGGAAATCCGAAGCCAGATTTTTCAGTTTTTTTCGCGCGGAGGCCACAAGGCTCTTTGGGGTGAATGCGAGGTCAAGAGAGACGATGATCGCTTTGCCGCCGGGGGAATCCACAGCGAGCGCGGTCGCATATATGCGGTCGCGCACCGTTTCTGCGATGCGTTCGTGAAATTGCCCCACAAGCGACGCTTTTTTGCAGATTTCCCCTATAGGCGTGATATCCGCCTTTCCCCAACCGATATTCAGCGCAGCCATTTTAATATCATTCCCTTCGATTGCCGTTTGCCGCTATTTTATCACAAAATTTTTGTTTTGTCAAGTTTTCTGTTGAAAAATTCGTATGAATGTGCTATCATTGAATGTACGGATTACAATTACATAAAAATCAGCCGGAGGATGTTTGATTATGAAAACAGTCGATTTCTTGGGGATGCCCGTCACCAAGCTCATTTTGGGCGACAATCCGTTCATCGGAAATTCGTATGTGCCCGAAACGTATCCGCGCAAAGAGATGTTCGATTACTACCAGGCGGACAAAGTGCTCGCCGCGCTGTTTGCCGCCGAGGCAAACGGGATCAACACGTATATGGCGTTAGCCGACAACTATCTGATCCGCCTGTTCCAGCAGTACCGCAGAGAGGGCGGAAAAATGAACATCATGTTCCAGACCTGCCCTTCGACCGACCTTCAGGCAAATATCTGGCAGATGATGGACTGCGAGCCAGTCGCCATCTACCACCAGGGCAGCACCTTGGAGGAGTTTTTGCGGGAGGACAAAAAGGATGTCCTGATGAAGCGCTTTGAGCTCATCCGTTCCACCGGCGTGTATGTGGGCCTTGGCACCCATGTGCCGGAAATACTGCTGCAGGCCGAGCGCGAGAACTGGGGCATGGATTTCTATATGAGCTGCCTGTACAACTACCAGAACCAGAGAAAGGGCGAGCAGAGCAGCTTCTTCACGGGCAAGCCCAAATACATAGTATTCTACCCCGAAGATCCCCCGAAAATGTACGAAGCGATAAAACAGGTGAAAAAGCCCTGCGTGGCTTTCAAGATTTTCGCGGGAGGGCAGGTTTTCAACGGCAAGATGCCCGAGGAAATCCCGGGCGTTTTGGAAAGCGTGTACACGGACGTTTTTGGCAACATAAAGCCGGGAGATGTGGCCTGCATCGGCGTTTACCAGAAATTCAAGGACCAAATAAAGGAAAATGTCAAAATAGCCGAAAAAGTTCTCGCCTCGATGGAATAAAGATGGAATAAAAATAAAATATATTGTTGCATAAAATAATATTTTATGATATAATCTATTCCAAGATAATCATTTCATCCATTAAAGAAAGAGGTGTTTATTAATGAAACGGATCGTAAATCTGTTTTGCATGATTTTGGCGCTGGCGTTGATTTTTTCGGCGGTTTGCTCCTGCGCCTCGGGAAAAACCGAAAACGCCGAAAAAACCGCCGACGAACCCCTTGACAGCCCGGAACAGCCTGCGGAAGAAGCCACGGAAGGCAAGCTTCCCTTTGAGCCGACCATCATCGATCTCGGAGGCAGGGACTTCACTTTCTGCGACTGCGGCTGGGGAGCGGAAGTGAACTCCGAGCAGCGCGACGTTTTGGCGGAGGAGCAAAACGGCGAGACGATCAACGACGCGGTATATATCCGCAACATGGCCGTAATGGATATGTTCAACTTCGTCATAGCGGAGCAGAAGTATCCGGGCCCCGGGGAAATGCTGTCGCCGCTTCAAAAAAGCATAAAATCCGGCGACGGCCAGTTTGACGCCGCATACGTGCGTTTCGCCTCGCACTTAAACAGCCTCGCCACCGGAAACTTATTGTTTGACCTCAAAAGAATGGCAAACATGGATCTTGACCGGCCCTGGTGGGACCAGAACTGCGTGTCGATGACCTCCATCGCCGGCAAATTGTTCGCTGTCACCGGAGACATAGAGATACTCGACAAGGGGGCGATCAACGCTTTTGTGTTCAACAAGCAGCTCCAGTCCGATTATCAAATCGAAGACTTTTACGGCCTTGTGAAAACCGGGAAATGGACGCTCGGCAAAATGTTGGAGATATCCAAGCAGATATCGAGCGATTTGAACGGGGACGGCAAAATGGACGAAAACGACAGATACGGCCTTTTCTATTACCGCGACTCGCTGCCCGCCTTTCTGTCGGGCGCGGGCGAATATATGGCGCGCAAAGACGAAAACGACCTGCCATATATGAGTTTCAACAGCGAAAAAGTGTACAACGCGCTCGATTCCATATACGAGGTGATCTACGACGAAAACGTGGCCTTCCACACCATGAGGGCTTTCGGCGACGCCGGGTTCATCATCGAGGGCAATAAAATGTTCCAGAACAACCAGGGGCTGCTCAGATATATCCGCATGATGGAAATAGAGGGGCTGCGCGGCATGGAGACCGATTTCGGCATACTCCCCTTCCCCAAGTACGACGAAAACCAAAGCAATTATTTAAGCCTCGTGAATTCCATCATATGCCCCGGGCTTGCCGTCCCGGTGACGGCGGACCCGGAAGTTTCGGGCGCGGTCCTCGAGGCTATGGCCTATGAGTCGAGGTATACCCTGCTTCCCGCGTATTACGACGTGATGCTCAAAACGAAAGTTTCGCGCGACAGCGATTCCGAGGAAATGCTCACCATCATATTCGGCAACACCACTTATGATCTCGGGGGCATATACGCATTCGGGGGAATCGACAACGAGCTCATGTACCACACTATGGATCTCAAGCGCACAATGGCTTCGTTCTATGAAAAAAATGAAGCGAAAGCCGAAAAGGACATCGACAAATTGGTGACAAGCATTCTCGCGATAGATTAAACGTTTTATTTTAATTTAAAAAGGAGGACAAAATGAAAAAAACAATCGTTTTTATGCTGCTTTCCGCAATCCTTTTGGCTTCCCTCGCTTCCTGCGCCGATTCAAAAAACGAACCCGGCGACAAAGATGCGGATCAGAAACAGGACGGAGAAGAAATCGGCGAAGAGACCGGCGACGGCTTGTTTTACGACGCGGTGCCGGAACTCAATTTCGGAGGCTACGAGTACAATGTGCTGATCGGCGAATACGGCAGGGAAAATCAGGAACTTTTCCCCGAGGAGCAGATATCCGACATTTTAAACGACACGATCTACACGCGCAACAAAAAATTGGAGGAACGCTTCGGCGTCGCTTTCAAATCCGAGACCATAGACCTTTTCCAGCTGCTCTCCACCCTCAGAAAAAACGTGAACGCGGGGGACAACGGGTACGATATGTATATGCAGATCGACAGGGACGCATATACGGCTGCGGGAGGCGCCCTGCTGTACGCTTTTGACAGGCTTCCGCATATCGACCTGTCGCGGCCGTACTGGTGCCAGCTGCCAAACAAGCAGCTTTCGGTGCAGGGCAGGCTGTACTGGGGCTTCTCCGACGATATGCTCTCTAATTTCGAGGCCACAGTGGTTTTGTATTTCAACAAAAAACAGGTTCAGGATTTGGGTCTGGACAATATCTACGGATTGGTCAAGGACGGGAAATGGACCCACGACAAATTTTACGGCTTCGCCAAGCTCGCTGTGAGGGACATCGACGGCGACGGCAAGATAACGGATGTGGATTACGTCGGGATCACCAGCGACTCCGACTATTTCTACCAACCGATCTGGATCTCCTCCGGGCTGCTTTTGGTGGATAAAGACGAGGACGACATCCCGTATTTCGCAGTTCCCGGAAACGAAAAATTCATCAGCGTGGTCGAAAAGGCCGTGACCGAGCTCAATTCGGCGGATGGGATATATCTCGACAGCTCGGCTATAAAGAGCTATCCCGGGAACGGGACGGAAAAAAGGATTGCGCTGTTTAGAGCCGGGTATTCCCTGTTTATGACCGGGGCAATACAGGAAATGATACAGCTCAGGGATATGCCCGACGATTTCGGGATCATACCTTTCCCGAAATATACGGAGGATCAGTCCCAGTATTACACGCGGGTTTGCGGCGGCTTCCCATACGTGATACCCGCCACCTGCGAAAACCCCGAGCTGGCGGGCGCGCTGCTGGAGGCGATGGCCTGCTCGGCGCGAAACGAAATCATCCCGGCCTATTACGAATCGGCTTTGAAAACCAAGTATTCCCGCGATCCGGACACGGCCGAAATGCTGGATCTGATCTTCGACACAAAAGTGTACGACTTGGGGGACACGATCTGGTACGATCCGATCAGGATCGGCTATACCGGGGTGTTTTCGGCAAAAACCAACAATTTGGCTTCGTTCACCGAAAAAAATCAGGACAAATACAGGCAGGTCATAGAAAAATCGGTGAATGCGATATTGGAAATAGAATAAAATCGGGGGTTTGGTTTTATGGAACAGTTCAAAACGCCGCTTGACAAACGGGAAATATTGGCCCATGTGGGCGATATGAGCCAGATCGCCGGCGTCCGCCGTTCGTTTATCTGCGACGGCCGGGCGAGGGATGTGGAGGCATTGGATATAAATACGGGCGGGGGACTGGAATTATGCGTGCTTCCGGGCAGGGGCATGGATATCGCCCACGCTAAATACAGGGGCGTTCCGGTCAGCTTTATCGCCAAGGCGGGGCTGTCTTCCGCAGACGCATATGAGCCTCACGGCTTTGGCTGGCTGCGCGGTTTTTTCGGGGGCCTTCTAACCACCTGCGGGCTTTCCAATGTGGGCTGGGCCTGCGAGGACGAAGACGCGCAGCTCGGCGAAGTGCACCACGGGCTGCACGGCAGGCTGAGCTCCACCGGGGCGGAAGCGGTCTCATACGGGGCGGCCTGGGACAAGGATGGCGGATATGTGATACGGGCTTCGGGGCGTATGCGCGAGGGATTGCTCCACGGAGAAAATCTTTCGCTCACAAGGACGATAACGACGGGCCTCGGCGCGAGATCGGTCTGCATTCACGACGAAGTCGAAAACGACGGATTCGTGTCAAAGCCGCTGATGATTTTGTACCACATAAACGCGGGATATCCGTTATTGGATGAAAACAGCGAGATGATACTTCCCACCATGGGCATCTCCGGCTCGGCGGAATCGGAAGGCTCCCCCGAATCCTACAACGATTTTTCGGAACCGGTCCACGAAGGGGAGCAGTATGTATACAAGCACGCGCTCGGGGATCTATGCGGCAAAACCAAGGCGGCGATAACAAACAAAAAGCTCGGGTACGGCCTTTACGTGGAATTCGACAAAACGCAGCTCCCCAATTTCATGCAGTGGAAACGCCTTTCAAAAGGCGATTACGTGGTGGGGCTGGAACCCGCCAACTGCGAATCCGTGGGAAGGGCCGAAATGAGAAAAAGGGGCGGGCTGCGATATATCGAGCCCGGGGAACAAAAGAGCTTCGATCTCGTGATTGGGATATTGGACGGCGAAGACGAAATAAGCGCGTTCAGAAAAGATTGCGGAAAGCTCTGCGGGCTGTAAAACACAATAAAACGAAAGGGTACGGTATCATCATCTATGGACAAGATTATTTACGCGAGCAGCGTGGCGAAATTGGACAGCGACGTTTACAGCGGAGGCGGAACCGACGACACAAAAGCTCTGCAGGGATTGCTTGACAGCGCACCCGGTCTCGGGCATCTTCGCGTTATCATGGACGGCGCGGCGCTTGTCACGGGGCTGAAGATCCATTCCAACACCACGATCGAATGCATGGACCGGGACTGCGGATTTTTTTTGGCCGACGGATCCGACTGCTCGGTGATTGAAAATTATGATCGCGACTATTTTGAGCGAAAAACAAAAAATATCGCACTGATCGGCGGCACATACAACCACAACGCCAAAGGGCAGCGGCACCACTGCGAAGTGGATGACCCCTCCCTGCTCTTCGGCGGGCCTTACAACGAGGCGCTGGACATGGGCGGCAACCGGCTGGTCATCGCGATGGAGTTTTACGGCGTGGAAAACTTTTTGATGCGCGATTTGGTGATCCGCAACCAGCGCACATGGGGGCTGATCGTCTGCAATTTCAAGTATGTGACAATCGAGGGCTGCCGCTTCGATCTGCCCGAAAAGATGCACGCGCAAAACCAGGACGGTTTTCACTTCTGGGGGCCGGGCCAGTTTCTCACGATACGCGACGTGGGCGGACGGGTCGGCGACGACTTCATGAACATCGGCCCCGACGAGCACGACCAAAAATCGGATATAACAGACGTATTGATCGACGGGGTGATGCTCGACGAGGCGGACCAGGCGATAAGGATGCTCTCGCGCGGCAAGGGCAGGCTGGACCGCGTGACTGTGCGAAACGTGACCGGGACATACCACGGAATCGGATTCTACATCAATCAATGGTTCCCGCCGAATTACGGCAATTTCGGCAATATCGTGTTCGAAAACATCGATTTGCGGCCAAAGAAGCCCACATACAACCCCGACTGCCCGTTTTTGTTCCAGCTGGGCGGCAATATAGAGTCGATGAGCTTCAAAAACATATACCATCACTTCCCCGAATACAGATACAACCTGTTTCGCATCGGCTACCCGTTCGCGGACCAAAACTACCCGATCCCGCCCGAAAACAGGCCCAATATAAAAACGCTGGTCATCGACGGCCTGCATATCGAGGAATACGACGACTCCACGGCGGATAACGACTATATTTTAATCCGATGCCCGGTTGAAAACATGATACTCCGCGATGTCGACGTAATACGCGGGGGGGATGTGCGGCCCCGCGGGCGAATGATAAAAACGCTCGAGGGCTGCGAGATCGGGACGCTGCTCGTCGACCGCGTCTACGCGAAAAGAATGGCGGAATTCATCAAAGCCGAACACGGCTCGATTGAAAGGCTCATAACGCATAACATCGTCGCGGACGAATTTGCGGGAAGTTTCATCGAATCGTCGGAAGGCGTGATCAAATGCGCGAAGGAAAGGGGGAATGGGGTTGGCGAATAAAAAAAGATTTAAAATCAAAGACGATGAAAACAAACCGGAGGAAAATTCGCCGTATGCGCGTTTTATCGGAAAATACGGGCAGTCGCCGAAAAAAAAGCGCACGCCCGAGCAGATAAAAGAATACAAAAAACTCGCGCTTTTGTTGGCGGGATGGGCGGTTCTTGCCGCATCTGCCTACATTGTGTGCATACAGCTCGAATTTTACCCGATTTTGCCCATATACACATTTGCCGGAGCCGCGCTTTTCATCGTCTGGCTGGTGTGCAACGGAGGCTTCAAAAAAATCGACTTGGAAAAAATCGAAAAGCCCGATGAGATGGGATACGACGAATTTTGCAAATTCATTGACAAACTCAAAGAGCGGCAAAGGAAAGCCAAATATTTTTTGGTGCTTTTTTTCCCGTTTTTGGCGATCATGCTGTTAGACTGGTATATAAACCTGCGCAGATTATAATTTTAAACAGTTATATTAAGTTATATTAATCGAAAGGAATAATTTTAAATGAACGAAAACAATAAATCCGATTTGGCAAATTCAAAAGCTTTGTTTGTGCTCAGGATAGTGACGATGAGTTTCGCCATACTCGCCTGTGTGGTCATCGCCACCGCGATGCTCACAAAGTGGATAATGGATTTGAACGGAAAAGTGAAGGAATCCAACACCAAAATGGCCAAAGCCGCGGCGAGGATCGACAAATTCAAAAAAAGCAGGATAAAACATATTTTAAATCAAAGAAAACAGCAGCTCAAAGAGGAAAAAGCCGAAAAAAAAAGACAGCTCTATGAGAACAGCAAGAGGATCGCCGGCATCGAAAACGACGATGAAACAGCGGAGGATCTGGACGAATTGGAAGAGCTGGATGCTCTCGGCGATTTGAGCGACGAAGAAAACGCGGTAAACGATTTTGACAACGAACTCGGCGATATCATACTCGAAGAGCTCGAAAACCAGGTATAAAGGGAGATATGGACGACCATGCCCTATGACGCGGGAGTCGCCGCCGCCGTGTGCTTCGAATTGAACGAAACCGTCGCGGGCGGCAGGATAGAGAAGATAATTTGCCCCACCAAAGATCAGATAATCTTGCAGATATATTCAAAAAGCGCAAGGCACAGCCTGTGCTTGGATGCGGACGCGAGCAGCCCGAAAGTCTATGTGACAAACCAGACGGCGGAAAACCCGCCGTCTGTGTCTGGCTTCTATACTGTTTTGCGAAAATATTTGCTCAACGCAAAAATAAATTCGGTATCGCTCACGGGGTTCGACCGGGTCTTCGAATTTAAAATAGACGCAGCCGACGAAATGGGTTTCCAGAGGCCGCTTTGTCTCTATGCGGAATGCATAAGAAAACAAAGCAATATAATACTCTGCGGGGTTTTTGAGGAGGCCAAAAAAATCATCGGGGCAATGAAACCGGTGGATTTTTCCATGTCGGAAACAAGGCAGATATTAAACGGGCTACGCTATGAACCCCCGCTTTCGGGGGACAAGGCAAATCCGTTGGAGGTCTTGCCGGAAGATTTTTTGGCCATGCTCGAAATGGCGGCCACCGAATCCCCGGAGCTTTCCGCATGCGATTTGCTTGTGGCCAAATATCAGGGGCTTTCCCCGCTCGTGGCCCGCGAACTCGCATTCAAAGCCTCAAAAGACGCTTCGGTTTCGGCGGGGGCTGTCGACAAAAACGCCCTTTGGTTTTATTTCGCCGAGCTCGTGCAAAAAATAAAAAACAACGACTTCGCCCCTGTCATGCTTTCCGACGAAAAAGGCAAGCCGATTGATTTTTCATATATCGACATAAGGCAGTACGGCCGCATGGCGATAAGCAAATCCTTTGATTTCATGTCGGAGCTTTTGGATTTTTATTTCTACAAAAAAGAGCGCGACAACCGCATACGGCAAAAATCGCAGGATATTTTCAAGGTTTTGGCGAACGCCTCGTCGAGGTTGAACAAAAAGCTGAAACTTTTGGAAAAAGAGCTGCAGGAGTGCCAAAACAAAGAAAATTTCAAAATATACGGGGACTTGATCACGGCGAATATTTATCGGCTCGGCAAAAGCGAGCTGTATACCGTTGAAAATTTTTACGACGAAAACAAACCGGCGGAGATTTCAGCCGACAAGAATCTCACCCCGGCGCAAAACGCGCAAAGATTCTATAAAAAATACAACAAACTCAAAACCGCCGAATATCATCTGGCAAACCAGATCGAGATAGCCAAAAACGACATAATGTATGTCGAATCCGTGTTCGAGGCGCTGACGCGCGCGCTCTCCGAGAGAGAGCTCGCGGAGATACGCGACGAGCTCGCGGAGAGCGGTTTTATGAAGAATATGCAAGCCGGCAAAACGGAAAAAGGCGCAAAGAAACCAAAAAAGCCGCAAAAACTGCTTCCGGTGTCGAAACCGGGCGAATATAAGTCCGAAAACGGGTTTAAAATTTTGTGCGGCAAAAACAACAAACAAAACGACGAACTCACTTTCAGGCTCGCGGGCAAAAACGATCTGTGGTTCCACGCGCAGAAAATCCCCGGCTCGCACGTGATACTTTCGTGCGACAAAGCGGGCAGAATCCCGTCGGAAGCGGACATAGAGTATGCGGCCGCGATTGCGGCCGCATACTCGAAAGGCAAGAATATGCCGCTTGTGCCGGTGGATTACACGCAGGCGAGGTATGTAAAAAAGCCAAACGGGGCCAAGCCGGGATTTGTGACATACGCGCATTTCAAAACGGCTTCAGTCAAGCCGGAGACGATAACGGACGCGCCCACATGAAAACAGCCAATCAATTGAGAACGGCGTTTTCCACGATGTAATCGAGCACTTTTTGATACAGGGCCACCTGTTTTATATACGGCAGGCCATACTCCTCTTCGTACCCCGAATAGTCGTCCGTTCCGATGTATGCGACAAAATAATTTTTCAAATCCTCTTCGCTGACCGAAAAGCCGTGATCTTCCACTATCGCATGGAGCACCAGCCCATATTTGGCTTCGGCCAAATTGCTTTCGTAATTGCTCGAAAGCAGTTCATCGACGCCGGAGAGGCCCATCGCCGAATTGAGGAATTCGTCAAGCTCCATTCCGTAATATCCGGCGTATTTTCTGTAATACCCCACCATGGCGTCGTTTTGGTATTCCACCAATTCTTCCGGTACTGATTTGACCTTTACCTCGCTATCTATGTAGCGCCGGATATACTGCTCTATCGCGTTTTTTTGAAGTTTGGAACGCATATCTTCGCGCAGCTCGCCCACGGTTTTCCAGCCGTGCTCGCCGGACAGCTTTTCGGCCACGAAATCGTCGGTCAGCTCCGGATAGTCGTACTCGGTGATATAGTTGATGGTCGTGACAAATAGCGCGTCTTTGCCGTTGAGCTCTTCTTTGCCGTAATTTTCGGGGAATGTGACTTCGACGTCGATCGTCTCGCCCGGCATATGCCCGATGATCTGAAAAAGGAAATCATCGATATAGTCCGCGCTGCCCGCAGTGACGTCCGCGCCCGCGCCGCCTGTGGAGCCGCCGGCAAACTCTACGCCGTCCACGCTCCCCACATAGTCGATGTTCACTTTGTCTCCGTCCTCCACCGCGCGGTCCGTGACGCGCACGGGAGCGGAATAAGCGGAGAGCATGGCGTCGATTTCGGTTTGGATCGCGGCGTCCGAAACCCGATATGCGTCATTTGGAACCGGCATCGCCTTGTAGTCGAACAGCTCGACGTATTCAAGCGCTTTGATGCCTTGCCACAAACCGTTTTCGCCGATCGGCGCGCTGTGGCGGAACTCGCCGCCCTCCCCGTCGGGCTTTTTGCCGCAGCCGCAAAGCGCTGCGGCAAACATCGCGAATATCGCGCAGATACATAAAAATTTTTTGGCGTTCATCATTTTTTCACTTAACCGCTTTTTTCTTCTTGGAGAGCGACAGACATACCGCCGCCAAAGCAAAAATCATCGCCGTGACCGCCAAGCCGTCGCCTGTGGCCGGAGCCGCCGGGGCGGGCTCTGCGGGAGCCGGGGCTTCGGGGGCCGGAGCGGGCTGCTCTTCGGTCGCGGCGGGGGGTTCGGGTTCGGGTTCCGGTTCCGGCTCGGGTGCGGCTATCGTTATCGGCGCGCCCAGCGTCAAGGCGGAAGCGTCGTCGGTGTTTGCCGCGCCGGGCAGCTGCCGGCCGCTGACTACCAGATTGTCTTCGCTGACCATGTTATTGATCTGCAGCGTGAAGTAAAATGTGCCGCCTTCTTTTAAGCCGTATTGCGTTATCGGTATTTTGTATTCGATGCTGTAACCGTCGCCTCTTGTTTTTGTGACTGTGTCATATCCCGCCTCCGCAAATTCGCTGGCCGTCACAGCCCCGCCATCCAAATCTCCAAACATTCCGTGCCCGTAGGCCACCGCGGAAAATTTGACATATGGATAGTCGTCGCCGAATACAAGCCACAGCTCGGCCGAATCGGCTTGATAATTGTTGACTCTCGAATCAAACAATTCTTTCCCTATATCGTACATATCGGGATCGGTCACATCGACAAAAACATAAACGAATGCGTCGTCATACAAAAACCACGCGGTCGCGTCTGCGGCGTTTGTATCAGGCACGTCTCCCTCAGAATGGAAATATTCTCCTTTCGGTATGTCCTGGTCCGCATAAAGGTTTACTTTGACCGACTGGTCGTATGCTTCGTCTTTTTCGCCGTCAAGCACCGGCGTGTATTTTCCGACAGTTCCATTTACCGCAACGGCGGGGATGGCCATAAATACTGCCAATGTCAGAATCAGCAACAGCGTCAATCCTTTTTTCATTTCTTTCATACTCGCTCCTTTTGTTATTTTATTTTTTCGATTTACCGTTCGACCGCTTTTTTCTTTTTGGAGAGCGACAGGCAAACCGCCGCCAAAACCGAAATAATCAACATAACCGCCAAACTGTCGCCTGTGGCCGGAGCCGCCGGGGCGGGAGCCGGGTCAGCCAGGGCTTCGGGGGCCGGAGCGGGCGCAGGAGTTTCCTCGGGCTGTTCGGGCGCGGCTTCCGGTTCGGGCTCAGGTTCTGGCTCGGGAGCCGGTTTTGCCTGCAAAACATAGACCAAACCGTGGCCTTCGGGCCCCCAGTCGGGTTCTTCCGATGTAAATGTTCCCCAAGCGCCGAGTCCGTCGTCGTTATGGTCGAGATAGCATATCAAAACGTCGATTTTGCCTCCGGGTTCGGGAGCAAAGGTTTTGCCCAATTTTTCATTTAAATCGAAGTTCAGCATCGACCACGGCATGAGCATTTCATATGTCCAGCCGTTCGCCGATTTTTTTGTTTTGAGAATGAAGCCGTCTTCTCCGTCCGCCACATCGCCGTTGTTTTCCGATTCCTGCCTGACCAATATCTGCTCGCTTGGGTCTTCGTAGCAGCCAAACGAATAGAATATGCACCTGCTCTCGCCTGTGCCCTGGAAAAACTGGCCCAAGCCGAGAGAAAACTGCACGCTGTCGCCGCTGTATCCCGAATCCGAATACATGAAGGTCGAATCATTCACTTCCCCTCCGAGATAAAGGCCCGCCTCGTCCCAAAGGCCGAAAACCGTGAAGGTCGCCGTGATATCCCCGGCCCAAGCCACGGAGTTTGATTCGTCAACTGTGAAAGCGGAGGCCGCAGCCCATTTGTCCGCGCTGAAATTGCCGTCGACTGCTACCGAGCCGTAGTTTAAATTGACATTTCCCACGGCCTGAAACGCCGTTACCGCAAACGGGGCGCACATCAGCGCTATCAGCGCCGATACAATTATGATGCTCAGTGTTTTTTTCATGTTTTTTACCTCGTTTTACATAAACAAATTCATTTGACAAAAATATTTTTTTTAGAGAGCGATAGACAAACCGCCGCCAAAGCAAAAATCATCGCCATAACCGCCAAACCGTCGCCTGTTGCGGGAGCCGCCGGGGCGGGAGCCGGGTCAGCCGGGGCTTCGGGGGCCGGAGCGGGAGCTTCGGGAGCTGGCGCGGGGGCTTCTTCCGGGGGGTCTTCCGCTGCGGGCGGAGGGGGAACCGGCAACAAATTGAGGGTCACCGGCATCGCGCCTGTCACCCAGACATTCGGCAAATCGTCCGGGACGTTTGCCGCCTCGATTTTTTCGGCGCCGCCCGTGACTTCGGCCGCGTTGTCGCCCGCAAAACAGATGCCCACATGGATATCCATTTTAAAATCAGCCTGAATCGCGAACGGGGCGGAATTTATGTTTATTATGCTCCACGGGATCATAAAAGCGGTTTGAAGCCTGCCGCCGTTTACGATCGCGGTTCCCGGGCATTGCGGGGTGACATCGTCGACCTCGCCGTATTGGGCGTCTTCGCGCACGATGTGGAAAGCGCCGTCTTCCAAAACGCTGAAAGTGAACCATACGGGCGCTTCTTCTTCGGGGCGCTCATTGCCCGGGTTGAAAGCCATCTGGAAGCGGTCGCAGTTGCCCCCGTGGGAAGCGTCGAGAGCCGAACCGTCGTTTCTGGCGACGTCGTTGGCCATTGTTATGTCCATGGCCACATACAAGCCCTTATCGGACCACATGAGATAATAGTCGAACGGTACGCCGTCGTCTATCGCGCCGCCCCAGCCCATCATGTCCGCAGCGGCTTTGTTGGGCGCGCCCCAGTCGGCCCCTATCGCCGAGGTCGCCGGCTCGCCGTGAGGCACGTCGACTGTGAATTTGTTGGGGAGGGCGGCCACCGCAAACGGAGCGCAAAGAGCCGCGATCAATGCCAGCGCAAGCATAGTGCCTAATAGTTTTTTCATGTTTTTTTCTCCTAAAAAATTTTTTGGTTTCGTTTTGTCATGCGTCCATTATACACCGTTTGTCTTTTTATGTCAATGTATTTGTGAAATTTTTTGCGTTTTTTTTGAATGATTCAATAAAGCCCCACAAAGTTCACTTCCGGCAAAAGACGCGATTTTGTTATTTTTATCGTCACGCAATCGGTTGTGACGGAATTTTTCAGAACCGCTATTTTTTTGTATCCCACCGTTTTGCCTTTGTACAAAAGGCCGCCGTTTGCGTGAATTTCAAATTCCTCTATGCGCTGCCCCTTTTTTATATCCTCCATGATCACCACTTTGCCGATTTCTACCTCATCGGCGAGTTTTAGGCTTATCACGTCAGTTTCGCCCTCCCGCGACAGGGCGGGTTCGGTATTTTCGGCGAAGTTCACGG
>Ga0082212_10000418_pt1 | contig 61998 bp, 45 predicted proteins | sample TergutNt197P3_FD_71548 | JGI IMG/M metagenome (GOLD analysis project Ga0082212, IMG submission 71548) | Neocapritermes taracua P3 segment gut microbial communities from Petit-Saut dam, French Guiana - Nt197 P3 | ecosystem: Host-associated > Arthropoda: Insects > Digestive system > Gut ... | reverse complement strand
GCATCAGCGGGCCAATCATGTAATCGCCTCCCAGACCGATGCCGTAAACGACGGCAAAAAGATAAATTCTCCCGGGAAAATCGGGCATCAACAACAACGGAATAGCCGAAGCCACCATCAGATAAATCAGAATCATCACATATTTACGGCTTATCAAATCGGCCAGCCAACCCATCAAAACCCTGCCGATCAGGCTCATCATCAATACCAGCGACATGATATGGGCAGCTTGTTCCTGCGTGAACTGTATACCGCGCAGATAAAGTTTCAAATGCTGGCCCACACCGCCAACTACGCCGATTGCACACATGCTCCCGAGTCCTAACAGATAAAAATTACGATTGGTCAGAATACTTTTAATCGAAACTGCCGGTTCTGTTTTTTTCTCCGTTATTACTTCTGTTTTTCGCGGTTCCCTGATGAAAAAAACAAGCGGCATTGAAATCAGTATCACCAGGACACCTAAAAAAGCTAACGAGAGGTTCCAGCCAAATCCGCTTTCGAACTTGGTTGCAAGCAGGGGTGACAAAGTTCCGCCCAGTCCGATACCCAGATAGGCGATTCCCATTGCCTTGCCGCGATTTTTATCGAACCAGCGCGATATCAACACCTGACATGGCAACGGACCGGCGCAAACATAACCGAGTGCGTTGAATACATAAAACAGGTAAAACAGCGACAGCGAACCGTCGGTATGACCCAAACCGATCAGTGCGGCGCCCATCAGCAGCGAACCTGAAAGCATGATCAGGCGCGGCCCGAACCGGTCGATGAGGGAGCCTGCAATGAAACCGAACACAGGTCCGATAAGCAGTTTTCCAAGTGCATTACCCGAAGTAACGGTGGTATGCGACCAACCGAAATCCTTTATCATAAAATCGAAAAAGAAGGGCAATCCATAATAGGCAATGCCAACAATGGCAAATAAAGATAAGAATGCCGTCAATACAATATAAGTTTTAGAACTTACACGCGGCGTTTTAGCGGGGTAGGGTGTTTTGATTTCTGTCATGGTTAAATAAAATTTGATGGCAAAGGTAAATCAAAATTGGAAATTATGAAATAAAATTGGAAATTATTGAAATATCAACTATTTTTGCAGGATAAAATATGGATGATTTTATTTTAAAACCAATATAATAATGTATATGAAGAAGTTTTTATGGATGGCATTGGCGGCGGTAACATTGCTGTCGTGCAAGCATGAAGAAAAAAATGTACAAACGCTTTCCGGGTTGAACACGAAAGATTTTGTGGGAATAGTGGATGGAAAGGCGACAGCCTTGTATATCTTGAAAAATTCGAGCGGTATGGAAGCCTGTATCACGAATTATGGCGGACGTCTTGTGTCATTAATGGCTTATGACCGGGAAAAACATTTAAAAGATGTCGTTCTCGGATACGGTTCGATAGCAGACTATCTTGCAGTGAACGGAAATTACGGCGCTTTGATAGGAAGATATGGAAACCGTATTAAAGATGGAAGATTTATGCTGGATAACATAACCTATCATTTAGCCAAAAACAATAACGGAAATAGCCTGCATGGCGGTCCGAAAGGGTTTCATGCCCAGGTCTGGGATGCCGAACAGATTGATGCCCGGACGTTAAAACTAACCTATTTGTCAAAAGACGGGGAGGAAGGGTTTCCGGGCAATCTGAACGTTACGGTAATCTATAAGCTGACCGATCAAAATGCAATTGACATCCAGTATGAAGCGACAACCGACAAGCCTACCGTTGTCAACCTGACCAATCACAGTTATTTTAATCTTTCCGGACGACTGGGGTCACAGATTCTGGATCATTATATTTATATCAATGGGGATTCAATTACAGCAGTCGACGAGACAATGATTCCGAACGCAATCATGCCGGTAGCGGGTACCCCATTTGATTTACGCGTTCCGATGTATATCAAGGAAGGTATTAATGAAGACCACGGACAACTTGTGTTGGGCAAAGGTTACGATCATAACTGGATTTTGAATACTGGAAGCGATGTCAGGCAACTCGCTGCAAAGGTTTATCATGACGGAAGCGGCATTGTAATGGATGTCTTTACAACCGAGCCGGGCGTCCAGTTATATACCGGTAATGCCATGTCGAATGATAAAAGAGGCAAACATGGAGTGACCTATCCGCATCGCGGTGCGCTATGCCTTGAAACGCAACACGCTCCGGATAGCCCGAACCAGCCGGATTTTCCAGGCGTCGTACTTCGTCCGGGAGAAAAATACACCAGCCGCTGCATCTATCAGTTTAAAATCGTACCGGAAAGGGTAAATTAGAGTTTAGAGTTTAGTTAGTAGAGTTTTTTATTATTTTATCGCCGCAGGCTTTTATCGTGAGTGCAGCGAACTTTTATCATTTATTTTTTAATATGTATGAGATTAATATTTTTTCTTTTGAACTGCGTTTTTTCAATTGCTGTGATTGAAGCGCAACAAGTGATTAAACTTTGGGAAACCGCTCCAACGGAAAGTAATGAGTTGACAGGAGAGGAAATCGTGAGAAACGATGGTGCGAGCGTGTCAAATGTATCTGTGCCGACCCTGACTGTCTATTTGCCGGAAAAAAATAGCAGAACAGGTATGGCAGTGGTTATTTGCCCGGGTGGCGGGTATGCGGGACTGGCTTTTGAGCACGAAGGGACGATGGTAGCCAAATGGCTTAATAAAGAAGGCATCGCGGCGTTCATTTTAAAATACAGGATGCCGAACAAGCATAAAAACATCCCGCTGAGCGATGCGCAACAAGCCATCCGGTATGTGCGCGCACATGCGACTGAATATGATATTAGTGCATCGAAGATTGGCATTTGCGGATTTTCAGCAGGAGGGCATTTGGCGTCAACAGTCTCTACTCATTTTACTACATCGGGCGTCAGTTCGCGCCCTGATTTTTCCATCCTGTATTATCCGGTCGTCTCTATGATGGAAGCGACGCATGGAGGTTCGAGGACGAATCTGTTAGGCGACAATCCGTCTCCAACAGATATATACACGTTTTCGAATGAAAAACAGGTCAATGTGAATACGCCTCCGGCCATCCTGTTTTTAAGCGACGACGATAAGGTGGTTGTTCCTGAAAACAGTTTGAAGTATTACGAAGCATTGAAGCAGAACAACATTCCTGCCGCCATGTACATTTTCCCGACAGGCGGTCACGGCTGGGGCTTCCGCGATGGTTATACCTATTACAAACAAATGACCGAACTCCTTTCAGCATGGCTGAAAGCAAGGTAGTAATAAGCGCTTTTCCTGTCATCATCATCTGCGAAAACAGGTCGAATTTGCATATTCCTGAATTTTCATCTACTTTTGCGGCATGAAACAGGGAAGAATGTATAAGATATTAATTAATGTATGGAAATAGTAGCAAGCGGGATACGCCCGACAGGTAATTTGCACCTCGGTAATTATTTTGGAGCAGTCAAGAGTTTCTTGAAAATGCAGAACGAATACAATTGTTTTTTCTTTATTGCCGACTGGCATTCGCTGACCACGCATCCGAATCCGGTCGATTTGCATCAAAGCGTGAACACGATTCTCGCCGAATACCTTGCTTGCGGACTTGATCCGGAGAAAGCGACCATCTATGTGCAAAGCGACGTGCGCGAAGTGGCTGAACTCTATCTCTATCTGAATATGAACGCTTATCTCGGTGAACTGGAGCGTGTGACAACATTTAAAGAAAAGGTGCGTTTGCAACCCGATAACGTCAATGCCGGTTTGCTGACTTATCCTACCCTGATGGCTTCGGATATCATCATTCATCGGGCGGTGAAAGTGCCGGTCGGTAAAGACCAGGAACAAAACCTGGAGATGGCGCGCAAGTGTGCACGTCGTTTCAACAACATTTATGGTGTAGAATTTTTCCCGGAACCGGCTTCTTTTCATCTCTCGGAAAAAGCGGTCAAAGTACCTGGTCTGGACGGTTCGGGCAAGATGGGCAAAAGTGAAGGGAACGCCATTTATCTGGCGGACGACGAAAAAACGATCCATAAAAAAGTAATGCGCGCAGTGACAGATACAGGTCCTGCCGTACCAAACAGCGAGAAACCGGAACCCATACTGAATCTTTTTAAGATCATGGAAATCGTTTCCGATACGGATACCTGTAACTTCTTTAATGATAAGTATAACGCTTGCGAAATACGTTATGGCGATATGAAAAAGCAATTGGCCGCCGACATCAATTCATTTTGTGCCCCAATCAGAACGCGTATCAACGAGATTGCCGCCGACGAAGCGTATTTGGATAAAGTCGCCCGTTTGGGCGCTGAAAAAGCATCCGCCAATGCTTCAAAAACACTGAACGAAGTTCGTCGGATTATTGGGTTTAAATAAGCCGTATGCGACAGACACGCACGGTAAGAAACAAAAAGTAATCTTTTAGTTTCAAATAAAACTATTTCAAACAACAATATTACAAACGATAAAGAAATGAAGCCACGAAGGACGCCTTCATCAAAAAATTATTGTTCAATATCCTTGAAATACTTGTAGGTGCCGACTTTGATTTCGGCGCAGGCGGCTTCGTCGCAGACGATGATGCCTTTCGGATGCAGTTGCAGCGCGGTGATCGTCCACATCTGATTGACGCTGCCTTCGACGGCTTGTTGAAGCGCACGGGCTTTATTGTGACCGTTTACGACAATCAACACTTCTTTGGCGTCCATTACTGTGCCGATACCAACCGTCATGGCCGTTTTTGGCACTTGATGGATGTCGCCTCCGAAAAAGCGCGAGTTTGCAATGATCGTATCGGTAGTAAGCGATTTGATACGGGTACGCGACGATAACGACGAGCCGGGTTCGTTGAATGCCAAATGCCCGTCGGGCCCTATCCCTCCCAGAAACAAATCAATGCCACCGGCTTTTTTTATCCGGTCTTCGTAACCTGCACATTCGGCTTCCGGATCGTCGGCGTTACCGTTCAGGATATTCACGTTTTCCGGCGTGATGTCAATGTGATTGAAAAAATTGTTCCACATAAAGGAATGGTAACTCTCCGGATGTTCTTTTGGGAGACCTGCATATTCGTCCATGTTGAATGTGATAACATGTTTGAACGATAAAATTCCTTCTTTATAAAGGTTAATAAGTTCCCTGTACGTCCCCAGCGGCGAAGCGCCGGTAGGTAATCCAAGTACAAACGGCTTTTCGGCTGTCGGTTGCGCCTTGTTTATTTTTGCGGCAATATAACCGGCCGCCCATTTTGATAATGCTTCGTAGTTCGGTTGGATAATCAGTCTCATTTTTCAGTTAAAAGTTAAAAAGTTAAAAAAGTTGCGAGTTAGACAGTTAGCGCACGTTATGCCCCTACATGTGTAATAAACGTTTGGCCATGACTTTGCCGAGCGCTTTGCACGGATCGGCCGTGCACATGTTTTGCTTTTGCTCAACCGGTGGGCCGACCGTTTCCCACTTCATGGTCTCGCCGAATTGGGTTAATCGTTTGACAGCCGCTCCCGCCCAGGTAAATGAGCCGAAGTAACCAAAGATGCGATTTTTGATTTCGCGTAATTCGATTTTTCCAAGCAGAGATTCAATTTCGGGATAGATGTTATTGCAATAGGTCGGACTTCCTATGATAACGCCTTTATAATTAAGTATATCGCGTAAAATGTACGATGCGTGGCTTTTACTTGAATTATGGACAACGATATCGCGGATGCCTTCATCCGACAACGCGGATGCGATGGTCTCGGCCATCTGTCCGGTATGTCCGTACATGCTTCCATAGACAATCGTGACGCCATTAAGACCTTCATAACGGCTTAACCGGTCGTATGTTTCGAGGGCTTTTCCTATTTGTTCTTCCCAAACAGGTCCATGTGTAGGGCAGATCATCCGTATATCAACGCCGGCAAGTTTTTGAAAAACCTTTTGAACGGGCGCGCCGTATTTACCGACAATATTCGAGTAATAACGGATCATTTCATTCCGGAAACGGTTTGTATTCATCTCTTTGTCGACGACACCTCCGTCTAAAGCGCCGAAAGTGCCGAAAGCGTCGGCTGAAAAAAGAATCCGGTCTGTTTCGTCGTAGGTGAACATTACTTCGGGCCAGTGTACCATCGGCGCTGTATGGAATTTCAGACGATGTGATCCCGTGTCAAGCGTATCACCGTCTTTCACCTCGTAGAAACCGTCGGTGATGCCATAATATCCTGCGATCATGCCGAATGTCAGTTTGTTGCCTGCGATTTGCATATTCGGATATTTTTCGCGTATTTGGCGAATACTTCCCGAATGGTCGGGTTCCATGTGGTTGACTATCAGATAATCCAATGTGCGTCCGTTTAAGACCCGGTGTATCTTTTCCAGGAAGATGTCCGCAAAACTGCTGTCGACCGTGTCGATTAATATGTTTTTTGCGCCGGTAATCAGGTAGGAGTTATAGGATACGCCGAAAGGGAGTGGCCACAGATTCTCAAACAAATGTTTCTGCCGGTCGTTTACGCCTACATAGAAAATATTATTTGCAATCTGTTTCATTTTTCGCGTTTTGTGAGATTATTATTATTTCGTTTTTTAGGAACAATTTTTTCATCTTTCTTTTGAAAAGCATTCCATACGCAATAAAAACCCGCTATTATGAATGGTATGCTTAACAGTTGTCCCATATTCAACAGCATCCCCTCTTCGAACTTTTCCTGCGTATTTTTCAGAAACTCAATAAAGAAACGGGAGGTAAAGATGCAAATCATGAAAATCCCGAATATCAGTCCTTCTTTTTTCCAGGCGTCTTTCTTGAAATACAGCCACATGCAAAGGGCAAAAGTCAGTAAGTAGCAAAGGGCTTCATAAATTTGAGTCGGATGACTGGGTACGGTGAAGATAGGTTTAGCGCCCTGCTGCCACGCATGAAGATTTTGGACAAAGCGAAAACCCCACGGAAGGTCGGTGGCATGACCGTAAACTTCATGGTTGAGGAGGTTGCCTGTCCGAATCAATGCGGCTACCAGGCCGGTAGGCGTCACCAGTTTGTCGAATGTCCACATCATACTTTTATGACTTACCCTTTTCGAAAAGATATAAATGGATATGATGATACCTAAAACGCCTCCATGACTGGCTAGCCCGCCTTCCCATGTTTTCAGTATATCAATTGGATGAGAAAGGTAATAACCGGGCGCATAAAACAGGCAATGCCCCAGCCGGGCGCCTATCAACATACCGAAGAACGTATAGAATAACAAGGGATCGATCCATTGGGGATTGATTTTTTCACGTATCCACATGCGTTGTACGATTTTGTATCCGATGGCGAATCCTACGAGAAACATAAGCGCATACCAGCGTATTTCTCGCGATCCAATGGAAAATATTGCCGGATCGACAGTCCAGTCAATTGATAGAAGTGTCATATTCTTTTATACTAAATGTTTAATAAGGTCTTCTGTTTCACCGTAAAGCATGTGAATAACCGGTATTTCGATCATCGTATAGGCGCCCGGTTGCTGCCGGGTTGTAGCACGCGCTAAAGCGACAAGTATTTGTCCTGTCAGTGCAGGGTTGTTTATTTTCATATCGAACGCTAGCAACTGGTTTTGTGTTTTTCCGGATACACCTTTCCTGACAAGGTTGACTCCATGTCCCATATCCAACAACGCTTCCACCGAATCGACCTGAATGACATGGGTTTCGTCGTGCACAAAATAATCGTCCTGTTTAATGGCTGCCGTCACCGCTTCAAAAGAATAACCTTCCTCCACTTCGATATAAACCATCCGGCGATGGATGCCCGTTCCTATCGGAATGGTCATGCTTAATGCCGCCTTGACGCCTTCGATGGCTTTCACCGCAACGGTATGTCCCATACTCATGCCAGGTCCGAAATTCGTATAGGTAATACCTTTTGGAACCATCGCTTCAAGGAGTGCGCGTATAATCGAGTCGCTACCCGGGTCCCATCCGGCGGCAATGATGGCGACGACTTTATTTTTCTTTGCTTCCCCGTCAAGTGTACGCCGCAGGTCGATAATCTGACCGTGAATATCAAAACAGTCAACCGTATTGATACCTAATGATAACGCTTCTTTGGCAACTTTTTCAACCATACGCGAAGGTGGTGCCAGTATAGCCACATCTACATCCGACAGTTTGTGAATCCGGTCGGTTACCGCATAACAATTCAATTCCGCAGGAACAACCGTCAAATAAGGGTCGACAACACCTGCAACTTCCAAATCCGGCGCCGCTTCCAACGCTTCCAACACACATTTCCCGATATTTCCATACCCCACAATTGCTGCTCTGATCATACTGTTAAAATTTTAAATTTAGCCTTTGGCGATAAAAGTTCGCTGTGCTCACTAAAAAGCCTTCGGCAATAAAATGAAAAAAATGCTCATACCTCAACTCATTTTGCGACAAAAGTAATGGTTTTTTATTTATTCACCAAAATTGTCTTTTTGAAGGGTGCTTGGGCAAAGTGATAAAATCGGAGTATTTCATATTTAAGTTGTTTTTAAATATTCAGTTAATAAAGGTCGCTATAAAAATATTTAACCCATTCGTTATAAGTATCTTGCGAAGAAAGGCAAGTATCTATAAGATATCCGTTTACATTTTCAAACTCACGTAATCCACGAATATAAAACTGCTTATGGTCATTCTCAATTATGAATGGGGTGATATTGTTTCTTAAACATTCGCGAAACATAATCAGGCGACCTACTCTGCCGTTGCCATCTTGAGACGGGTGAATTTTCTCGAAATGGAAATGATACGTTACAATATCTTCAAATGCAATTTTTGACAAAGCGTTATACCAATCATTGAGTTTATTCATTTCTAATGCTACATGTTGTGGTAAAGTAGTCTGCATATTACCCACTTCGTTAGCAAGTTTTTTCCAGTCTCCAAGGGCAAACCATGCTTTTGAGGCGTCAGAGGTACCTGTTTTTAAAATGCGGTGAAACGCTTTAATAATCGCATTTGAAAATGGTTTGTTAACCGTATCCAGCAAATAATCGAAAGCAACAAAATGGTTTGATGTTTCAATAATATCGTCCACAGGCACTGCTTCTTCGTCTTTGAAACCGATCGTACGTGTTTCAAAAATGTAACGGGTTTGCTCCTCTGTCAAACGGCTACCTTCTATCCGATTGGAATTATAGGCAAGGTTGACCTGCGTTTTGTGATACAAACCGCCTTTTCGCTTTGCTTGCTTTTCGTCTAAAAGACAGGTTGTTAATTTATCCATTTTTTTTGACAATTTTCCTATTAACAATTTCTTCATTCACAAACTATAACAACATTATCAACATATCCATCGGAAGAACTATCTGTTCGGTTATAAAATGAATTATTTGTTATTCAGTGTTTTAGGCTATTTTACTACTGCAATTTTTGCGACGACGCTTTCGCCGGCATCCGGTGTTGATGCAAGAACGAGATAAATACCGGTTGCCACGCGGTTTCCGTAACCGTTACGACAGTTCCAGACTAATTGATTCCCTACGGCACGCCCCTGGAAAATAAGGTTTCCGTTTATGTCTGTGATCTTTACATTGGCATTGTTAGTCAAGCCGGTGATTGTGACCTTGTCAATAAAGTCAGGGCGGACGGGGTTCGGGAAAGCATATACGTCGGAAAATGGTTTTGAATCGTTAATGATACCGCTCGCATAGGAGATGATACCATTGTTTGTTCCGAAAAAGACTTCGCCTGTTTTTTGGTTGACAGCAATACTGTTGATCGTGTTCGACAGTAATGGTGAATTTTCCGTGTTGAAGTTAAGGATGGTTTCCGCGCCGTCTTCGTTGATCAGGAAAACACCCTGACTGCTTGTCCCAATCCATTTCTGGTTATCCGCATCCACTGCAATTGCCGTAACCGCTTCGCCGCTCAGGAAATAGGCGTCGCCGTCGCGGACAAGCCGCGAACATGACAACCGGCTGGGATCGTCGATCGCGAGGGAAGGATTGGAGCATTTGAGCAGCCCGATATTGGTTCCGATCCAGATGATGCCTTTCCTGTCTTCCGCCATGCATAAATATTCGCCGGCACTGATGGATGCGCCCGTACCGCTTTGGGCATCCCGGAAGGTGGAGAAATAGTTGCAAACATCATCCGACTGGTCTTCGAGGGTGCCTTTATCATCAATCACGGCAATGCCTGCATTATCAAATGGCACATTGACCCATTTGTGACCTTTGGAGGTGATGAGTATTTTATCTATCTTATCTGCATTATTAAGTCGCTCGTAATACAACGATACCCATTCGCCATTTGGTTTTCGCACGTTTATTGCATTGGTCGTAAGGCAGTTGGTCGACCACAGATTTTTATTTTTATCAAAGCATACGCTTCCGATACGGATATAATTCGGCGAATCTGCAACGGGATTTGCAGCCTTTAAGGGGCTGTTGTTAAAATTGTAAAGATTCACGAAAGCGTTGTCTTTCAGTTCGATGATCCCTTCGCCATAAGTAGCGATAAAGAAATGACTGTCGTCATCGGGGTCTACGGCTACACCCATGTAGTCTCTACTCTCCGAACCTATCATTTTCCGTATTTCATTGTCGGCAATCGATTCGTCAAAATTATACCATTCTTCGTCTTCGTAGATCATGAAAGTACCGGGTCGGCGAAATCTGTCGGATGCCCGGTCGCCGCCTGCGACTAACAATCTGTCGTTATGAATAGTCATAAATGCGTTATAGTTGCGCTTGGGACTTGGGATGGTAATACCCGAAACGATGGGGGTGAATTTGTTATCACTCCCTTTTTGAATGCCTATCAGCCCGTTTGTTCCCGATGCTATCCAATATTTGCCGTCATCTTTTAGTGAGACGGCATCATTGATTTCCTCCAATCTCACATTAATGGAACGGGTAAAATCCGTATAAATTGACAAATCAATACTGGTAAATGTGAATAACTCGTTTTGGTGAACTTCAATGTTTTTGATATAGGTTTGCGGCAGTAAAACTTGAATTTCTCCCCCTGACGTTTCATAAAAAACACCTTTGCTCAATACGCAAAAAACGAGTGAATTTTGAAAGACGCGCATACGGAAAATCTCCCCTTCCTTAAAACGATCCGTATTCAGTTTCTTTTCTTTCCAGACGTTTGCATCCAGCAGGTTGTCTTTCATCGACGCTTGTAATAATCCTTCGGTGGTAGCAGCGTAGATCGTTTCGCCGATGATGCCGACGCTGTAAACGCTTTTATCTACTTTGTAGGTGTCTACAACCTCCTTTTTTGTAAGGTTGATCGCCATCACCCCGAAGTCGGTCGAGAAATAAGCCAGGTTATTAGAGAGAAAGATATCGTTTACGATCTTGCTTTGTATGTTAGTTGCCATCTTCAGGTAAGGCATGTTCTTGATGCCTTCGTCACCCATCAAGTCAATATTTCCGTTGTTGTAAACGATAATCAGTGTATGCGTATCGGGACTGTATCTGATCAGACTGATGTATGTATCACTCAAACCCGTTTGTCTCGAATAGGTACGGACTTCGCGGTCATTTTTACCGTAACTGTATAAAGCGCCATCAGCCATCACAAATACACGGTCGTTAGTTTCAGCCACCGCTTTCGAATCATAATAAGCCAGATGCGTTGTCCAGTCTTTATAGGTTTTCGCTGACGGCGATTGGATAAAAAAGATGAATAACGCTAATGTCAGATAGTATTTACTATGCATAATTTACAGTTTTCAATTGCTTCCTTTCGGAAAGCGACACATTTTTTGATTTTTTAACACGAATAACAGTTCTCAATTAAAGCTAATTTTACCGCCATTTTCTGCGCTGCCAGTGCGCGATGACTTATCTTGTTTTTTATCTCTGCGCCTAACTCTGCAAAAGTTTCGTCATAGCCATCAGGCACAAACACCGGATCGTAACCAAAGCCGGCCGTACCGCGGCGTTCTTCGATGATTCGTCCATTGACGATACCTTCAAAAAACTCCGTGTTGCCGTTGATGATGGAAACGAAAACGGTACGGAAGCGTGCTTTCCGGTTTTGCTGTCCATCGAGCGCATGAAGCAATTTGTCGATGTTGGCATTCGAATCATGCGCTTCACCGGCATATCGCGCCGAACGAACGCCGGGTTTGCCATTAAGCGCTTCTACCTCAAGACCCGTATCATCTGCAAAGCAATCGCACCCGAAGCGTTCATGCACACATTTCGCTTTCAGCAAGGCGTTTCCCTCCAAGGTGTCGGCAGTTTCAGGTATATCATCCTGACAGCCAATGTCAACGAGGCTGACAATCTCAACCTCTCTCGAAACAATCGCGCGCACCTCTTCAAGTTTATGCGTATTGTTTGTAGCAAAAACAACCGTTTTCATATTAAATTAGTCTTTCGATCTTTCGCTTTTACGCTTCTTATTCGTAACGAAAAAAATACAAAAAAATTGCTTCGACACACAAATCCTTTCATACAAAACAAAAATAAACCCGTTTATTTTTAATAGTCTTCGACTTGTACTATCTTTGCACCCAAATCAAATCAAATCAATTCAATTCAACAAAAAATTTACAAACTATGAAAAAGCAACTTGTTATTTTGTTATTTACACCTTTGTTTTGTTTTGCCCAATTCAAGACAAGGTATCCCGACATTCCGCGTTTAGATGTGCACACCCATTGCGGCGATTCGACCGGCAACACTTTTTACAAGTATTTGGAATACAGGGATTCAGTCAAACTTTTGTTTGATGCCGACATTGCCATGTGGATCAATCTCACGCAGAACGACGTACAACTGGCGCTCAAAAATACCGGCGGACGCATGTTGAGCGCTTTCAGTTCGTACCGGCCCGCACATACGGGTATTGAGTATTACAAACCCGCCGATATTGAGAAGTTACTGAAAGACGGGTATATCGGATACAAACTGTGGTATGGCCCCTATTACCGGCAACTGCCGGAACCGGTTAAGTATCCATACGTAGACGACCCTGCCCATGAAGCGGCTTTTTCACTTTTGGAAAGCCAGGGCGTCTTTCTTGCCTCGCTCCATATAGCCGACCCGAACGGTCCTATTGAATGTCGTACCACCTGGGCAACCGACCCTGTGGAATACTGGCGGGAAATCATCGCGCTTGAACGTGTGTTGCACCGTCATCCCGACCTGAATATCGTTGTGGCGCACGGTTTCTGGCTCATGACGCAGGATGCCCAGCTGGATTTCCTGAGATACATTATGGATACGTATCCGAGCTGTAACCTGGATATCTCGGCTACCATCAATTATGTAAACCTGTCGTCGTACGAAAATCTGCGGGATTTTTATATCAAATATCAGGATCGATTGATCTGGAGTATTGACATGTCGTTCAGAGCGGACCTGCAGTCAGTAGGGTATTTTGTCAAACATACAGGCGACTGGTTCCGTTTTCTGGAAACAGACGACGTGTTTGGAGAGGATATGGCCTATAACAAGAAGCCTGTTAAAGGTCTGAACCTGCCCAAGGAGGTTCTCGAGAAATTATACTATAAAAATGCGCTCCGCATCTATCCGGACCAATTGAAAGAAAGCATGAAACGGTTGGGGTATCCGGTAGAGTTCTGCGAATAAAGTTATCTTACCGTTACATTGTATACAAAATCATTCTTCACGACGTCTTTTGCGGTCACTTTCCTGCCATTGATCACCACATTGTCGATCAGTACGTTAGTAATCGCATGATCGGCGTCGTAGCCGAGAAATTCGATCTCTTTGTGGAGCGGATAACCCGAATTGTTCACGGTAATGTCCTTGAATACCACATCCTCGATATGACCACGCTCGTTGTCGGTAGTCCAGATTGCCGAGTTTATCCAGAGCGAAGCAAACTTGACAGATTCCTCAATTCGGATATTTTCGAATCGTACATTCTTAATCAGCGCCTTATCGGTATGGAAAATACGAAGTGTCCACTCGCGTCCGTGATCGCCGATGACATCGCAGTCTTCGAACAGCACATCCTCCACTTTCCGGGTCAGTTCGGCTCCGATACTCAACGCATGGGCAATTTCGTTATACAACACGCATTTACGCACATGAATACGACCGGCGTCCTGTTTGGAATCTCTCAATGTTTTAACGACAATCAGATCGTCCCAGGTTCTCAGAAAACTATTTTCCACCAACACGTCAAAACTTGAATTAATGTCGATACCGTCGGAATTGGCGCGATGACCGAAAAGTTTTAGATTATTGATATGGACGTTATTACAATCGCGCATGGAAACAGTCCATGTGCTGGAATTGCACAGGATGACGCCTTCCAGGTTGAATCCGTCGACAGTAACCGACATCGTTTGCCGTCCCCGCATACGGGGCACCTGTCCCTGGTCGAATATCCCCCGTCCACGAAAAGAAATGTTCTTTCCGCGCAGCACAAAAGACGCCTGTCTGCGTCCCGTCTGTTCATTCTCTCCCAAAACACCGCGCACAACAGCACCACCCGCGATATACACCGTCTGATTGTCGCTCACCGACACAGAGGTGATCTCATGGATGCCGGGACCGAAATAAATCACGTTCGGATCGTTCGGGTCGGGAACATCCGTTTCTTCAGGATTAGCGAACAAATGCAGCGAACGGATATGGTCGCCATTGATCTCGACGGTGACATGCTGCGGCTTGTCGACTTCGAAAGAAAGTGTATTGCCCTTTATTTCAGAAACAATACCGAAAGATGTGGGGAGTAACTTTGCCGTGTAGATTTGTTCTTCCACTGATACGACAACTTTTACAGGTCCTTTTTTCATGTCAAAAGAGGCGAAACTTGTGATGTCGTAATACAAGTCCGATATGGAGGCAATCCCCGCACTGTCGCGTCCCTGCTTGTCCTCCGTACAAATTCTGGCATTATACACCGGAACGTCAATCCCATTTACCGAAACTTTAAATTTGGCGCTAAGTGTTTCGCCTTCGGGTGCCGGATAAACGACCACATCGTTCCTGGAATAATGGCATGATGCAAGAAACATGCCTGACAATAATAACAAAAGTAATTTTTTCATGATGATATATATAATAAAGGTAAGACGAATCATTTTCTTCAATATTATTAGATAATGTACGGCAAAAATAAGCAGTTTTTTTTTAAAGTACAAAGTTTATTTTGTATTTCATTCGGCTTACACTACCTTTGCATCAAATTGTGCGACATGAAGTCGTATAAATAATTGTTCAGCAAGCGTGCCTGAACCTGTTATTCCGTTAACAGTAGCCTACGAGAGCGTGCGATGGGAGTAATTCTATGGTGCGAAGCCTCTCGGACAAAGTCCCTGTTTATCAAGAAGTCAGAACCGTGAGGGGAGATAACTGTCGCCAGTATCGGGCGGTTAAGGGGCAAGGCTTTCCGGGATGAACAACAGAAGTGAATCGCTGCACTGTCGTGACAAATAAAAGGCTAAAGATGCTGACAAGCCTTGACCAAAATGGTAAGCAACCGGCTAACTTTCTAATTTGAAAGGTTACACGGACAAAGCGTTGCCGGCAGAAGGGCGGGTTCTAATCCGGAAGTTAGTTATTTATACGGAACATGGTAAGTCCTTATCTCTCCCTGTCGCGAAGGGAAAGCCGACCGCAAGGAAAGCCGAAGGGGGTGAGGATATGAGATTGTGGAAAAAGCGAAGGTTTCCCTGTAATGGGGGAAATAGGGGTTGCAACATCACTCCGCTGTGAAAACAGGCAGACTTCCGCATGGTGATTCGTTACAATTACGTTTGAAGAACTTTTGGATGAAGAAACAGCAATGGAACGGAGCGCAAGCGAAGTGTGCAGCTTCACAACCGATGGGGAGCAACTGGACAGCGATAGACTGGAAAAAGTGCGAACAGCGGGTGAAAAAGCTTCAGGCAAGGATTGTAAAGGCTCAAAAAGAAAAGCGATATGGGAAGGTTAGATCCCTTCAACATATCCTTGTTACTTCTTTTGACGCTAAAGCGTTAGCCGTTAAGAGAGTAACGTCCAATAAAGGAAAAAGAACTGCCGGGGTGGACAATGTCAAATGGACTACTCCGTCAATGAAATTCAAAGCAATTTTGTCCCTTAAGCGTAAGGGATACAAACCAAAACCTCTGAAAAGAGTTTACATTGAAAAGAGCAACGGAAAGAAACGACCGCTGGGAATACCCACTATGCAAGACCGTGCCATGCAGGCTCTATACCTGATGGCGCTCGAACCGGTAACCGAAACAATGGCCGACGGAAATTCTTACGGTTTCCGCCGATGCCGTTCAACGGCAGACGCCATCGACGCCCTGCACCGACTGCTAAGCCGAAAAGATTCACCCCAATGGATACTGGAAGGGGACATCAAAGGCTGTTTCGACCATATTGACCACGACTGGCTGAAAAATAATGTACAAATTGACAGCCACATACTGACCAAATGGTTGACGTGCGGAGTGATATTCAATCGTGTACTCACACCCACAAGGGAGGGTACTCCACAGGGCGGAATCATCTCGCCAACGCTCGCCAATGCAACCCTCGACGGAATGGAAAAATTAGTGACTGAAGCATACCCCAACCAACTGATGGGAAAAGGGAAAGTACATTGTCCGAAGGTAAACCTGATTCGCTATGCCGACGATTTCGTCGTAACGGCAGTAAACAGGGAAACGCTCGAAGAAATTAAAATCCTGCTCATTGATTTTCTTGCACAAAGAGGATTGACACTCTCGGAAGAGAAGACGCTGATAACCCATATCTCCGAAGGCTTTGACTTCTTAGGTTTTAATGTCCGAAAGTACAATGGAAAGTTACTGATTAAACCCTCAATGAAAAGCCAAAAGAAGGTACAGGAAAAGCTGCATGAGGCAGTCTTTAGCAATAAGTCCGCCTCGAAGTGCCTGCTAATTGAAATACTCAATCCGATTATCACCGGGTGGGGTAATTATTTCAGGCATGTTGTTTCTAAAGAAGTGTTTGCGAAAATCGACCATCTGCTGGTCGGGCAACTCAAACGCTGGGCTTTCAGGCGTCACAGCAACAAATCGAGAGATTGGATTTTTGGCAAGTACTTCAAATCCGAAAACAACCGCAACTGGATTTTTCAGGACACTTTTGTGGAGAACGACAAAGTAAAGGTCTTCACCCTTAAAAAGATGGCTGACTTTCCAATTGTAAGGCATGTTAAGATTAAGAAGGATGCTAATCCATTTGATGCTCAATGGTTTGATTACTTTGAAAAGAGAAGACGGTGGTCTTCTAAGGCACTCTACGCGTAAACGTACTTTTACTTTATCGGATTAAGGCTTGCAAAAGTCATTGAACCGGTATAATTTTGTGAGAATTATACTTAGTAATCACCTGAGCCGTATGCGGTGAAAGTCGCTCGTACGGTTCTTAAAGGGGAAAGCGGCGGTAACGCCGCCTACCTACTTAATTTCAATAATAATATCATGTCAGTAGACGATTCAAGCGACTTCCCCTGTGAAGAGTAAGGAAGGGTGGTTGCCGGTAATTATGAATTATAAATAAAAAAATATAAAATTGAAAAAGTATTTAGGTATCTTGTTTTTATTGTCCTGTCTGACGGTGTTTTCTCAAACACCGCGTCGGGATACGATCCGGATTTCGGACTTCGGATTGCAACCCGACATGCGGGTAAATGCCGTTCCGTACGTTATTAAAGCTTTGGAGGCATGTGGCGATGCGGGTAACACGGTTGTCCTGTTCCCGAAAGGAAGGTATGACTTCTGGCCGCATCATTGTATTGAAAGGGTTTACTACGAATCGAATACCACGGACAATAATCCCAAACGCTTGGCGATCCTGATTGACGGGAAGGATGGGTTGATCATTGACGGCAATGGTTCCGATTTTGTTTTCCATGACAGGATACAACCCTTTACGGTGGATAACAGTCGGAACATCACGATCAAAAACCTTACGATCGACTGGGATATTCCGTTGACGGCGCAAGCAACCGTTATTGCCGTTACCGGCGAATACATTGACCTCGAAATAAACGTTTTTGAATCGCCCTACATCATCGAAAACGACAAGCTGGTTTTCGTTGGCGAAGGCTGGAAAAGCCGTTGGAGCAGTACGATGGAATTTGAAAAGGAAACGCGCATCGTGACTCCCATGACGGGCGATGCGGGATGTATGGGGGCAGGCTGGCAAAACTATAAGGCTGTTGAACTGTCACAGGGTATTGTACGACTGAACTTTGCGTTTACACGGAAACCGGCTGTCGGCAATTTGCTGGTCTTGCGACACAGTGCACGCGACCATGCAGGCATCTTTATCATTGACAGCAAGAACGTCGGCATTGAAAATCTGGATATGTACCACTGCGCCGGTCTGGGTATCCTGTCGCAATATGTCGAAAATCTTACCTTCAGGAATGTACGGTGTATACCGAATGAAAACAAGGGACGCATACTTGCCGGACATGACGATGGCTTCCACTACTCAAACTGTCGCGGCGACGTGATTGTTGAAAACTGTGTTTTTCATGCGCTTATGGATGATCCGATCAATGTGCACGGTACTTCGGTACGTGTAATTGAACGGGTGGATGACTTTACGCTTAGATGCAAGTTCATGCATCACCAAACGGTCGGTCTTCACTGGGCGCGACCGGACGAAGTGATAGGTTTCATTGAAAATAAAACGATGCTTACCGTTGCGACCGGAGTAGTTAGGGAATTTCGAAAAATAGACGATGAGTTGTTCGAGATATCTTTCCGCCAGTCGATTTCTGACCGGATCATTGCCGGAAACGCTTTGGAAAACCTCACCTGGACGTGTAATGTGCTGATAAAAGATTCACATTTTAAAAGTTGCAGGGCGCGGGGTATCCTGATATCCACACCCGGTAAGGTCATCATCGAAAACAATGTCTTTGAGTCGAGCGGTTCTGCCATCCTTATTGCAGGCGATGCGAATCAATGGTATGAGACAGGCGCCGTGAAGGACGTGCTGATCACAAAAAACATTTTCAGAGCGCCCTGCATGACATCCATGTACCAGTTTTGTGAAGGGGTTATCAGTATTTATCCCGAAATACCGCAACCCGACGTAAGGAAACCTTTTCATCAAAACATACGAATTGTCGATAATGAATTTCATTTGTTCGATTATCCAGTTCTGTATGCCTTGTCGACTGAGAATCTGGTGTTTTCGGATAATAAACTTATCCGAAGCCATCAATTCGAGCCTTTCCACAGACGAAAAGCCGGCCTGACTTTCGAGTTGTGCAGAAAGATAACCGTTGCCGGCAATACGGCAGAAGGCGATGTAATGGGACGCGATATCAAACTGGAAGGAACAGCCAAAAATGAAGTAAAATTAGGGAGGAATGATTTTTTTATATGTGCAAAAAATTTTAAATGAAATATTATGGATAATATCAACAGTCAAACGAAAAAAAACGTTTTTATTAAATTAGGTATCATGATGTTTATGCAGTTTATGCTATTTGCCGTATGGTGGGTACCGTTTGCTGCGTATCTGAATAACCTGGCGCACCTCGAAACCTGGCAGGTTTCGCTGATTTTGAGTTCAATGGCTATCGGTTCGATGGCTGCCCCTTTGGTTGGCGTGCTTGCCGACCGTTACATCGCTTCTGAAAAGTTGCTTGCCGGTCTTAATCTTTTTGTAGCTGTTTTTCTTTTTTTAGCGATTCTGCAAACCGGCTTTACAGGTTTAATGATCACCGTTTGTTTAGCCATGTTGTGCTATATGCCGTCGTGGAGTCTGACAAGTTCGATAGCCATGACGCATGTTTCGTCCGAACAGTTTCCGAGGATTCGTATTTTGGGTACGATAGGCTGGGTATCATCCGGACTATTCAGTCTGGCAGCCATCCATATTTTTAAGGTACAGGTGTTCGATGGAACAGTGCTTCCGCTTTACTGTGGCGCAGGCGCAGCGTTTATTGCCGCATTGATCAACTTGACCTTACCCAAAACACCGCCGACGGCAGCCAAAACAACAAAATATTCCGTTGCGGATATTTTAGGACTAAAGGTTATTTCAACTTTGAAAAACAGGAATTTCAACCGGTTTCTCCTGATTACTTTTTTATCGGTGATTCCTTTTGCACTTTTTTACAACTTCGGTTCGCAATTTCTTGCTAACAACGATTATAAGCTTATCACAGTGACGTTGAACTTGGGTCAGGTTGCCGAATTATTTTTCCTGTTTATCACAACTGCCATTCTGGTTAAATACGGCTTCAAAAAGACATTACTTCTTGGTTTGCTGGCGATGCTTGTCAGGTATGTATCACTGTATTCGGGTATAGTGTTGGGGCAACAGTGGCTGTACATCATCGGCATCTTAACACATGGTCTGATTTTTGGGCTGTTTTTCGTTGCAGGCCAGGTATATACCGATAAATCCGTACCTCCGGAATTTAAGGCGCAGGCACAGGGATTTTTATCATTTATCACCTGGGGTGTCGGTATTTTCGTCGGAAACTTGATTAGCGGATGGATGATTGACTACTTCAAAGTCGACGGTCAGACCGACTGGTCGCTTCTGTTTCTTATAACGTCAACGGCTTCTGTATTAATGATTGTTATATTATTGGCATTTTTCAAAAACCCCCGTTCCCGTTGAGCGGATTTGACAACCTGTTATTCCAGAAACAGTTTCAAACATGGTGATTTTATATAATACAATATATGTCAGACAGTATAGTAATTATTCCGACTTACAACGAGAAGGAGAATATTGAAAATATTATCCGTGCGGTTTTCGGTTTGGAAAAAGAATTTCATATTTTGATTATTGATGACGGATCGCCTGATGGGACAGCCGATATCGTCAAGCGATTACAGTCAGCCTATGCGGCGCGTTTGTTTCTCGTTGAACGTTCCGGGAAACTGGGACTTGGAACGGCTTACATCTGCGGTTTCAAATGGGCAATTGAGCACGGATATGCATATGTTTTTGAGATGGACGCCGATTTCAGCCATAATCCTGATGACCTGCTAAAACTGTATGCCGCATGTAAGGAACAGGGGGCGGATGTGGCGATAGGTTCGCGTTATATCAATGGTGTTAATGTTGTCAACTGGCCCCTCGGACGCGTTCTGATGTCGTATTATGCATCTAAATATGTACGTATCGTTACCGGCATGAAGATTAAAGATACGACAGCCGGATTCAAATGTTACCGGCGTTGTGTGCTTGAAACGGTTGAACTTGACAAAATTCATTTCAAAGGGTACGCTTTTCAGATCGAAATGAAATTTACAGCCCATAAATGCGGATTTAAGTTGGTTGAAGTGCCTATCGTCTTTGTAAACCGTGTGCTGGGAACTTCAAAAATGAATTCGTCCATTTTCGGCGAGGCGTTGTTTGGTGTAATCCGTTTGAAATGGCGAAGTTTTTTTCATAAATACCCGAAGACGAACAATAGGGTATTGGAAAAATGAAAACACTAATCGAGAATGCGTTGATCATAAACGAAGGATGTTCGTTTATCGGTTCCGTATTGATAGATGGTAACCTGATCTCATCCATAAGGGAAGGCTTTGAAACGTCGACTGAACGACAGTCGGCTACAAGATGCATCGATGCTTGCGGTAAATGGTTGTTGCCGGGTGCGATCGATGATCAGGTTCATTTTCGCGAGCCGGGACTTACCCGTAAGGGCGATATGGCGAGCGAGAGTCGTGCAGCAGTGGCGGGAGGCGTCACAACATATATGGATATGCCGAATACCATTCCGTCAACAACAACGATCGAGGCAATGGAGTGGAAGTTTCGGCGTGCCGCCGAGGTGTCGGTTGCTAATTATTCGTTTTTTTTCGGCGGGACAAATGATAATACAAGTCTTATCGCGCAACTTGACCGTAAACGGACGCCCGGCATCAAACTATTTCTCGGCTCCTCAACAGGCAATATGCTCGTAGACAGTGAAGATGCTTTGCGCCGGTTTTTTGGCGAAACGGATCTGCTGATTGCCGTCCATGCGGAAAAAGAAGAGATCATTTGTAAAAACAGGGAGGAATCTGTTTCTAAATACGGAGAAGATTTGGATATTTCCTTTCATCCGTTGATACGTAGTGCAGAAGCCTGTTACGCCTCATCGTCCGAAGCAGTTGATCTGGCAAAAAAGCTCGGCACGCGTTTACATTTATTACATTTATCGACCGGAAAGGAGTTGGCTTTGCTTGATCAGGGAGCGTTGAACGAACGAATGATCACCGGCGAAGTCTGCGTGCATCATCTTTGGTTTTGCGACGACGATTATCAGCTATACGGAAACCGCATCAAGTGGAATCCGTCCATAAAAACGAAAACCGACCGCGAGACGCTACGTAATGCAGTAAATGACAATACGATAGCAGTCGTTGCAACCGACCATGCGCCTCATTTGCCCGCCGAAAAAGAAGGTTCGTGTCTGACTGCCGCATCGGGAGGTCCATTAGTACAACATTCATTGCTTGCCATGCTTGCCATGTCGGCAGACGGCATTTTTACAAAGGAAAAAGTTGTTGAAAAAATGTCGCATCACCCGGCGGAGTTATATAAAATCGACAGGAGAGGATATATCCGCGAAGGATATTATGCGGATTTGGTATTGATTGATCCGGAACAGGCAATAAAAGTAACAAAAGACAATCTTTTTTACAAATGCGGATGGTCGCCTTTTGAAGGACTGATTTTTCCTCATTCTGTATGGAAAACATTTGTTAATGGAAATGAAATCTATTCCAATGAAAAAATCGTCCATAATTTTATTGGGATGGAAGTAAAATTCCTGATAAAATGACGAAAAATGTAAATTTGAAATGTTAAAATCGGCGTTTTTTTGAGAAAAATTGATGAAAAATCAAAAATCATCCAAAAACATGTTTTATAATATAAAAAAAAAGTTGCACAGGTATAAAAAAAACCTCACTTTTGCATCGATAACCTAAACAATCTTTTTGCCTTAGAGACTAATACCTATTAAAACCTGTAAAAAAGGGAGGGCTTTATAAAGGAGTCTTTCCTTTTTTTAACAATTATCAATCGTGCATCAAAGGCATATTGAAAGTAAAAAGTGTTCTTTTCTTTTTATCAAGATTACAGCCTAATGCGTATTCGAATTGTTTTTTATCGGCGTGACAGGGACTGTATATTTTTATGTATTGGGCGTCAAACAGCCTGAAAGCATAGTTGGAAAGGGCTAAGAATATTCTATCCGTATCTGCCATAATATCTTTGATGAGAATGGTATCATTCGATATTTTTTCTGCAAAGGCGATACCTGCCGGCATATTGTTTTTTAACGCCACGAAGGATTTTCCCCCATCACTGCTCAACTCCCGGAGAATCATTTCAAAGTCGCTTTCGTCACGAATGATTGTTATTTTACATTCCTGTTGTTTTCGGGAATAATATGGAAAATGTTTTAGTGTACATTCTTCAAACGTTAAATGATTGTACGATTCCAACGTATTAACTAAAAATTTGTTATAAATAAGATATTCAACACTATGATAAATCATGTTTGTAAAACCCAGTTGGCGATAAAAATCGAATAGTGATGGTTCGGCAGGTATCACAAGCGCAATGGGAAACCCCCTTCTTTTCATTTCGAGTTTGGCATGGCGCATAAGCGTCTTCATATACCCTTTACCACGTTCAAACGGATGTGTACAGGCGCCGCAAATGTAAGCAACCGGCACGATGGTATCTTCAAACCTTGCTTTGTATGGAATCATTTGCAGGGTAGACACAATAATTCCGTCCTGTTTGATAACCAGTGTATTTTCCGGTTTATATACATGGTTAAAGAAAAATCCGACATATTCGGGCGAATCATTAAACGAATCTTGCCATAAACCGGCAACGTTCCATTTATCATTTTCCGAAGGGAAAGTAATGATTAATTCAGGGTTCATGATTTTACAGCTGCATTTTTTTCGAGCAGGAGGTGGGGATGATAGGACAATTTGGATTTTCGCAATCCGGGAATACCTAAGTCTTCCTCTCTGTTAACATAGACGTACCTTTGAGGAATCTGCCTTGCAAACTCCTGACTGATAACGCTGAAAACACCCTCAAAACGGATGTCGGCTTTTTCTACATGAACGCCGAATGTCATATGGTTGATAGGAGAACCATACGTGAATGCAATGATTTTATGGTCGACTACGATCGCGCCTCCCAATAGATTCAACGCCTCGAAATGCGCCAGTGCAAAACGCATGGAACATCTTTCATGAAATAAGTTTTCGTTGTTTTCTTCATCTTTGTTGGCTTCATACCAGACTTGCTCAAGATTCAAACATTCCTGAATAATTTCCGGCGTGACAGGCATATACTGATAATCGTACAGTTTCTTGAATTTATTGATATGATTTCGTTTGGGTTGAAATTTCTTGCCTGCAAGCGTTATTAAATCTTCATGAAGATAAATATAGTCGTAGTAATCCCGTTCAGGGATGCACTTGAAACGGTCGGGGAACAGCGAGATGAGTCGTTTTTTTTCATCAGGGGTGACGCCAAGTATCAACAACGGACGGTTTAACTCTTTCGCATCTTTTTCAATAAAACCAATTGCCTTTTGCAGGTCGCCATGGCCGACAGGAAACATGTATGCTAAACGTTTGCGTTCTTTTTCTTCGATATAAAACCGTATAAACAAAAACTGATCATGGATGGCATATTCGCTATCGTACAGAAAACGCCAACTGCACATATTGGCAAAGGCAAAGTCGCAGTTCATGTGGCTACTTGGATAAACATATCCTGTAATCTCCTCTTTGTCTTCAATTTGTATCGGTTTAAAAGAAAGGATCATATCTCTACCTCTTGCCATTGACCATTCACAAGTTCGCGGGTAACAGCAAATCCTGCTTCTTTGAGTAACGCAATCGTTTCGTCGCGCCCATCATTTATCAGATCCGGTTGATGACAGTCGGAATTAACGAGAACGGGGATGTGCCTTTTTTTTAATTCCTTAAAGGATGCGACATGAGGAAACGTCTGACCTTTTCGAACTTTGTTTTTACAGTTGATTTCGACGAGGATTCCTTTTTCAGCAACTAAATCAAGTAATTGCATAAAGCGCTTTTGATACCAGTCGGCTTGCATGTCGAAATCGGGATGTTTGCTGCCGTTCATATAAATTTTATCGATATGACCCACCACATCAAATCCGCCTGTCTCGACCATTTGCATGGATGACTCGAAAAACAATTCCGTAATACGGCGGATGTTTCCGCCAAAATTGTCGTGGAGGCTCTTTTCAAACTCATGGTACGAACCGTCGATGCATGTCATGTTTTCGCTTGACAGGGGATGCTTCAAGGGTAAGAAATGGATGGAACTGATGCTGAAGTCGAGTGGCAGGTATTGGAAAAAGGGGATAGCTGCATTGTAGGATGTGTCTAAATAATCAATTTCAAGCCCAAGGTATATTTCGATTTGTCCGGCATATTTATTCTTTAGCCGGGTGATCTCCGCCAGATAATCGGGCATATCTTTTTTCGACATATTCCAGTGAGTCTCGAATGGAAGCGGCGAATGTGAAGAAAAACCATATGCGCGAAACCGGTTGGCGATGGCAGCTTTCACAAAATCTTCGGCAGGACTTCGTCCGTCACAAAATGTACAGTGGCTATGAAAATTACTGTTTTGTCTCATACCACATTCAGTTCTTTCCCAACCCGGACAAACGCTTCGATTGCCTTATCGACATGCGATTTTTCATGTCCGGCAGATAATTGTACGCGAATGCGTGCCTGTTCTTTCGGAACAACCGGGTAATAAAACCCGGTAACATAAATACCGTTTTCCTGCATGCGTTGCGCAAAAACCTGCGACAGTTTGGCGTCGTACAACATGACCGCACAGATGGCGGATTGTGTCGGTTTGATGTCAAATCCGGCTTCCAGCATCCGGTCGCGGAAATAAGTTACATTATCCATCAGTTTGGCATGCAGGTTATCATTCTCGTTCAGCATTTCAAACATTTCTATACCTGCACCAACGATAGCCGGAGCGACGGAATTGGAGAAAAGATAGGGACGCGAGCGTTGGCGCAGCAAGTCGATCATCTCTTTATGTCCGGTCGTAAACCCGCCCATGGCGCCACCGAATGATTTGCCGAGTGTTCCGGTGAAAAGGTCTATTTTCCCATATACATTATATAATTCGGCCACCCCGCGTCCGGTCGGACCGACTACACCGGCAGAATGTGACTCGTCGACCATCACAAGCGCATCATATTTTTCAGCCAGTGCACAAATCCGGTCCATGGGAGCGACGTTCCCATCCATCGAAAAGACGCCATCGGTTGCAATCATCCGGTGACGTTGGGCTTGCGCTTCGTGCAGGCATTTTTCCAGATCATTCATATTGGCATTTGCATAGCGATACCGTTTCGCTTTACAAAGTCGTACACCGTCGATGATGGAAGCATGATTGAGCGAATCCGAAATGATCGCGTCGTCTTCGCCGAGCAGCGGTTCGAATAAACCGCCATTGGCATCGAAACACGAACTGTACAGAATCGTATCTTCCGTTTTGAAATATGCGGAAATAACCGCTTCGAGTTTTTTATGCAAGTCCTGCGTACCGCAAATAAAACGAACCGACGACATGCCGTAACCCCGTTCGTCCATCGCCTTTTTAGCCGCCGCAATCAGGCGGGGATGGTCGGACAGCCCCAGATAGTTGTTCGCACAGAAGTTAAGAACCTCTTCGCCGTCATTCACACAGATGTCTGCTTTTTGCGAAGTCCGGATGATACGCTCCTTCTTATACAAACCGGCTGATTCGATACCGGAAAGCTCGACCTGAAGAAATTTTTGAAATTTACCGTACATAATTCATTCGTGATTAATGGTTAGTGATAAATGATTAATCAAGCCGCAAAAGTAGGTGAAATTTCAGTAATAAACAAGTTTATTTTGTATTACGCTCGGCTTGTGCTACCTTTAATCAGAAATTGAAGGTGGCTGGCGCCTCGGTAATAAAAACAAACAAGTTTATTTTGTATTACGCTCGGCTTGTGCTACCTTTGTACCTAAAATTTTGCAAGATGAAGAATGTACTGGTAATTGGTTCGACGGGGCAGATTGGCTCGGAACTGACGATGGAATTGAGAAAGCGGTATCCGAAAAGGAACATTGTGGCGGGATATATTTCCGGTGCAAAGCCACGGGGTGAACTGGCAGAATCAGGTCCTTCGGCGATAGTGGATATAACAAATGAACAACAGATAGCGGAAGCCGTTTCGCGTTATAAGGTGGATACGGTCTATAACCTGGCTGCGTTGCTGTCGGCTGTTGCGGAGGCTAAACCGCTATTAGCCTGGAATATTGGTATAGGCGGACTTTTCAACGTGCTGGAAGTGGCGCGCGAAATGAATTGCGCGGTCTTTACACCCAGTTCGATCGGCGTTTTCGGGCCTGATGCGCAGAAAGACGGGACGCCGCAGGATTCGGTTCGTAATCCGTTGACAATGTATGGACTGACGAAAGTGACAGGGGAACTGCTAAGCGATTATTATTTCAGGCGTTATCAGGTGGATTCGCGCGCAGTACGGTTTCCCGGACTTATTTCGCATGTGGCGCCACCGGGAGGCGGTACAACCGACTATGCAGTTGACATTTTTTACTCGGCTGTCAAAGGTGAAAAATTTGTATGTCCCATTGCTGCCGGCACCTATATGGATATGATGTATATGCCGGATGCGGTTCAAGCCGCCATTCAACTCATGGAAGCCGATCCTTCCCGACTGAAGCATCGAAATACATTTAATGTGACGGCCATGAGTTTTGATCCGGAAATAATCTATAATCAGATAAAAAAATATATTCCGGATTTTGAGATGGAATACCGTGTCGATCCGTTGCGCCAGCATATTGCCGAATCATGGCCCAATTCATTGGATGATTCCTGCGCGCGGGATGAATGGGACTGGCATCCGGCATATGATATGGATGCCATGACAAAAGACATGATCGAAAACTTAAAAAATAAATTGAGCGTCGTTTCATAATATATCTGCGTTTCGGCATAAAAAATATGCGGGCATATTTTGTTCTGCTCTCAACTTGTGCTATATTTGCACGCTCAAAGATGTATTATTAACGCTTAATTTTTTTATAGACGATGGCAAAGAAAATTGGAAACTTAGTCCCGGAGACCTTTTTTGTAACGAAAGGCAGCGGCGATTCCGAACTGGAAAAACATGCCGGTTCCTATCACATGGCTTTGCATGACGCCGGCATAGCGGATTACAATATTATGACATATTCATCGGTTATCCCCGGCACTGCACGACTGATAACCATGGATGAGGTGGACATGCCGCCTTTTGGCTCCGAATTGAAAACGATTATGGCGGTTTCGCATGGTTTTCAGGATGAGTTTGTCTCTGCAGGAATCATCTATGCCTGGATGTACAGGGATGAGAATTTCGATGATAAAGTGGGAGGGCTTGTATGCGAGGTCAGTGGACGCTTTCGTATCGAAGAGCTTGAAGCACGCCTTATTCGCGTGATAAATGATTTACATCAACGAACCTACCGAAAGTTTTTTCTGGGCGAACTGAATTTCGTGACGGAAGGTATCACCATCGAAAAACGATATGGAACCGCCATCGCAGCGTTGTGTTTTATAGACTTTCAACTGCTGGAAATCAGGAAGTAGGGTTTAGAGTTTAGTTATTGGATTTAGTTAGGATGAGGATTATAATTTCTGTTAGCGTAGGTATGGCGCTTTTGTTTTATGGGGCGGATGTGCGAGCCTGTACGAATATTTTGGTTGGGAAAAAGGCTTCGACGGACGGTTCTGTGATGATTTCGTATGCGGCTGATTCGCATACGTTGTACGGTGAGATGTACCACTGGCCTGCAGCCAGATGGACCAAAGGCGCGATGCTCGACGTCGTTGAATGGGATACCGGTAAACCGTTGGGGCAAATACCCCAAATGGAACAGACTTATTCGGTAGTCGGTAATATGAACGAGTACCAGTTGGCTATTACGGAGACTACCTTCGGAGGTCGTCCGGAATTGGTTGATACCACCGGTATCATTGACTATGGAAGCCTGATATACATTACCTTGCAACGGGCAAAGACTGCCCGTGAGGCGATAAAAGTAATGACAGGTTTAGTGGCAGACTATGGCTATTGCAGCGGCGGGGAATCGTTTTCGATTGCCGACAAAGATGAAGCATGGATCATGGAAATGGTCGGTAAGGGAGCAGGTCGTAAAGGCGCTTTGTGGGTTGCCATTCGTATCCCGGACGATTGTATCAGCGCTCATGCCAACCAGGCACGCATACAGCAGATTCCCTTTGACGACAAGGAGAATTGCATGTATGCGCCGGATGTGGTTTCGTTTGCGCGCGAAAAAGGTTATTTCACAGGGAACGATAAGGATTTCAGTTTTACAAAAGCGTATTGTCCGTATGAATTTGGCGGATTACGCGGATGTGAAGCGCGGGTCTGGGCGGTCTTCCGTAAATTTGACCGTTCGATGGAACAATACGCGGATTTCATTAAAGGGGATGCGACGCGAAAACCGATGCCTTTGTATATCAAGCCGAATCGTAAACTGTCGGTGCAGGACGTGCAGAACTGTATGCGCGATCATTATGAGGAAACCGACTTGGATATGACGAAAGATGCGGGAGCAGGGCCGTATAAAGTTCCTTACCGCTGGCGTCCGATGCACTTTGAAATAGACGGACAGGAATATTTGAATGAACGCGCCATTGCAACGCAGCAGACGGGTTTTGTGATTGTGCCGCAGATGCGTAACTGGTTGCCCGATGTGGTTGGTGGTATCCTCTGGTTTGGAACGGACGATGCCGACATGACTGTTTTCAATCCGGTTTACAGTTCTTCGCTTGCCGTTCCCGAATGTTTTCGTGTCGGTAATGGCGACATGTATAACTTTTCGTGGACGTCGGCGTTCTGGGTTCATAACTGGGTGGCTAATATGGCTTACGGGAAGTATAGTTTTATGATTCAGGATATTCGCAAAGTACAGCAGGAAATGGAAAACGGATACCGGCAGAAAATCCCGTTGATCGATAAGGCTGCCATGGAATTATATAACAATAACCCCGAAGAAGCACGTAAATTTCTGACCTGGTTCAGCACGACTTCTGCCGATCAGGCGACGGCGCGCTGGAAGACTTTAGGAGAATACCTGTTAATAAAATATATCGACGGAAATGTGAAAAAAGAAGAAAACGGACAGTTTAAACGTAATCCGTATGGCATGCCGGCGTATCCCGATTTTCCCGGCTATGACGAAGATTATTACCGGTCGATCGTAAAAAGCGCCGGCGACCGATTGAAAGTGAAATAAAGGTCTGCGGCGATGAATTAATAATTGTTTGATTAATTAACGATGGGTAAAACGAAAACTGTATTTGTTTGTTCCGGTTGTGGGGCGGAAGCGCTAAAATGGATTGGCAAATGTCCGTCGTGTGGCGGGGGGAACACTTATACGGAGATGATAATCAATGAACCGGTCGTGCAACGATCGTTTTCGGGCGTATCAAATGACGGCTCAAAACCGAAGCTGTTGCGCGATGTGACTTTATTGGAAGAATCGCGTTTGGATATGTGCGACGGCGAACTGAATCGTGTGCTGGGAGGCGGACTTGTGAAAGGATCGCTTGTCCTGTTAGGCGGCGAGCCGGGAATTGGAAAGTCCACGCTTGTGTTACAGACGGTTTTGCAACTGCAAGCATTGTGTATCTTATACGTATCCGGAGAAGAAAGCGCACAGCAATTGAAACTTCGAGCCGATCGGCTGACGGGACAACATGCTGATCCTGAACAATGTTATATACTTTGCGAAACAAACATCGAGCAGATTTTCAAACAAGCGCAACAAGTGCAACCGGACTTGCTGATTATCGATTCTATCCAGACGATGTTTACCGGGACGGCTGATTCGTCGCCCGGGAGTATCACGCAGGTACGCGAATGTAGCGCTGCGATTCTTAAATTTGCCAAAGAAACAGGTACGCCGGTATTCATGATCGGTCACATCAATAAAGAAGGCAATATCGCAGGTCCGAAAGTGCTGGAACATATTGTAGATACGGTTTTGCAGTTCGAAGGCGACCAGCATTATATGTACCGTATCCTTCGGAGTATGAAAAATCGCTTTGGGAGTACATCCGAACTGGGTATATACGAGATGCGCCAGTGTGGACTTCGACAGGTCGGTAACCCTTCCGAGTTGTTGTTGACGGAGAATCATGAAGGATTAAGCGGTGTTGCTATCGCTGCCGCCATCGAAGGTGCGCGTCCGTTTCTCATTGAGACGCAATCGTTAGTAAGTTCCGCTGTATATGGTACGCCGCAACGTAGCGCAACAGGGTTTGACATTCGTCGCATGAACATGTTGCTGGCAGTACTTGAAAAACGCGCAGGCTTCAAATTGATTCAGAAAGACGTGTTCCTGAATATTGCCGGCGGACTGCGGGTGAGCGATCCGGCTATCGATTTACCGGTTATCAGCGCCGTCCTGTCGTCAAGTTTAGATATAGCGATAGATCGGGGTGTTTGCATGGCCGGCGAAGTGGGATTATCAGGTGAGATACGTCCGGTGATGCGTATCGAACAACGTATCCAGGAAGCCGAGAAACTGGGTTTTTCGCGTATCATCATCCCTGCCATGAAAGGGCTTGAAGGATTGAAACCCAAAATAGAAATCGTAAAAGTGAAAAAGGTTGAGGAGGCGTTTCGCAATTTGTTTGGATAAGTGGCGAATTATGAATTATGAATATCTGTCATTTGCGTCTGTTTGATTGGAAATCATCCTGAAAACCGAAAACTAAATGATTAAGGAACTTCAACTGCGCATTTTGCCGGAGGAGGCTGTGAATGAACAGTCGTTACGCGGGGTGGTTTGTCGCAAGCTGGGTGAGAAACCGGATGCGATAAAGGCTGTTCGTATATTGAAACGGTCGATTGATGCACGTCAACGTGTTATATACGTTAATGTAGGGTTGCGGGTTTTTATTCATGAAGAACCTGAAGAAGACGTGTTTGACACGATTGAATATAAGGATGTTTCAAACAGGAAGCAGGTCATAGTGGTAGGCGCAGGACCGGGAGGTTTGTTTGCGGCGCTCCGTTTGATTGAGTTAGGACTGCGACCGGTCATTATTGAACGGGGGAAAAATGTACACGACAGGAAAAAAGATATCGCATTAATAAGCCGGACACATCAGGTTCATCCGGAATCCAACTACTGTTTTGGCGAAGGCGGCGCAGGGGCTTTTTCCGACGGAAAACTTTTTACACGTAGTAAGAAACGCGGCTCGGTCGATCGTATTCTTCAAATTTTTTGTCAACATGGCGCTTCTACCACTATTTTATCAGACATCCACCCCCATATCGGGTCGGACAAACTGCCCCGTGTGATTGAAAACATGCGAAACAGGATACTGCTATCGGGTGGAGAAGTACATTTTGATACTTTTATGGATTCGCTGATAATCAGAGGGGAGGAAGTGTTAGGCATTTTGGCGCGCGATGGTCGTTCGTTCATGGGACCGGTGATATTGGCTACCGGTCATGCAGCAAGGGATGTATACCGTTATCTCGCAGATGAAAATATAGCTGTCGAAGCGAAAGGCATAGCTGTTGGCTTGCGATTGGAGCACCCGCAAGCGTTGATTGACAGGATTCGGTATCATCGACCGGATGGTCGCGGCGACTATCTTCCGGCAGCCGAATATAATTTTGTGACACAGTCGGCCGGTCGGGGCGTCTATTCCTTTTGTATGTGCCCCGGCGGGTTTGTCGTACCTGCCGCAAGCGCGCCCGAAGAAGTAGTAGTAAACGGCATGTCGCCGTCAAGTCGTGGTTCCCGATGGGCGAATGCCGGTATGGTAGTCGAGATTCACCCTGACGACTTGCGTAAAATGGAACTTCCAACTCCTGATTTTCAACTTTCTTTTTTCAATTTTCAATTATCCATGATGTATTTTCAGGAACAGTTGGAACGGATGAGTTGGCGCAACGGCGGGATGAAGCAAACGGCGCCTGCGCAACGAATGGCTGATTTTGTGCGTAAAAACAATTCGTCCGACTTGCCGGAAACATCCTATATGCCGGGCATAGTAGCTTCACCCATCCATTCGTGGATGCCCGAATTTGTTACATCCCGATTGTGTGATGGCTTGCGCCATTTTGATAAAATATCGCACGGTTTTTTGACCAACGAAGCCTGCCTGATCGGCGTCGAAACGCGTACCTCGTCGCCCCTCCGTATTTTACGCAACAGAGAAACGATGCAACACATACAACTGAGAGGACTTTACCCGTGTGGCGAAGGTGCAGGCTATGCCGGCGGAATCGTTTCAGCTGCCATCGACGGCGAACTTTGTGCCGATCACGTCGCGAAATATGGCAGCATACCCTAAACAACTCTACGTCATTTGTTACGGATTCGCCGCGGGGGTTTGCCGACGCTGAGTACCACTTCGAAAATCTTTTCAATCTTTTCGCTTATATCAACCATGTAATGCCTGTCCGGCACACATATTCCTGCCACATTAAATTTACGTATCATCATAACTTTTAATTTTGACAAAATATAGCGTAAATCGAGTGTAGAACAAAATATGCCTGCATATTTTTTATACCAATTTTATTTTATTATCCGAAAAATTGTTTCTACCTTTGTGTGCAGATTTATGCAGATATTGCCTTTGTTACAGATTGATTTTTAAAAACCTATGTTTAATATATTAATGAGTTGATGAAAATATTTTTTAAAATTGGGGTTTGTTCGTTGTTTGTGTTTTGTGCCTGTACGCCGAAAGACGGATGGGAACTACTTTTTAACGGCAAGGATTTAAGCGGATTGATTCAATTGAACGGGAAAACGCCGTTTCACATAGAAAATGGCATGTTAATCGGAAAATCAGTTCTGGATCAACCGAACAGTTTTATGTCCACGGAACTTGACTACAGTGATTTTATTCTTGAGTTTGACGTGATGTGCGATACTTCGCTCAATTCGGGCGTTCAGTTTCGCAGCGAAAGTCGGCCTGATTATCAGCATGGTCGCGTACACGGTTATCAATGCGAGATCGATCCTTCCGACCGTGCGTGGAGCGGCGGCATCTATGATGAAGCGCGTCGGGGATGGTTGGTTACCTTACAAGGGCATGAACTGGGTCGCGCGGCTTATAACAAAGAGGGCTGGAATCATTACCGCGTTGAGGCGTTCGGCGACACGATCCGTATCTGGCTGAACGGGGTGAATACGGCAAATTTGCTGGATAACATGACAAAAAAAGGGTTTATCGCTTTTCAGATTCATTCGATTGGTAAAGATGCTTCGAAAAATGGAAAGGAAGTGAGATGGAAAAATATCCGTATCATGACCGTCGACATCAGAAATCATTTGATGGAAGGAACGGTGATTCCGGAGGTAAACCGGATACCGAATACGCTTTCCACGAAGGAAAGAGCCGACGGATGGAAATTGTTGTTCGACGGTAAAACGACAGCCGGATGGCGTGGAGCGCATAAGAAGGTTTTTCCGAACAAGGGTTGGGAGATTGAAAACGGCGAGATTGCCGTAGTTGCTTCCGGCGGTGGCGAAGCGAATAACGGCGGCGATATTGTAACGGTGAACGAATATACAGCCTTTGAACTGAGCGTCGAATTTAAAATCACCGAGGGTGCTAATAGCGGTATCAAATATTTCGTCACGGAAAGCGAAAAACAGAAAGGTTCTGCTTACGGTCTTGAATATCAGATTCTTGATGATGTAAATCATCCGGATGCCAAACTTTTTACTAAATTCGAAGGCAGTCGCCGGTGTGCTGGTCTGTATGATTTGATCAAACCGCAACATATTCGTTTTAATGGAATAGGACAATGGAACCTGGCTGTGATAAGGGTATTCCCGAACAATCATGTAGAGCATTGGCTCAACGGATTTAAAACATTAGAATACGAACGGGGTTCAAGCGCTTTTCGCGAATTGGTGAAAGGCAGTAAATATGCAGCCAGGGAGTATAATACAAACGGAAGGTTTGGCGAAGCCCCCAAGGGTCGTATCCTTTTGCAGGATCATGGCGATGCCGTCTCATTCCGAAGTATCAAAATCAGAGAGATATTGTAACGGGTAAAAAAAACTTAATTTTTTTTGATTTGTAATAATAATATCATATCTTTGTAGCCGATTTGGAGATTAAGAGAGGGAGAGAGGATGAAGGGGAGCACAGAGTTCCCCTTCTTTTGTAAAATAATAATAAATTAAAGTTATATGGCAAGGAGAAGAGGAGAAATGGTCAGTATGACTGACACGTTAGCGGAATTTAAGGAACTCAAGAATATTGATAAGGAAACGATGATCAATGTGTTGGAGGAATCGTTTCGCAACGTGATTGCTAAAATGTTCGGTACCGACGAAAATTACGATGTGATCATCAACCCTGAAAAAGGCGATTTTGAAATCTGGCGTAACCGGATTGTTGTCGAGGATGGTCAGTTGTTAAATCCCAATTTACAGGTTTTGTTGAGCGAAGCACGTAAAATGGATCCGGATTGTGAAGTAGGGGAGGATGTGACCGACGAGGTTTATTTTGAAAAATTTGGTCGTCGTGCCATCTTGAATCTACGTCAGACGCTCGCTTCCAAGATTCTGGAACTCCAGAAAGATAATCTTTTCGCCCGTTATAAGGATTTGGTAGGCACGATTATTTCGGCTGAAGTATATCAGATTTGGAAAAAAGAGATTTTATTGCTGGACGATGACGGGAACGATTTGTTATTGCCAAAAACCGATCAGATTCCTTCGGATTTTTTCCGTAAAGGCGAGACGGTACGCGCTGTTATTAAAGACGTTACAAATGATAATAATAACCCGAGGATTGTCTTGTCGCGTACAAGTAATCTGTTTTTAAGGCGTCTGTTTGAACTGGAAGTGCCGGAAATCAATGACGGGCTGATTACAATCAAAGCGATTGCGCGTATTCCGGGTGACCGTGCAAAAATTGCCGTCGAATCGTATGATGATCGCATTGATCCGGTTGGCGCTTGTGTAGGCATGAAAGGCTCCCGTATCCGTGGCATTGTGCATGAACTGCGAAACGAAAATATCGACGTGATTAATTACACTTCGAATATGCCGCTTTTTATTCAACGCTCGTTAAGTCCTGCAAAAGTATCTTCAATCCGGATGAATGAGGAAGAAAAAAGTGCGGAGGTTTTCCTTCGTCCCGAAGAAGTATCGCTTGCGATCGGAAAAGGCGGTTTGAATATTAAACTGGCTTGTATGCTAACGGATTACAGGATTGATGTGTTTCGTGATATTGAAGGTGCCGATGAAGAAGATATTTATCTGGATGAATTTTCGGATGAAATTGATTCGTGGGTTATCGACACCTTGAAAGGATTGGGTTTCAATACGGCAAAAAGTGTCTTGAGCATGTCGCCCGAAGAGATTATGGAACGTGCCGATCTGGAAGAACAGACTGTAAAGGATATGTTCAGTATTTTGTCGGCAGAGTTTGAAGAAGAGAATGCCTCAACCGGCGAATAATGCGAAAACAGATTATTGCTTCAGGAAAACCGGATGTGAATTGATAAAATAAAGATTGAAAATATATGCCCGTAAAATTATACAAAGTAATTAAAGATTTGAATGTGGGACTTACTACGGTAGTAGATTTCCTAAACAAAAAAGGGTTTGAAGTCGAAAGTAATCCGAATGTGAAGGTTTCCGACGAGCAATACGATTTACTCTTGAAAGAATTTAGTCAGGCTACCATATCGCCGAAAGACAAGAATATTTTCAAGCCTTTTTTCAAAGATTTGTCTGTTAAGGAAAAGCCAAAACCATTACAGGAAATAAAAGAAATAAAAACGGTAATTCCCGAAGATATCAAACCTCGCTTTAACACGATTGGGAAGATCGATCTTGATCAACCGGCAAAATCAAAACAATCGCATTATACCCCGGAAAAGTTTTTTCAAAAGAAAGAACCTGTAACGCCATTCACGATAAAACCAAAACCCCAAGAAGCCGAAAAAGAAACGCTAAAAGTAGATGTTCGAGTTGAAAAAGAAGAAGTTATAAAAGAAATTCCGAAAGTCGAAACAGTTGAAAAAGCAGTTGCAGCATCAGCACCGGAGAAAGCACCGGAGAAAGCACCGGAAAAAGCACCGGAAAAAGCACCGGAAAAAGCACCGGAGAAAGCACCGGAAAAAATTCTTCTGCAACCCGAGAAAAAGGGTACGCCTAAACCAAACATAATTGAACAGGTAAAGAAAGAACCGGAATCAAAACCAAAGCCAAAGCCGAAAAATGAACCTATACCGGTTCAGGATGCAAAAGTGAAAGATAAAAAGCCGGTCGTAAAAGAAGAAAAACCTTTGTTGAAAAAGGAAGAAGGCAAAGATGTCCCGTTTCGTTTGAATAAACCGAAGTTGGAATCAGGTATTAAGGTTACAGGGAAAATCGACCTTGCCAGTATCAATCAGGCAACCAGCCCGCGAAAGAAATCGAAAGAGGAGAGAAGACGGGAACGCGAAGAACGTCGCGAGAAAACAATATCGCAACGTAAACCGCAAAATGTGCCATCCGATAAGACATCCGACAGAAGCGCATCGGGCGATCATTTGAGTAACAAGCAAAAACGAAAACGCATCCGAAAAGACCGCGTGGACATCACCGCTACACAAGGCATTAATGCACGGCGTGAAGATCGTACGAAACAACAACGCCCGAAACGTCCGATTCGTGTGGAAGTGAACGAAGAAGATGTGCAAAAGCAGGTTAAGGAGACGTTGGCGCGCCTGACAAGTAAAACATCGAAAGGAAAAGCGGCAAAATATCGAAGGGAGAAACGCGATGCGGCGGCTCATAAGGAACTGGAACTTCTTGAAGTCGAAAAACGAGCAAGTAAAGTATTGAAACTGACGGAGTTCGTTACTGCTAATGACCTGGCAAACATGATGAATGTACCCGTTACGAAGGTCATTTCAACCTGTATGAGTATAGGCATCATGGTTTCTATCAACCAACGGCTCGATGCGGAAACAATTAATATTGTGGTGGACGAATTTGGTTTTACAACCGAGTATGTAAGTGCTGATGTGGTAGAATCAATCGCGGAAGAAATAGACAAAACAGAAGATATGGTATCCCGTCCGCCCATCGTAACGGTTATGGGACATGTGGATCATGGGAAAACCTCTTTACTGGATAATATCCGGAAGACGAATGTCATTGCCGGCGAAGCCGGCGGTATCACCCAACACATAGGCGCTTATAATGTAAAATTGCCGGATGGACGTCGAATCACATTCCTCGATACACCCGGACACGAAGCCTTTACCGCCATGCGCGCACGCGGTGCACAGGTAACTGATATTGCCATTATCATCGTTGCAGCCGACGATAACGTGATGCCTCAAACGGTTGAAGCGATTAATCATGCTTCGGTAGCAGGCGTACCTATCGTTTTTGCAATCAACAAGATAGACAAGCCGTATGCCAACCCTGAAAAGATAAAGGAAGAACTGGCTCAAATGAACTATTTAGTCGAAGACTGGGGCGGGAAATTTCAAAGTCAGGAAATATCCGCAAAACAGGGAACCGGTGTTCCCGAGTTACTCGAAAAAGTGCTGTTGGAAGCCGATATGCTCGAACTGAAAGCAAACCCCAATCGACGTGCTACCGGTTCGGTCATCGAATCTTCACTTGATAAGGGACGGGGTTTCATTTGTACGGTGCTTGTCAATGGCGGTACACTGAAACAGGGTGATGTTGTGCTTGCCGGGACACATTACGGACGTGTGAAGGCAATGTTCAACGAACGTAATCAGCGAATAGAACAGGCCGGTCCGTCAGCGCCGGCGATTATTCTCGGTCTTGACGGCGCTCCGCAAGCAGGCGATACATTTAATGTGCTGGAAACGGATCAGGAGGCGCGCGAAATAGCGACGCGACGCGAACAGTTACAGCGCGAACTGGGTCTGCGTACACAGAAACGCTTCGGTCTGGAGGAACTCGGACGCCGTCGCGCGCTGGGCAACTTCCATGAATTGCATTTGATAGTCAAAGGCGATGTGGACGGTTCAGTCGAAGCCTTGTCGGATGCTTTGATAAAACTTTCAACGGAAGAAATTCAGGTAAATGTCATACATAAAGCTGTCGGTCAGATATCCGAATCGGATATCTCGCTTGCAGCAACAGCCGACGCCGTCATCATCGGATTCCAGGTGCGTCCTTCGGTTCAGGCACGCCGTCTGGCAGAAAGTGAGGGAGTGGAAGTTCGTCTGTATTCAATTATCTACGATGCCATTAACGAAGTGAAGGATGCCATGGAAGGCATGCTGTCGCCCGAAATACGCGAAGATTTTTGCGGTGAAGTCGAAGTACAGCAAGTATTTAAAATTTCCAAAGTCGGTACGATTGCGGGATGTATCGTGAAAGAAGGAAAGATCAAACGTACCAATAAAGTACGCATTGTACGCGACGGTATTGTTGTCCATACCGGCGACCTGGGATCCCTGAAACGTTTCAAGGATGAAGTGAAGGAAGCCGTTACAGGGCAGGATTGCGGCATCTATATCAATAACTACAATGATATACGCGTCGGCGACATCATTGAACCGTTTGAACAGGTAGAAATAAAGAAAACGCTTTAGTAGAGTTTAGTTATTAGAGTTTAGAGTTTAGATATTAGAGATTAGAGTTTTGCTGTAATTCGTAATTCGTAATTAAATAAAGTGAACTGGCTGGATATTGTTGTTTTGTGTCTTTTGGGCGTCGGACTGTTCAAAGGTTTGATTGACGGGGTGATCAAACAGGTGGTCGCGCTCGCCGCACTGATTGTCGGCATTTACATGTGTTCCGGTGTCGCCATTTGGCTCTGTAGCTACTTGGAGCAATTGGAGTGGTTTCCCGAAGGAGCGGTACTGTTGACAAGTTATTTTCTGGGATTTGTCCTGATTGTGGGGATCATTCTGACGGCGGGACGGGTTGTGCATCGCCTTGTTGACGCTACACCGTTGAGCATATTCAATCATATCATCGGCGGATTTTTGGGGTTTGTCCTGATGGTTGTTTTTATCAGCGTCGTACTGAACCTGATTGAGATGGTCGACCATCAATCGGCTATCATATCGCAAGAAATAAAGGTGGAATCACGTTTTTACGATGTGATAAAAAATATTATCCCGACCGTCTTCCCGGGAAATTTGTTTGAATTGCCAAAAGAATTACTCAATACATAAATTGGCAGTGTGCCTCGGACCAATTACTTCAAAAATGGAAGAACAAGAACCTGTTTTTAATGAGATAACCGGCAACGAATATAAATACGGCTTCACGACGGATGTGGAGATGGAAATGATTCGTAAGGGATTGGACGAAGACATCATACGCACGATTTCGGGGAAGAAGGAAGAGCCGGACTGGTTACTTGATTTTCGCCTGAAAGCATTCCAATACTGGCAAACGCCGGAAATGCCGACATGGGCGCATTTAAAGATTCCGTCAATTGATTATCAAGATATTATTTACCATGCCGCCCCAAAGAAAAAAAAGGAACTCAAAAGTATCGATGAAGTAGACCCTGAACTGATAAAGACATTCGACAAGTTGGGCATACCGCTTCACGAGCAGAAAATGCTGAGCGGAGTGGCAATCGATGCGGTGATGGATAGTGTCTCGGTGACAACTACCTATAAAGATGCGCTTGCCGAAAAGGGTATTATCTTCTGCTCATTCAGCGAAGCCGTTAAACATCATCCTGATCTGGTAAGGAAATATCTCGGTAGCGTCGTCGGTTACCGCGATAATTTTTATGCTGCACTCAACTCGGCTGTTTTCTCGGACGGCTCTTTTGCATATATTCCCAAAGGGGTGCGCTGCCCGATGGAACTAAGTACCTACTTCCGTATCAACGCTGCCAATACGGGACAATTCGAACGGACGCTGATTGTGGCTGACGATGAGTCATATGTCAGTTATCTGGAAGGATGTACGGCGCCGAGGCGCGATGAGAACCAACTTCATGCGGCTGTCGTCGAAATCATTGCCAACAAACAGGCGGAAGTCAAATATTCGACCGTTCAGAACTGGTATCCGGGTGATAAGAACGGCAAGGGCGGTATCTATAATTTCGTCACGAAACGGGGGATTTGTAAAGGCGATGGGAGTAAAATATCGTGGACGCAGGTCGAAACAGGCTCCGCCATCACATGGAAATATCCATCCTGTATTCTTGCTGGCGATAACGCTGTAGGCGAATTTTATTCCGTAGCCGTAACGAATCATCACCAGCAAGCCGATACCGGTACCAAGATGATCCACTTAGGCAGGAATACACGCAGCACAATTGTATCCAAAGGTATCTCGGCCGGTCGAAGTCAAAACAGTTATCGCGGATTGGTGAAGATTTCCCCGCAAGCGGAAAATGCACGCAATCACAGTCAGTGCGACAGCCTTTTACTAAGTTCTACATGCGGCGCTCATACATTTCCATATGCCGACATACAAAACGAGACAGCAATTGTAGAGCATGAAGCAACGACTTCAAAGATTAACGAAGATCAATTATTCTATTGCAATCAGCGCGGTATTGATACGGAAAAGGCGGTGAGTCTCATTGTGGGTGGTTATACGCGCGAGGTAATGAACAAACTGCCGATGGAGTTTGCAGTTGAAGCGCAGAAACTTTTAGCGATTTCATTAGAAGGTAGCGTTGGTTAATTTTTAGATTCGAAAAAGTTAACCGATTATGAATTATGAAATATGAATTATGAGTTATTATGTTAGAAATTAAAGATTTACATGCCTCGATAAACGGCAGGGAGATATTGAAAGGCATCCATATGACAGTACGACCCGGAGAGGTTCATGCCATCATGGGACCGAACGGATCGGGCAAAAGTACGTTGAGTAATGTGCTGGTAGGCAATCCGGCTTTTTCTGTCACAAAAGGAACGGTTGTGTACAAAGGGAAGAACCTGCTGGATTTATCACCGGAAGAGCGTAGCAGGGAAGGTATCTTTCTGAGTTTTCAATATCCGGTGGAAATACCGGGAGTGAGCATGGTCAATTTTATGCGTGCAGCAGTTAATGCACACAGAGCGTACCGGGGTGAAGAACCGGTTTCGGCGACCGACTTCCTAAAGATGATGCGTGAAAAACGCGCATTAGTCGAGATGGACAGCAAACTGACGGGTCGTAGTGTGAACGAGGGTTTTTCCGGAGGCGAAAAAAAACGAAACGAGATATTCCAGATGGCGATGCTCGCTCCGTCGCTTGCTATCCTCGACGAGACCGATAGCGGTCTCGATATCGATGCCTTGCGTATTGTCGCCAATGGCGTCAACCGACTCAAAACACCCGATAATGCAACCATCGTGATTACGCATTATCAGCGGTTACTTGATTATATCAAACCCGATATCGTGCATGTTTTATATCAGGGGATGATTGTGAAAACGGCTGGAGCCGAACTGGCATTGGAACTTGAAGCGAAAGGATACGACTGGCTGAAAGAATAATTGTTAGTGGTTAGAAGTTGGAAATATTCATGGGAGTAGAAAGACAATATATTGAACTGTTTTCACAACAGGAAGAAGTGATAAGGCGTCATGCGCCCGAGTGTATGAATGGTATGCGTACACAGGCGTTAACCGATTTCGCGCGTCGGGGATTTCCGTCTTCAATGGGAGAGAAATATCGTCATACGGACATCTCACAATCTTTTATTCCCGATTACGGGCTCAATTTAAACCGTTTCAAGACGCATATCGACCCTGCGGAGATCTTTCGCTGCGATGTGCCGAATATGAGTACGCAGTTATATTTTGTCGTCAACGATTCGTATTATGAAGATGCGACACCTGCTTCGTCGCTTCCGAAAGGCGTATATGCTGGAGGGATGAGGAATTTTGCAAAACATTATCGGGATATCTTGTCGAATTATTACGGCAAAATTGCAAAAACAACCGACGATGCGGTTACCGCGTTTAATACCCTTTTTGCACAGGACGGTTTCGTGCTTTATGTTCCGTGTGATATGAAACTCAAAAGACCTGTTCAATTGGTGAATACGATACGCAGTCAAGTCAATGTGATGGTCAACCGTCGAATTTTGGTGATCATGGAGCCCCGTTCGGAAGCGAAACTTTTAGTGTGCGACCATAGTATGAATGAAGTGAAAAGTCTGGCAACCCAGGTGATTGAGGTTTTTGCGGAAGAGGGAGCGTATTTCGATTATTACGACCTCGAAGAAAGTGCGATTTCCACGACCCGTTTTTCTTCATTGTATGTCAACCAAAAGGCTTTTTCGAATGTGTTGGTAAACGGTATTACGTTAAATAACGGTCTTACACGTAATAACTATCATATCGTATTGGATGGCGAGGGTGCGGAAACAATGCTGTGCGGCATGGCTATTCAGGATAAAAACCAACAGGTTGATACTTATACGCATATCACACATGCAACGCCACGGTGCAAGAGTACGGAGTTGTTTAAGAATGTGCTGGACAATCAGGCTGTCGGTGCGTTTAGCGGACGGATAACAGTGAAAGAAGGTGCTCAAAAAACGGAAGCCTTTCAGACAAACCGTAACATGTGCATGACGCGCGAAACGCGAATGTACAGTAAACCTCAACTCGAAATATATGCCGACGACGTCAAATGTTCGCATGGCATGTCGACCGGACAAATCGACGGGCAGGCATTGTTTTACATGCAAAGTCGCGGCATCTCGCGCGAAGAAGCCAAGACGCTGCTCAGCGTCGCTTTTACATCTGATGTGATTGATAACATACGTTTGGAACCATTAAAGGGACGCCTTCATTATTTGATCGAAAAACGTTTTCGCAACGAACTTGCCCAATGCGCCGGTTGCAGTGTTTGCAAATGAAACAAAAAAAGGCGTTTTTTTTTGAAATACATTATTAAGTGTTATCTTTGTGCGCATGAATTTATTTAATAATGATAAACCAACTATTATTGCAATGAAGAAACAGTTTTTTCTTACACTTGTTTTGATGATGTTGGTCTGTGTGCAGGCAGTTTGCGGACAGGCTAAGTATGTGTTTTATTTTATCGGCGACGGTATGGGTATTAATCAGGTAGATGTTACGGAAGTTTATCTCTCCGCACTGAAAGGTGGAAGAGGATCGGCTTCGCTGTTAATGACTCAGTTTCCGGTAGCTTCCATGATTTCCACTTTTTCGGAAGACAGTGATGTGACCGATTCGGCTGCAGCAGGAACTGCGTTGTCGACAGGTCAAAAAACGAATAATTATTATATCGGGGTCGACTCGAAAAATAATCCTTTGGAAACGGTTGCTGAAAAGGCGAAGAAAGCCGGAAAAAAGGTGGGGATAACTACTACCGTGCAAATCAATCATGCGACGCCGGCTGCGTTTTATGCACACCAAAAGGATCGCAACATGTATTATGAGATTTCGCAGGATTTGATACGGTCGGGTTTTGATTTTTTTGCAGGCGGCGGTTTTATCAATCGGGATAAATTATACGACAATACTCCAGCGCCGGATATTTATCCACTCTTCGAACAGGCAGGCTATTATATCGCTAAGGGGTATCATGATTTTAAGGCGAACGCCGGTAAATCCCAAAAAACGATTCTTGTTCATAAAAACTGGGAAATACCGGATGGCATACCCTATGCCATTGATCGCACCAGCGAAGATCTCTCGCTGAAACAGATAACGGAGGCAGCCATTGAAGCGCTTACAAAAGATAATAACAAGGGATTTTTTCTGATGCTCGAAGGCGGACGGATAGACTGGTCGGGTCATGCCAATGATGCGGCAACAACCATAAAAGAAGTGATCGACATGGATGAGGCGGTGCAGGTAGCCTATGAGTTTTACAAGAAACATCCGAAGGAAACATTAATTGTAATCACGGCGGACCATGAAACAGGTGGTCTTACAGCCGGTAAAGGTGCCATGCGCATCAATGTACTTCAGCACCAGAAAATGTCGTTCGAAAAGTTGACGGGACGAATAAGCGAATTGTCGGCGTCGAAAAATGGAGATGTTTCGTGGGAAGACATGAAAAATCTGCTGACTGAATATTTGGGTTTCTGGAAAGCAATCCCGATTAACTGGGTGAATGAAAAAGCGTTGCGTGATGCCTACGAAGAAACATTTGCACCAGGAAGGGATGCAAGCGCAAACGCTCGTAATTATTCCGTCATTTCGACAAAAGCAAAGCAGGTCATGAACGATATTGCCATGCTTGGATGGTCGACAGGGGGTCATTCCGCCGATTTTGTGCCGGTGTTTGCGATTGGCGCAGGGCAGGAATTGTTTAATGCTAAAATGGATAACACCGAGATTCCGCAAAAAATAATAAAAGCCGCGAGATATTGATATTACTGTGTGTTTGTCAGAAAATAAAGCGTGTATGGTTAACGCCCGTTTTGATAGAAAAAATAATTTTTAACATATATGCCATGAAAGGAAAATATTTATTATTGTTATTGTTGCCGGCATTGTTTGCCTGCACTGAAAAGGAAGGTGATGCGATGTATTTTAACAGGAAATACATCCAACAAACCATGGTGAAGGTAGCCGAATGGCAAGTGGCTAATCCGAAGCATAATCAAAATGACTGGACAAACGGCGCTTTTTATGCAGGTATGTTTGCCGCATGGGAGACTACCCGATCGCAACCGGTCTATGATGCCATGATGGCGATGGCGCGCGATTCCAATCGATGGTTACCCGGACGTCGCTGGTATCATGCTGACGATCATGTGATCGCTCAGACGTATATGGATTTGTATCGTACGGAGAAAAACAAAAAGCATGAAATGATTCAACCGACCATTGATACACTGGTTAAGTTTATCTCCCAACCTTATCCGGTAAGAGGGGTAGAGGTCATCAAATGGTGGTGGTGCGATGCCTTGTTTATGGGCCCGCCGACACTTGTCAAGTTTGGATTGACAACCGGCGATAACCGCTTCCTTGAACATAACGACGTGTATTTTCAGGAATGTTACGACTTACTCTACAATAAGGAAGAGCATCTGTTTGCACGCGATTTATTTTATGTAATCAAAGGCGACAGTACGGATCGTTATGAGGCAAACGGAAAACTTATTTTCTGGTCGCGCGGCAATGGCTGGGTGATGGGAGGTCTTGTACGATTGTTGAAAGAACTGCCAAAAGATTATCCGAAACGTCCGTTTTATGAGCGAATATTTAAGGAAATGAGTGTACGCGTAGCGGAATTGCAACAGGAAGACGGCTTATGGCGCGCCAGTCTGCTTGATCCGGATGCATACCCCGGCGGTGAAGTGAGCGGTTCGGGATTTTTCTGTTATGCGCTTGCCTGGGGGGTGAATGAAGGTCTGCTGGATGCTGAAAAATTTCGTCCTGTTGCCAGGAAAGCCTGGATATCGCTTAACAAATGCGTTAATGATGAAGGCAAGGTCGGTTGGGTACAACCGATTGGCGCCGACCCGCGCAGGAACTTTAGCACAGATAGTTGGGAGGTGTATGGTACGGGCGCTTTCCTTCTTGCAGGGAGTGAAATTGTCAAGTTTAAATAATCCTTATGAAGTGGTTTGTAAAAGTTTTAAGGCAATATGCCGATTTTAAAGGAAGAGCAAGCAGGGAAGAATTCTGGATGTTTGTATTGATTACTCTAATTGCATCTTTTGCAATTTCAGGAATAGGAATTGGCATCATGCTATTGACGGAAAAAGCAGGTGCGATTCTTCTGCCCTGTTTATTCATGTTTGCATTAATGATACCAAGCTGGGCTGTTATGTTTAGGCGTTTGCATGATATTGGTCGAAGTGCATGGTTTATTCTTGTAAACCTGATTCCGGTTGTTGGAGGTATATTGTTGCTGGTAGTACTTATGTCGAAAGGAATTCCGGATAATAACCATTATGGAAAGAACCCTGCAACAACAAAACACGGCAGTTATTACCGCATACGGTCGTCGGCAGTTGCATTGATAATCTCTTCTTTTTTCTGGTTACTTTCACAAACAATTTTAATCTTTATTTGGGACGGAGCAGTTAGTAACCAAATGTTAGTTTCCCTGCTTCTGCCGGTTGGCTTGTTTCTTACAGGGTCTGCCCTGTTTTCAAAGCGGATGTTTTTTTCTGGAGTTGCCTGGTCATTGATCATTTTCTCGCTATTATGGCTACTGTTAGATGTTTATGCAATTCAGAATTCTTTTTCCGGTTTATTGCTGTCTTTCAACATTCCTTTGGTAATTCATCTGTTGACGGTTATTGTTCCAGTAGCGCTTTTACTGTCAGGCATTTATATTGCAATTAAAAAAACCGACCGGACTGTTCCTGCATGTTTATTGTTTATAGGCTCATGTGTCTGGATTATATCGATCATGCTTGATACAATTCAATTTTCTGTTTCCCAGTATGACCTATTTGTTTACCTGTCAAAAATGATGGTGATTGTTGTCCCCGTATCCTTAATGGTATTGGCGCGAACCATGTTATCTAAAAATTTATCTGCCAGGAAATCCAAAAACGAACAGGAAGAACCGGTAAAAATGAAGGTGGAACAGCAAGGTGTCGATCTTAGTTCTCAGTTGCCGGTTCTCAGTTCTCAGCAGCAGGCCATCGTGCAGACAACACAACCGGATGCCATTCAGGTTATTGAAGAAGCTGAACAGCCTGCTGTCGTTCAGGTAAACAGACAGTCGGAACAGCCTGAAACCGTTCAGGTGGTCGAACATACGGAACAGCCTGAAACCGTTCAAGTCGTAGAACCTTCAATAAAACCCGAATCCATTCCGGTGGTTGAACAGACGACACAACCAACCGTTCAGGCGGTTGTGCCGACAGAACAACAGATAACTAAACCGGAAGTTGGGCCACCACGAAAAAAAGTAGTTTTTCTACGCGAAGACAGGGACAACGATAATGTATGGGTCGTGTATAAAGCGCCAACGAAAACGACTGCGATGACATTCCTGTCGAGACAGCGGATTGATCGACCTTCATACTATGTAGTTGTCGAGACGCCCGAAGGTAATTTCGGAAAGGACAACAACGGGATCTATCAGGAATGAGTTGTTAGTGTAAGTCACTGTCGCTTATTCCTCCTTACCGGCAAATTGCATCAGATACGCTTTAATGAAATCATCTAAATTACCGTCCATCACGCCATTCACGTCGGATGTCTGGTAGTTGGTGCGATGGTCTTTTACGCGACGGTCGTCGAACACATAACTGCGTATCTGCGAGCCCCATTCAATTTTCAGCTTCCCTGCTTCCACCTTGGCCTTTTCTGCCATACGGTGTTGCATTTCCTTGTCATAGAGGATGGAACGCAATTGTCGCAGGGCGTTTTCGCGATTCTTGGGCTGGTCGCGCGTTTCGGTGTTTTCTATCAGTATTTCCTCCTCTTCACCCGTGTATGGGTCTTTGTACTGATAACGCAGACGCACGCCCGATTCGACTTTATTTACATTCTGTCCGCCGGCGCCGCTTGAACGGAATGTATCCCATGCAATATTAGCCGGACTGATGTTTACTTCAATCGTATCATCGACAAGCGGCGTGACAAAGACGGAAGCAAACGACGTCATCCGTTTCCCCTGCGCATTAAACGGGGAAACGCGTACAAGGCGATGCACGCCATTTTCACCTTTCAGGTAACCATAAGCGTAATCGCCCTCTATCTGCATCGTGACGGTTTTAATACCCGCTTCGTCACCGTCGAGCAGGTTGCTGATAGTCACCTTATATCGACCTGCTTCTCCCCAGCGCATATACATGCGCATCAGCATCGAAGCCCAATCCTGACTTTCGGTACCTCCAGCACCCGAATTGATTTTCAACACGCAACTCATCTGGTCGGCTTCTTCGCGAAGCATGTTGCGAAACTCCAAACTTTCAATCAATTCTTTCGCCTTAATGTAGGCTTCATCTACTTCATTTTCATCGGCAACACCTTCCTTTACAAATTCAAATGCAATTTGCACCTCTTCCGCTGCATCATGCACTTCCTTGTAAAGATCGATCCATTTTTTCAGGCTTTTCACAACCTGCATTTGCGTTTCTGCGCGCTTAACATCATCCCAGAATGACGGGTCGTGCGTTCTTAATTCTTCTTCTTCCAATTGAACGGTCTTTGCATCGACGTCAAAGAAACCTCCTCAACGCCCGCTCGCGTTCCAACAAGACTTTTAGTTGGTCTGGTGTAATCATTTTTTTAATATATAATAAATTAAGGTGCAAAATAACGGAAAATAATTCCGAAAAACAACTTAATTCGTAGAATTATTACGCCAAACTGTTTTTTTGGTTAAAAAGTTTTTTTGAAAAAATATTTCTTTTTTTAAAAAAAACGGTAACTTTGCGTTTTAAATTTTTAGAGATTACGTGAAGTATGATTATGTGGACAAAAAATTGTATTTTGCTTCTTTTTATCAGCTTAAGCGCTTCGGAATGGATTTATTGTTTCGACGAAAACGGGGCTTATTGTAAGCAATCAACCGTTGTCGAATGTGATGATTATGCCTCAATCGAAATCTATATGCCTGATCTGAAGTATTATATATATGCTTTAGAGAAGATTGTCACTTGAAAAAATGCTTTTTTTTAAAATGAGGCTGTACATGATTTCTATAACAGTTGCGTTCAATTAAATGAAAAATACAAATAATACATACAGAATAGGAATTGACGTAGGGTCTACTACTTTTAAGGTAATTGTTTTAGATTCCGAAGGTAAGGTCGTTTTCAAATCCTACAGGCGACATAAAACCAGTATTGACAAGGTTTTTATTGAGGAGATGAAGCAGGTTGACGCTTTATTTACAGACGCGCGTTTTTTGATGATCATCACCGGATCGGCCGGGATGGGTATCGCTGAACGTACAGGCATTTGCTTTATTCAGGAGGTGGTCGCTTCGGTTGAAGTGATAAAAAGGTTGTATCCCGATATTCATACGATGCTTGATTTAGGCGGTGAGGATTCCAAAATGGTCTTCTTTCACAAGGGGAAACAACCGGAAATACGGATGAACGGAAGTTGCGCCGGCGGGACAGGTTCGTTTATCGACCAGATGGCCGACCTGATGAATATACCGGTCGATGAATTGGGAAAACAGGCGTTGCAATATGAAAAGATTTATCCGATAGCGTCGCGGTGCGGCGTTTTTGCAAAAACGGATGTTCAGAACCTGATAAGCCGGAATGTGCCGGTGGCGGATATCTCCATGTCCATATTACATACCGTTGCGCTTCAGGGAATTACATCGCTTGCGCACGGTTTGGAGTTGCAACCGGGTATTATTTTCATCGGCGGTCCCCTGACGTTCATCCCTGCATTGCGCGATGCGTTTAAAAATATTTTGCATGTAAACGATTCGGATACGCTGCTACCTGAAAACAGCGCCTATTTTTCGGCGTTAGGTAGCGCATTATGTTGTCGTAAAGAACATAAGATAATGAAAATAGCCGCATTGCTGCATACGATGGAGACAATGAAAGAACCTGTACGGGAAGGTGCGTTACCTCCACTTTTCAGGGATGCCGGCGATTATAATGATTGGAAATCAAAACGAAAAATAAAATATCTTCAACGTGAAGCGTTGGGCGTCCGGAAAAACCCGAATTGTTATCTCGGTATCGATTCCGGCTCGACGACGACCAAAATCCTGATCATGGACGACGACAACCGGTTGATTTATACATTCTATGCACCCAACAAAGGAAATCCGCTGAAAAAAGTGATCGAAGGTCTCAGCCGGTTTTACCGTGAAGCAGCAGAGCGGGGCGTTACATTCCGTTTTGTGGCTTCGGCAGCCACCGGATACGGGGAAGAGTTAATCAAATCGGCGTTGGGACTTGATTATGGTCTTGTCGAGACGATGGCTCACCTGGCTGGAGCACAGTTTGTCGATCCGGATGTGTCGTTTGTGCTTGATATAGGCGGACAGGATATGAAATCGATTTTTACAGATAAAGGCGTCATATCCAACGTTGAATTGAATGAAGCATGTTCGTCGGGTTGCGGATCGTTTTTGCAGAATTTTGCATCGACGATGAACCTCAGTCTGGAACAATTTTCCGAACAAGCCTGTCTTGCCGCATACCCCGGCGATCTGGGTTCGCGTTGTACCGTTTTCATGAACTCCAAAGTGAAACAGTTGCTCAGACAAAATGCGGCTTTCGGGGATATTGCTGCAGGACTTGCTTATTCAGTCGTGAAAAACTGCCTGTTTAAAGTGTTGAAAATTTCTAATCTGAACAAGTTAGGTGATCATATCGTTGTACAGGGAGGCACGTTCCGTAACGATGCCGTTTATCGCGCACTCGAACTGTTATCCGAAAAATCCGTAAGTTCAACCGATTATCCTGAAATGATGGGCGCACTTGGCGCTGCGCTTTATGCTAAAAGGATGCATCTTTCCGAGCAGCGTCCAACATCCTTTACCGGCAGAGAGGCGCTACCTGATCCGGATCGGATTGAAACATCCGAGTTACAATGCAAAGGCTGCACAAACAGTTGTTCCGTTCTCCGTTTCAAGTTTGAAAACAAAAATATCTGTTATGCCGGAAACAAATGCGAAAAAGTATTTTATAATAAAAATAAGGCACAGGTTAAAGGGTTCAATGCTTTCGATATGAAAACAGAGTTGATGTTTGGAGTGAATGACAGTCCCATTTCCCCCAGATCGGGGGGAAATGGGACTGTCATCGGTATCCCGCGTGTACTGAACATGTTCGACAATTATCCGTTTTGGCATACCTTGTTTACCGAATGTGGATTTGAGGTCGTGCTGTCGCCGGAATCATCCTATCCACTTTTTCAAAAAGGAGTCGGCAGCGTTATGTCCGACAACATCTGTTTCCCCGCCAAATTGGTTCACGGTCATATCCTTTCGTTGATCGAACAGCCTGTCGACCGGATTTTTTATCCGATGATTCCCAAAGAGGAGAAAGATTTCGACGCTTCCGTCAATTCGTTTAACTGCCCTGTTGTGAGCGGATATCCGGACGTCATACATAGTGCGATCGATCCGCTGGAAAAATACGGCATTCCGTTAGACAAGCCAGTGCTGACCTTTAACGACCCGAATGTTTTGGAGCGTGCTTGTCTGGCTTATTTTTCATCTCTTGGTGTTCCGAAAAATGTTTTCATGAAAGCATTTAAAAAAGCGACGGTTGAACGCCTTCTTGTAAGAAAAAACTTGTATTACAGGCAAAAACAGGCGCTTGACGAGGCGTTGAAAACAAAAAAAACGGTTTTTGTCGTTGCCGGTCGACCGTATCATGCCGACCCGCTGGTTCTCCAGAAAGTCGGGCAGATACTGTCCGACCTCGGTATCATGGTATTAACCGAAGACGTTTTTTGTGTAAAACAAAGCGACGGTTTTGGCAGGCTGAATATCATTTCGCAATGGTCGTATCCGAACAGGGTGATTCAGGCTGCCATGGAGGTGGCTAAACTCCCTCAAAACGTACAACTGATACAGCTTAATTCATTCGGATGTGGTCCTGATTCGTTTTTTATGGACGAAGCGACCCGTATCCTGAAACAAGCCGGTAAAAATCATACGATACTTCGTATAGACGAAATAGCCAGTCCGGGTTCGATACGGTTACGTTTGCGTTCGTTAATCGAATCGCTCAAATCGGCTCATCCGGAGGAAAACGCCGAAAACCGTCCGTTTGAAGGTTATGCAGGCAAATACACCGAACAAGACCGTCGTAAAACGATTCTTGTTCCATGGTTTACCGATTTTATCTCGCCGTTTGTGCCGGCTATCGGACAACTGATGGGTTACAGGATCGTGAACCTGCCGCGGTCGACGAAAGCATCCGCCGAGGCAGGCCTTAAATATGGGCATAACGAGGTGTGCTATCCGTCGACGCTTGTCTTGGGTGATATAATAATAGCCTTGCAATCCGGTCAATATGACACCGACGAAGTGGTGGTAATGATTACGCAGACAGGCGGGCAGTGCAGGGCGACTAATTATCTTTCACAGATCAAAGCCGGTCTCGAAAATGCGGGTTTCCACCGTATCCCCGTGGTCGTCCTTTCTACGGGCGAAGTGTATCAGAATGAACAGGAAGCATTTAAACTGCCTTTAGTAAAGTATATCAATCTCATTGCCTATGCTGTGCTTTATGGCGATGCGCTGCAGCAAATGTACAATTCAACGGTTGTACGCGAAAAAAATAAAGGCGACACAAAGCGGTTGTTTGATTTTTATATCGAAACAGGGGTAGATGCGGTATTAGCCAATAACTGTAAGTTATTATTGGCTTTATTGGAACAGGCAGTTGCCGACTTTAACCAACTGCCTGTCATTGAACGCGATTTTACAAAAGTCGGCGTGGTAGGCGAAATATATGTGAAATACAACAATTACGGTCAGGCTTACACTTCCGACTGGTTGCGGGAAAAGGGAATGGAAGTGGTCACGCCTCCGATTATTGACTTTTTCATCCAGTATTTTGTCAACTCGAAAGTGAACGAGGATAATGGCGTTACCAAAACGGATCGGCTGATGAGGTTACTGCGTCCGGCTATCTGGAACTATCTGCATAAACGGATGAACCGTATAGAGACCATCATGAAGAATTATCGTTATCATACGCCGGCTGAATCGATTTTCATAAAAGCCAGATATGCTTCTGAAGCGCTTGACTTATCCAATCAGTTTGGCGAAGGGTGGATGATCGCAGCCGAAGTAGCCTGTTATGCCCATTGCGGTATTAACCGTGTCGTTTGCCTGCAGCCTTTTGGATGCATTGCAAATCATATAGTCGCCAAAGGCATAGAAAAGCGATTGAAAAAACTTTATCCCGAAGTCAGTCTGCTTTACCTCGACATCGACGGCGGCATGGCCGAAGTCAATCTGCACAACCGGTTACACTTCCTGATCAGCGAGTGTTAAGGAGATAACCTCACCTTATACAGTTTAATATCAGGAATATGGATGGTTTTATCCGGATTTCTGAAATAGATGTTGAATGTCCACCAGTCTTCTTCAGCCTGTGTATATATTAATTTTCTACTTTGCTTGATGAAATTGACCGATTTGATATTATCGGCGGATTTTAACGGTTCGAATGGCGTAAATGTTTCACTGCGTATATCAAACAAGTGCACGCCGTGATGCTCGGAAACCAGTAATTCGTCATCCGAAACGGGCGACAGATCGTGTCCGCTTATGCCCGGGATCGTCCATTTTCTTTCGAGTTTCAACGCAGGCGATTGGGTGTTCCACTTTACTAACGAGTACTCGCGGAGTTCATCATATCCCAATGCATACAGTCGTTGCCGAGCGACGTTCCACACAGCGCCATGTCCCGAATACAGACTGTCGCTGAACAACACCTTTTCGGACTGGGTCCTGTCGTAAATTTCAATGCTGTTACCTGCCGGATTCGTAGAAAGCGCCACGGCAATACGACCATCGGGCAACACGTCGGCAGAATGGGCCATGGGCGCATAAGCATAAAACAGACATTTTTTGGTAGCCCGCTCAATCAGTACCACACCTCCACCCGACGAGGTGATTAATAAGTTCATGCCGTTGTCAACAGGCTTACATTCATCTAATGGAATTAAATAAGTTTGATAAATTGCAGGAAGTTGTATGGCAGCCTCGCTAACTTGCCAACTCCAGACGATTTTTATGTCGCTTCCATTCGACGCCGATTCGTCAATGATTAGAACTTTGTCGTCGCCACAAACGATGATTTCGCCGGGCATAGTTATGCCGCAACCGGCAAAAAGGTAGCAGATGATTGAAAATGTGATTATTGACTTCATTGATAACATTTATTTTGAATTTGTAATGATAATGACTGTCAGAAATAATGATTTTCTCAACCCTTTCATCCTTTTTTCAGCGGATAGTCGAGCGTGAAGTGCAGTCCGCGACTTTCTTTACGTTCGATGGCCTGGCGCATGATCAGGTATCCTACATTAATGATATTGCGCAATTCGCAAATATCACGCGAAGCAATGGAGCGTTTGAAAAGGCTTTCGGTCTCTTCGTAAAGGATGTCGAGACGTTTCCAGGCACGATTTAAGCGCAGGTCGCTGCGTACGATTCCCACATAAGTCGACATGATCTGGCCGACTTCCTTAATACTTTGCGTGATTAACACCATTTCTTCGGGAGAACGCGTTCCTTCGTCGTTCCAGGCAGGAATGTTTTCCTGATAAGAAAAAGTATCAACGACTTGCATCGCATGTTTTGCGGCAGCGTCTGCATAGACAGCGGCTTCAATAAGTGAGTTGGACGCCAGACGGTTGCCTCCGTGGAGACCCGTACAGGCACATTCACCGATGGCATAGAGGCGGCGAATGGATGAACAGGCATTGAGGTCAACCAGAATGCCGCCACACAAATAGTGGGCAGCGGGCGCAATAGGTATATAATCTTTTGTAATATCAATGCCCAAACCGAGGCATTTTTCGTAGATGTTCGGGAAATGTTTTTTGGTTTGGCCGGGGTCTTTGTGTGTAACGTCTAAAAAGGCGTGGTCTTCGCCTCTGTTTTTCATCTCATTATCAATAGCGCGCGCTACAATATCGCGCGGTGCAAGCGATAAGCGGGGATCATATTTATGCATAAATTCCTGTCCGTCCAAAGTGCGTAGTATACCTCCATACCCGCGCATGGCTTCTGTAATCAGGAACGACGGGCGGTCGCCTGGGTGAAAAAGCGCTGTAGGGTGAAACTGAACAAATTCCATATCTTTGACCGTACCTTTTGCACGGTAAACCATGGCAATGCCGTCGCCCGTCGCTACAAGCGGATTCGTAGTGGTTTGATAAGCGGCGCCAAGACCGCCGGTAGCCATGACGGTGACTTTCGAAAGGAACGTATCTATCTGCCCTGTTTTCAAATCCATGATGTATGAACCGAAACATTCTATATCAGTCGTTTGGCGCGTGACGGTCACACCCAAGTGGTGCTGTGTAATAATCTCAATGGCAAAATGATTATCAAATACCGTTATTTCAGGATGTTTTTTTACACATTCGATCAGACTGTCCTGAATTTCCGCTCCTGTATTGTCCTTATGGTGCAGTACGCGAAACTCCGAATGGCCGCCTTCACGGTGAAGATCAAACGCGCCGTTCTCATCTTTATCGAAGTGAACGCCCCACCTTATCAGTTCGTCAATCTGTTCCGGTGCGTTTCGCACCACTTTTTCCACAGCAGCCTGATCGCTTAAAAAATCACCGGCAATCATGGTGTCTTCGATGTGTTTGTCGAAATTGTCAACAAGCATATTGGTAACCGAAGCGACGCCGCCCTGCGCGAAAAAAGTATTTGCTTCTTCGAGGTTGGATTTACAAATTAAAGCCACCTTTCCTTTGTGAGCCACCTTCAGTGCAAAACTCATGCCCGCAATGCCCGAACCGATAACCAGAAATTCAAACTTTTTTACCATAGGTCTTATAAGTGAAAAAGATTCGTGCTGAGATATTTTTCACCTCTATCGGGGAAAATGACCACTATAACGCCTTTTTCAATTTTTTTTGCGACTCTGAGTGCTGCCAGCATAGCGGCGCCACTGCTCATTCCTACAAATATACCTTCTTCATTGACGATACGCCGCGACATCTCAAAGGCTTCTTCCGATTCAATCATGACGCTCTCGTCAATCTGCGACGGATCGTATATTTCGGGTACAATAGCCTCTTCCATACTTTTCAATCCCTGTATGTAGTGTCCCCGAACAGGATGTGCTTCCACGATTTTTATCGATCTGTTTTTTTCACGTAAACCCATACCTACGCCCATTAACGTGCCCGACGTTCCAAGCGAAGAAACAAAATGAGTAATCAATCCCTGCGTTTGCGTCCATATCTCTTCTGCTGTGGTTTTGTAATGCGCCAATTTGTTATGCCTGTTTGAAAACTGGTTGGGATTGAAATAACGATCCGGTGTTTCGGTAATCATTTCTCTTACTTTCATAATGGCGCCATCGGTTCCGAGCGTTGAATCGGTCAGGATGATCTCGCCGCCAAAAGCTTTGATCATCTTCTGCCGTTCAATGGAAACGGCCGAACTCATCACAATTAGCACTTTATAGCCTTTCACACGGCCTATCATCGAAAGGCCGATGCCTGTATTGCCTGAAGTGGCTTCGATAATAACCTTATCTCTCGTTAATTCGCCTTTTATTTCAGCCTCCTCAATCATTTTCAGTGCTACCCTGTCTTTAATGCTTCCCGTAGGATTGAAACCTTCCAGTTTTGCATAAAGAGCAACATTGGGATTGGGGTTCATGCCATTGATTTTTACCATTGGCGTATTGCCAATCGTCCATAAAATATTGTTAGCAATCATAAAAAAAATAATAAATTCATTTCAGGCGACAAAGATAATTACAAAAACCTTTTGATATTCGTTTATTAAATAAATTATAGAAAATTTGTGGCAAATTTTAACACAAACTTCACAATGGATTTTCACTAAGTTTACAAAAGGTTGATTGTCTATATCTTCTAAATAGTGGACTTTGTGCTTACTTGGTTTTTGTGTTAAATATTTTGACTTTTGATGCAGGTTCTCTCAATTTTCGTTACCTTTGAAGTCAAAAATCAGGGCTATTATATGAAGCGAAAACATTTGATATTATTATTGTCATTTTTCTTTATCGCCACCGCATCATCCCAACAGGTAGGCTTGGTATTAAGTGGCGGGGGCGCAAGGGGAGCAGCGCATATAGGCGTTATTAAAGCGCTGGAAGAGAACAACATACCCGTCGATTACATCACTGGAACATCCATGGGTGCAATCGTCGGCAGTCTCTATGCCATGGGATATACGCCCGACGAAATGCTGGAACTGATACTTTCGGAAGATTTCGGAAACTGGCAAGCCGGAATCATTAAAAGCGAGCATATCTATTATTTTAAGAAACCGGACGATACGCCACAATTTATGTCTTTTTCATTAAACCTGAAGGATTCGCTTAATATCAACAGTTTACTGCCCGGTAACATTTTCAATCCGATACAGATCAATCAGGCATTTTTAGAAATGTATGCGCAGGCAACAGCCAAAGCGATTTGGAATTTTGATAACCTGTTTGTGCCGTTCCGATGTATGGGCGCCGATGTTTACGGAAAAAAAACCATCACTTTTCGGAATGGCGATCTGGGGGAAGCCGTGCGCGTTTCGATGACGATACCCTTTGTGTTCAAGCCGATATGGAAAAACGGCGTGCCGCTGTTCGATGGAGGTATCTATGATAATTTCCCGATTACAGTCATGAAAGAAGATTTTCATCCTGATTTTATTGTAGGTTCGGCTGTACGTGGCGGAGGCTTACGTCCTTCCGAGAATCCGGTACAACAGATTGAGGCAATGGTAATGCAGAAAACGGAATATGAGGTACCGGAGGAAGAAGGGATGTTAATCGAGATGCGCTTACCGGAAGTATCCGTAATGGATTTTCAAAAAGCGCAAGAAGTGATGCAAGTAGGATATGAACGCACAATGGAGGTCATGGATTCTATCAAAAACAGGGTAAGTCGGGAAGTCCGGCTGGCAGATATAATGGAACGACGTAAAACATACAAGGAAAGTTTACCTCCTTTGGTGTTTAAAAACATATATGTAACCGGTGTAACCGATGAACAGCAACGATATATTGTTTCCCAGTTGACACGTGATATTGGTGGAGAATTTACAATGGAAGAATTTCGTCGCGCCTATTTCAAGATGCTGACCTATTCGAAAATAAAAGAAATTATCCCGTCAACGCTCTACAACAGGCTAACGGAAACATTCGACCTTTATTTATCGGTCAAGATCGAAGATGACCTGAAAGTTGCAATTGGTGGCAATATCTCCTCGCATCAAGCCAATCAATTGTTTTTGGGGTTGGATTATCAAAGTATAGGGCAGATATCTGCCGATTACAATGCAAATTTCCAGATGGGAAATTCATTTAGCGGCGCTATGCTCGATGGCCGTTTTTTCTTGTCAGCAAAAATACCCGGATATGTCGGTGTGAAGTTGGCCTATTCGAATGTAAATTACATGGAAAGCCAGTCACTTTTTTATGAAGACATGGTACCGGCATTCATCAAAAAACGGGAAAGTTTTGTTCGTTTTCGCTACGGCTTTCCGCTGTTAAAACAAGCGAAAATGGAGGTTTTTACGGGCTTTGGGGCGCTTTCGGATTTTTATTATCAGACATCGTCGTTTGCTAATCTTGATTTTGATGTCAGTAAATACAATTTATTCAACGCAGGGGCGCGATTTGAACGAAAATCGCTCAATTACAGACAATATCCTACTGAGGGACGTCATCAGTACCTGATTGCGCAGTTTACTACGGGAGGCGAAAATTTCAGGACGGGAACAAACAGGCAATTTTCGAAAATTCGCCATCACGACTGGCTCTTATTAAAAGGTTCCTGGGTGAATTATCAGGCGATCAGTCATCAGCTTAATCTTGGATTGATGGGCGAGGCGGTATTCAGCAACAGGAAATTCAGTTCAAATTACACGGCAACTATTCTACAGGCTTCATCCTTTACGCCAACGCCTCACAGCAAAATATCTTTTAACGAGGCTTTTCACGCCGACAGTTACCTTGCGACAGGGGTCATTCCATTAGTGAAGATAAACGACCGGCTTCATTTTCGTTTTGAAGCCTACGGATTTATCCCCTTGCAGGGAATAAAAAAAGAAGAAGTGGACGGTAAATTCGAGGCACGTAACAGAGGTTTTTTCAGCACCTTTCAATGCTTGGGCGAAGCGGCACTGGTATATCAACTACCCTTTGTTTCCGTCAGTTTGTACGCCAACGGTTACAGTTATCCCAAAAACAATTTTAACTTCGGGTTGAATATCGGTTATATTCTGTTCAATTCCGGTTTTTTTGATTAATTTTCAAAAATAATTTGCAGAATAAAAACAAAGCATTACCTTTGTGCGCTCAAAATTTAAAAAAACGGCTCCGTGGCTCAACTGAATAGAGCATCTGACTACGGATCAGAAGGTTGGGGGTTTGAATCCCTCCGGAGTCACTTGAAAGTCAAAGTCTTGCAAATGCGTTTGTGAGACTTTACTTTTTTCTTGCCCATGATTTGCCCGCAATATTACGAACGACCCGCACGAATTTTTCAGGTTCTTCCATATTGGGCGAATGGGCGGCGTTTTCAAACGTTATGAAATCTTTTGCAGGGGCGTCGATTGCATCGAAATATTCACGCGCCAATGTGTAAGATACCTGATAATCATATATGCCGTGCGTGATATAAACCGGAATGTCGAATGAGGCGGACGATTCAAACAGATTGTCGTCAAGCACAAAACCGAACAGACTGTACAACGAAAACAGGGAACCTCTGAGATAGTTGATTTTTTCAGACACGGTATATCCTTTAAAAGAGATCAATATTTTGAGAATGTTAACCATGGTGAGATTTTGGCGCATCATGCCGATACCATATTTATTCATCAATACCGACCGAATCATCATATAGTCGAAAGTTGGAAAACCGGGCGCTTGACTGTCATGTACATTCAATTTTTTGAGCGCTGCCTGATCGTTTGTTTCGGTAGCATGTTGCAACATATAGTCGTAGGCTAATTTTTCGGAACGTCTTTGCGCGCTGACCTGCCCGATACCGATATAAGCCAAATAGTTTTCGGGGTATTTCCCGATGGTTTTGATGCCGAGATACGTACCCCATGAATGACCCATCAGGTATATTTTTTCCTGCCTGAACCGGCGTTGCAGGTATTCCGTCATCCGGCGGGTATCCTCCACCATTTGTTCGACGGTCATTGTGGCTGTGTCAATCGAAGCGTTGTAACTCATACCGGCGCCGCGCTGATCCCAGTAACAAACGGTAAAATATTTCTCCAGCCGCTCGGACGATTCATAAGGGATGGAAAGCGCCAGTTCGGGACTGCCCGGACCGCCATGCAGAAAAAGGATGACAGGGTTGTCGGGATTCTCCGAGCGGATGAAAAAACCTTGACGGACACCTCCAATCTCAATAAAATTCTTTTCCGCAAGCGAACCGGCAATCACCTTACCGCTTTGATCTTTCAGCGGGTCTAACTTGCCCGGACTTTTTACATGGACAAAAATAAATCCAACCATCCCGATACCGATGATTGACGCCAAAGCGATTAAAATAACTCGACCAATTTTTTTCATATCAATACCAATTTTTTTTAAAAGGGCAAGTCTCAAGTTCAGTACAATCGCCGCAGGTGTTAAAACCTTTCGTTGTTACGCAATTACGAATTTCGCAATCCAGATAACGCAGATTTAAAATATGAACGCAGCTAATGATTGATATTTTTTTTATCTGCGAAAATCCGTCTCATCTGCGTCATCCGCGTACTTTTTTTCAATTTCCAGATTTTCAAACAAATCGCCTTTCAGGTGTTTTTTAACTAATTTGGTTAGTTCGGAATCCATGTAATCTATCACTTCGTCGTTGATAAATACATGGTGATGGTCTGACGGCGTAATGTCAAAGTACCATTTTCCGTTGGGATGTTTTACTTTTGACAGCAGCCGGACGTCGCAAAACGCATCCAAAATACGGTAAACGGTCGATACCGTGATGTCAGGGTTTTGCTGCCGAACTTTTGACGTAATTTCATCTATCGGACAATGACGTAGTTCCGTCATGATTTCGTAAACAATTTTACGTTGCGGCGTTGCCTTTAAACCTGCCTTTTTAATGATTTCCGCTATATTCATACGATTGGAGCGATTGCCGTTAAATAGGTTTTCATTCCGCCCGAAAGATTTTTTACTTCTGTAAAGCCTCTTTGCATGAGTATCTGCAACGCTAAATACCCTCTTAATCCTGATACACAGTATATATAGATGGGTTTGTTTCGGGGAATCTCATCTAACCGTTCGCGTAACTCGTCGAGCGGAATAGGAAGCGAGCCTTGAATGACGCCGCCGTAAGCCCTTTCTTCGCTGGTTCGCACGTCCAAGACAATTGTTTCAGCGGGATTGACCGCTTGCATTTCACGCCAGTGTACGACCGGCATCCGTCCCGTTACAATATTGGCGGCAGCGTATCC
>Ga0082212_10000417_pt1 | contig 62111 bp, 54 predicted proteins | sample TergutNt197P3_FD_71548 | JGI IMG/M metagenome (GOLD analysis project Ga0082212, IMG submission 71548) | Neocapritermes taracua P3 segment gut microbial communities from Petit-Saut dam, French Guiana - Nt197 P3 | ecosystem: Host-associated > Arthropoda: Insects > Digestive system > Gut ... | reverse complement strand
AGGAGTTGCTGAAAGCGCATCGTGCTCTAGACCGTGCAGTGGTGAAGCTGTACGGGTTTGGCAAGGATGTGACGGAGCCGGAGATTGTGGCTGAGTTGATGGGGTTGTATCAGAGGCTATTGGCAAAAGGAGTAGCGATTAGAGGGCAAAGCCGTTAAACAATGATACGGGTACCCTTCTTAACTCTGCCATCCCATCTATAGAACTCCAAATCCATTCTTCCTAGATCATCCACTTGTATGCCTTCTGCTCGTAGCAGAGCGATCTGCTTGAGTGCATCGAACTCCCGGCCATGACTGGGGATGTAGCCATTTGTATTTACCACACGTTGCCAAGGAATAACACTTCCTTTGGGTAGTCCATGCAAAACCCAACCCACTTGCCTGGCGGCTCTGGGATAGCCTGCCATTAGTGCGACTTGTCCATATGAAGCTAGTTTCCCTTTTGGTATCATGGAAACAATTTCTAGGACGGAATCTCGAAATCCATTTTGACGAGCTTTGGGAATTTGTCTCATTATTTCTTTATAGCCAAACTGTATGTAAAAAGGGGAAAATATTTGTGAGAATGGAGTTATGACAACCCTAATGATAGTGGCTGGTGAAGCCAGTGGAGATTTACATGGTGCCGAGATACTGTCGGTACTGAAGGAGCTATGCCCAGACTTGCGTATAGTCGGTGTGGGCGGCAAAAAGATGTCTCAATTCTTAGACAAAAAGTTAGCTGATGTATCTGACTTGGGGGTGGTGGGTTTTTTTGAGGTAGTGCGCCATTTACCAAAGATTCTTCGACTGGAAAAACAGATATTGGAGCAAGCTGAAGAGGAAAATGCCAGCGTAGCACTATTGATTGATTATCAGAGCTTCAATCTTCGTTTGGCGAAGTCTCTCCGCAAAAGACGGCCATCAATGCTATTGTGCCAATATGTCTGTCCCCAAGTGTGGGCATGGAAGGCTAACCGCATACCAAAATTAGGCTCAATACTAAACATACTCTATTGCCTCTTTGACTTTGAACCGCCGTTATTCAAAGACCATCCTGTGGAGGCCATTTGTCTGGGACACCCACTAGTTGACCTAGTAAAACCCGATCTGGATAGGGACTCCTTTATTCGAGATTACAGCCTTGTCAATGACAAACCAATTGTCGCCCTTCTCCCTGGCAGTCGCATGAGTGAAATAACCCGCCTCTTGCCAGCCATGCTAGAGATGGTGAGGAACTGGGATCAGTCGGATGCAAAGCCTGTCCAATGGGTACTCCCGGTTGCCTCTACGCTCGATCCTGCAATACTCAAGGCGGCCATTGGCGACTTGCCAATACACATTATAGAAGAACGAAACAGCTATTCAGCAAGAGCCTATGCAGATGCGGCCTTAGTATGCTCTGGCACGGCCACCCTTGAGACGGCGATACTGGGTACGCCATTTGCCATCCTATACCGCATGAATCCGTTTACTCTTGCAATGGCACGCAGACTAGTGAAAATCGATCATTTTGGTCTTGCTAACGTAGTTGCCGGTAGGCAGGTAGCCCGCGAGCTATTGCAAGAGGAAGTCTCTCCTGCTGGTCTCCACGAGGAGCTTTTGAGGCTCTTAGAACCAGCAAACTCAGTGGTTATCCGTCAAGACCTTGCAATGTTTAAGGAACGTCTAGGCGAAGCCGGAGCGGCAGAGAGAGTTGCTCGGCACCTGGCTTCAAAATTATGACCCAAACAATGTGGAATCATTTGAACATGGTTTAACAAATCGTTATATATTCAAAATACTATCGGTGCTATACTGTCTACTGTACGTGATTAGGAACTTTGTGAATGCAAATAAAGTTAGGAATTTATGTTCAAAAGAATTATCCCATTTTACCTAATTATTTCTACTGTGCTATGCCATGCTCAGGAAGCTCCTGTAGTTGTGGGATCGGTATCGAAGGCCGGTACTGTAGATTCAAAGGCTCTCAAGGGGCTAAATAAATATCACAGGCTCGTAAAAATTGCTGACTCTCATGGCAAATATCTGGGTTCGTTGGAAGTACGTGGTTATGCTCTTCGTGATGTGATCGATCGATTTGAAGTCAATAAAAAGGACGATGGCTTTGATAGGCCACTCGATCTGATTGTTACTGCCAAAGGCAAATCCGGCGACAGTGTTTTATTTTCTTATGGAGAGGTATTCTTTGCCAGCGATGAAGGCCCAATGCTGGTAGAGGCAACGAGGATGATACTGCCTTCGCGTCATGAACCTCTGAATGCTGGCAAAAATGATCCGACCATAACCTTACTGGATGTCAACAAAAGAAAAACCGTCAATGCAACTAGTTTAAGTAGCTGTAATGCCTGCCATGAGAGTGCAAATGTACCAAAGATATATTTCCCAAAGGGGTGGCTACTAATTGCTCCTAGAGACAGGTTTGGGGGACGCTACGTTGAGGGGGTGACAGAAATAAGCATAAACCAGGTTGGCATCAAAACCGTTGACACACGCTATGGCGGTGGCAGGGATTCCATCATCGAATCGCCTGAAATTGTTGGCCATGATGGAAAGGTGCACCAATTTAGTCTTGATGATTATAAAAAATTGCCAAGGATAAGCACGACCGATGCTGGCATTGGTCATGGAAAAGGGTATCGAGGCACAAGCACCTGGGAAGGGGTTGCCTTAAAGGGATTGCTTCAACATATTCTACCCGCTGGCGCAAATCCAAAAAAAATATATGTACTTGTCGCTGCGGCAGATGGGTACCGGTCAACCTTTTCCGGAGTGGAAGTCTTTTCTGGTTCAAACGAAAAATGCGTATTGTTGGTAGACCGCAAGGACGGCAAACCCCTTGGCAATGGTTCCGGCCTATACACAATCGTTCAAAGCACAGATTTTTTTGTTGATAGAAATGTGCGGTTGGTCAAGGAAATAAGGATAGTAATTGCTGAGTGATGGTACGGCAAGCAACCTACGACCAGAATTATTTATACGAGGGCAAGCTAGATTTACGTAGCACAATACTAGCTGGACGTTCCATGGTGGAACCCGGAGGATATTACCCCCTGCATACCAAGGACATGGCGCAAAACCCTTTCCAGTTTTTGTCTTACAATGTCCTGGAACTGAAGTTGATTAATAACGTCAAAAATATGGTCTTGCATTTCCTGCGTAATCGTATCCAACTTGGCTAGGCTAGGATCAAATACCTTTATACCACGGGATGCCGCCTCTTGTTTGAAACTTGTGAGCCCGTTAAATGCGCTGTCTGTGGATGTTAGCATGGCCTCAACTTGTTCTAAAACCTTGGTTATTTCTGATTCGTTATGACCAATAACGGATTTCATTTGGGGGATTATTTTTTCGTCTTCTTTGTAGTTTGCCATAGCAATCAAGTCGCTCAGACCCTTGTCCAGTTGAAGCTCTACGTCATTTACTTGGACAGAAAATTTTTCCTTATCCTCTCGTCCAATTTGGGTTGTATCTACTAGTGCGTTTGGCTCTAGTACAACGACAACTTTCCCCTCAAGTAGTAGTATAGCTCTAACCCATTTCCCACTCTTGCCTTCCAGCAGTGGACTTAATTGGGCATGTTGATCCTCTTGGGCGGTAATGACAGATTCTACTTGATCCACTAAGATGCCTATGCGAGCACCTTGTTGAGTATCTAGCAATAATATAGTGTCGCCCTTGTAGGTTTCCTTTGCAGGAAGTCCCATTCTTGTTCTGAGGCTAATGACGGGTAATACTGCCCCGCGCAAATCCAGAAGCCCCACTACGTCTGTTGGCATGTGGGGCATGTGGTTTAGTTCTACGAAAGGAGTTATTTCTGCCACATCGGACAGGGGGATTGCATAAGTACGGCCATCAATCACGAAGGACATGTATTGACTACCTTGAACAACCGTATTGTCCTTTTTTTTCCCAGGTTCAAACCTAGGTGTTTCGGCTGAAGTACTCATGAGGCGGCCTGAACTGCAAGAGTGATTAATTCGGCGGGATCGAGAATCAAAACAACGCCCCCATCACCCATTATGCTTGCTCCGCTTATGCCAGGGAGACTTGCCAGATAGGAAGCCAGAGGCTTGATGACCATTTCCTGCCTTTTAACAAAGGCATCCACTACAAGTCCCATCCTGCGTCCCCCAGCGGAAACGACAACTACGGGTATTCCTGATGGAGGATTAACCTTCGGTATATCTGCTTGGTGTTCATCAGATACTTCAACTAAAGGTACTGCCACGCCGTTACTGTCTAGTTCTACTTCACCATCTCTTGGTTGCTTGCTGAGGTTAAGGAGTTCGCTCAAAAGTGAGATACCAAGCACTTCGCCTCGGAGGTTAATAGCTTTTCTGCGAGTCAGATAGGAAAGTTCTTCCCTAGTTACTAATAGTGTTTCTTCAACAGACGTGCCAGGCAGGGCAAATATTTGTTCATTTGACTTCATCAAAAGAGCATCAATGATCGCAAGTGTGAGTGGAAGTTTGAGTGTAAAAATAGACCCTTTGCCAACTACGCTTTGCACTTGGACACTGCCATTTAAGCGACGGACGTTTGACCGCACAACGTCCATGCCAACGCCACGACCTGAAATATCTGTAATCTGAGCCGCCGTGCTGAATCCTGGGGCAAAGATAAGGTTTATAGCTTCATCATTGGTAAGTTGATCGGCTCTTTCTTGGGTCATAATGCCTTTTTCAACGGCTTTTTCTTTTATTACTACTGGGTCAATTCCTTTTCCATCATCTTCGATCTCTACAACAACACTATCTCCCTCGTGGCGTGCGCGCAAAACAACTGTCCCATTTTCAGTCTTGCCAGAATTTTTCCGTACATCTGGATTTTCAATGCCATGGTCTGCGGAATTTCGAATAAGGTGGATCATCGGATCGCCAAGCTCTTCGATGAGGCTTTTGTCTATTTCTGTATCTTCTCCAACCATCTGCAAGTCAATCTTTTTGCCACTTGCTTTGGCAAGGTCTCTCAACATGCGTGGGAATTTACTAAAGACTGTTTTGACTGGCACCATGCGGATACTTAAAACTGATGCCTGAATTTCTTTGGATACTTGATCCAAAGTGACGCTTGCCCTGCGTAGCTCCGCTACAAGGCCGTTAATAGCCTCCCCATGGCTTTGAGCTTCAAATAGCTCAACCACATGATTTACCATTGTCTTACTCATAATGAGCTCGCCAACAATATTCATAAAGCTGTCAAGTTTTGCCTGACTGACTCGAATAGTGTCTGCCGTAGCTTTGTCGGCGGCCTTGGCGGGAGCATTTGCCGAGTCGGCTGTGGGAGTGGGAGTAGCAACTTGGCTTGCAACTCCGCCGGCTTGCGGTGCGGGAACCTTTACGGCAGTAAGCTCAACGGTGGGTGCAACTTCAGCAAACAACTCTTCAGCTTTTCCGTTTTCCGAGAAGATAAAGTAGCGAATTGTAGCGTTCTTGACCCCGCCAAATAATCTATGAACCATTTCCAGAGATTCGTGGAGCTTGAAGGCCATGAACAAATCAAAGGCGTACTGCTCTGTGTGCCATGATTCTCTTTCAGATTCTGGGATAGGCAACTTGCCAGATGCAACTGACTCGCCGACCAAGTCTACCATCGAAAACATTGTCGTTGGGTTGAATGGCGTACCGGCTATGGCGGGAAGCAATTTTGCTCTCAAACACATTACTTTGTTACCCTCTGAAATGGCCATAGTTATTTTTGACTTCATCTCTTCGGTGATGTTGGATAAATATTCTGGGAAAACAACAATCGGGGAAGCTTTTGCCACTACTTTTGCTTCCGTGGATGTGCCTCCAGATTCTGGAACAGCACCATCTGTGCGTAGAGCTTCCAGACGTTTGACGATGTCAGATGTATCCGGGTTTGCTGGTTCGCCTTGTTGCCTTAAAGATACGCCAACATCATTTACTAATACCTTTAAGATGTCTACGGTATCGAACAGAACTTCCATGACATTTGGGTCGACTGCCATCCTGCCTTTGCGAAGATCATCCAGAACATTTTCACCGTGGTGGGCAAGTCCCTGAACATTATCAAGGCCCAAAAAACCTGAAGCACCCTTGATGGTATGAACGCTTCTGAAAATGCTGTTGAGAATATCCAAGTCACCTGGATTGCTCTCTAGTGTTAGAAAGTTTTGTTCAATCAGCTCGAAGTGTTCCTGTGCTTCGACAAGAAAATCTTCATAAAAGCTCGGATCGTCATGGATGAAGTCGCTCATGAATCAGTCCTTTTTCTTACCTTGGAAGGTACCGAGTTGATTATTTTCCGAGTCAGTCAAAAGCTGTCGTAGCAACAGGAGGAATATCACCCCACTGTCTGTGCGAGCAACTTGGGTTATATACGCATTTGCCCCGACAGATGTCACTCTAGGAGGAGGCTCTAAGAGCTTTTTGTCTATATTCTTTACTTCGGTGACAGCATCCACTATCAGTCCGGTGAAAACATCCCCAATTGGAGTAACGATGATCCGGGACAGATCTGTTGGTTCCTGATACTCCAAGCCAAATCTTGACCTAAGATCAATTACAGGAATGATTTCTCCACGAAGATTAAGCACCCCTTGGATAAAAGAAGGAGCCCTTGGCACTGGAGTAATCATACCGACCATAATAATTTCACGCACTTCCTGCAGTTCTAGCCCAAAAACCTCGTGGCCAAGTTGGAATGCGATGATGGATATTTCCTCTGATGAAGATGAAGATTCTAAATTGTCCAGAGCTTGGATACCTAGTTCCTGACCAATATTTGCTAATTTTTGTTGATCCTCGTGGCTCAGAATTTCGACGACTCTCAAAATGCTGACCATTCTGTCTGTCCGCATGACCACGCCTTCTAGTCTTGCGCTCTCTGTTTCTTTCAGCGTCTGGGGAGCAGGGAGAATGTCCTTATTCTTTACTCTAATAATTTCTTGTATGCCATTGACAACAACTCCCAGCCTTGCGTTACCGATTGTCAACAAGATAACCATGTCCTCTTCAGTGTGATGGCCTTCCTGCTCACTGGGTTCTACGTCAAACATTTGGAATAAATCCAAAAGAGGAAGGACTTTATCACGAATGCAGATAACCCCAAGGACATAGTCGGGCGCATCCGGGACCTTGGTTATTGGAGGCAACTCGACTATTTCTTCAACAAATTCAAGATTCAGACCAAAATTTTCGTGCCCCAATCCAAATGTAATAAAGGTAAGGGTATCAGTATCTTCTTCATCGTCACCTAGGCTATGGTCGGTCAAGCCAAAAGAAGAGGCTGTGGCGGCACCTTGGTTGATAGCTTCTTTTTGTCCAAATTCTTGGCTATCAAGAATTTTATCCAAATCAATCAAAGTGATTAGCCTACTGCCAGCTAGAACCATCCCTGCTAGGTAGTCGCTACGAACTCCGGCTACAAGAGGAGGAGTTTCTCTTAATGAAAAATCGTCCAGCTTTACAACTTCAGAGACTGCATCGACTTGTAACCCGGTAGCCTGACCGGCTAGGTCGATAACAATAACACGATTTTTGGGGGTGGGTTGTGTTGGTGTCAGGTGGAATCTCCGGCGACTATCAATTACCGGAATTATCTGTCCACGAAGGTTAAGAACCCCCACCACGAAACTTGGCGCACCAGGAACCGGAGTGATATTAAATCGCTGTGTTATTTCCTGTACTTTTGCAATGTCCAGCCCAAACTCCACGCCATCAAGCGTAAATGTCACGAGCTGGCCAGAGGGCACAACGTCCCGCGCAGTCCTTTCCTCAGTTGCTGTGGAAGCCATAACTCAACCCTTCTTGTTAGCGCGAAGAAATTCATCAACAACAGAATCTGCATGTGTTTTGTTTTCATCAGGTGATGTGCCTGTGCTTGCTATGCTGTTGCTAAGTGAAATTTTCGCCGCAGGTTGCGATTGAAACCCAGTTCCAAGCAGATCAAGGATATAGTCGTGAATCTGGCGCAAGTGATGCATAATGCGCTCCAGTTTCTGTCGCGAGATGTCTTGGAATTGCATGAGATCCATAGCTTCATAAACCTTGTTCTGGATTTCAGTGCATGCAGTCATAATTTGATGGACAGAAGATTGTATTGTCGGATTCTGAATACTTTCATTACCCATCATTTCAGTAACCAAAATCCTCTGCTGATCAAGCAATTGGCTGATTTGATCAAGTTTATCCATTACCTTATTGGTTTCTCTTTCTGTCACAGCGGTAACTGCACCCAGCTCGCCAATAACACGAACTGATGGGATGGAGCTAGACACCTCGGAGTCTTTTTTTGCTGAGGCGGGAGGCGGAGTTGCTACCGGAGTGGGGGCTGGAACAGGTGCTGGAGCCGTAGTTTCTGGAGGCTTTGGAGCGGGTTGTGCGCCCTTATGCTTTTTTGAGCCAGAGCCTTTTCCGGAACCGCCGCCCATGATGGCATCGATTTCTGATTGATCCATGGATTCTCCTCGGTGCAATTAACCGAGTAAGGACTCGATTTTTTCCTTAAGGGTTTCAGGTGTAAACGGCTTGACAACATAGTTATTTACGCCAGCCTGTAGAGCAGAGACGATATCTTCCTTGGCGGCATTAGTTGTCACCATGAGGATAGGAATGCTACCATCCGACCCCCTAACAGCTCCCACAAATTCCAGCCCATCCATTTCAGGCATGTTCCAATCGGTAATGATCATTTCTACGCCACCCTGGGCAAGCTTTTCCAGCCCGGCTTTCCCATGTTCAGCCTCGACAACATTTGTGTAGCCAATACGGGACAGAGTATTAATGATGATACGCCGCATTGTTGATGAATCGTCTACAACAAGGATCTTCAAAGCGGACTCCTTTAATGATGTGGATCAGGATGATTGATTCTGATCAGAAGAGTTAATTAACATGATAAGAGCATTCAAGTCGTCTGGATAAACATTTAGGAATTTTATTCCCAATTCGTATTCTCCATCATCCATAATTTCGATGCGAACCACTTCGCCAATCGCTAACAAGGGTTTATTGTCCGCGATGTGCTTTGGTTCAAAGCTCCTGACGTACTTGCCAATGCCAGGAACCCTGATTTCCAGTTTCAACAAAGCACCAAGTTGGTATTGTTGCGAGGAGTTAAGGAGCAGTCCTCCCCCTGAAACATTTTTGTATTTGGACTTCAGAACCTGCGTCTCAGCTTCAAAGGTTAGCTCCTGGAATACGACCTCGGCCTCCATGGGTATTCTGCGGAATGTGCGAAGTTCATGACTCATGAGAAAAATTCCAAAAAGCTTATCTACTATTTATTACAAAAATGAGCCAATTTGTAAAGAGCTAATCTTTACCTTATATTGCTCAATTTTTTTGTGACAGACACTAGGTTGGACTGATTTGGCGTGACTTAGGTATTATCCCTAGAAAAGGTGGAAATATGACAAATGACAACAAATGTTAGATGTTTTATTTATAATTCAAACATTTGTAACAGATTTTCAACAGGGACAATTGGTATTGGTGACAATTTTGCCAAACGGCTATTCTTTAATCAGGAGGATTTTTGAGAAAAGTAGGTTGTATTTCCCTAGGCTGTCCGAAAAATTTGGTTGACACGGAGGTGATGCTCGGATGTCTTTGCAGGGATGGATATGTGGCAACCCCCCAGATAAACATGGCCGATGTATTGATAGTAAATACATGCGGGTTTATTGAGAGTGCCAAGGAAGAGAGTATCCAAGCCATCCTTGAAGCGGCGAGCATGAAGCGGAGTGGCAGTTGTAAAACACTTGTAGTTGCAGGTTGCCTAGTGGAAAGGTACCAGAAACAACTCCTTGAAGAGCTACCAGAGATAGACGTATTTGTTGGAATAAGGGAAATTGAGAAGATTACCGATTTATTGGAAGCTCATGGCAAAACCACAAAGCCAATATCTGACCCCAAATATATCTACAACGAATCAAGCCCACGCCTCCTTACAACTCACCCAGGAACGGCATACATAAAAATTAGCGATGGCTGTAGCCATGCCTGTTCCTTTTGCGCCATTCCAAAGATAAGGGGTTTCCACAGGAGCCGGACTATTCAAAGCATTCTGGAAGAAGCTAGGCGGATGGTAGAACGTGGGATAGTAGAAATTAACCTAGTCGGCCAAGACACAACAGTGTTTGGAAGTGATTTAGGGGAGGCAAACGCACTTGAAACACTTGTAAAGGAACTTGGCAAAGTTGATGGCCTTCGCTGGTTCCGTATTCATTATGCCCACCCACATCGTTTAGCTGATGGTCTGTTGGATGCAATCGCCGAAACCCAAAACTGTTGCAAATATGTCGATGTACCTTTACAGCACGTTAATCAAGCGATACTAAAATCGATGGGACGTGGTGGAAATAAAAAGTTGTTTACTGAGTTGGTAGAGCGAATACGGAAAAAAATACAAGGAGTTTTTATCAGGTCAAATTTCATCGTAGGGTTCCCCGGTGAGGACGTTGTTGCATTTGAGGAGTTGCAGGATTTTATCACTGAAGCTCAATTTGATCATTTAGGAGTATTTACCTATAGCATCGAGGAAGGCACTCCCGCTTACCCACTTGGCGATCCAATTCAGAATCGCACAAAAGAAAAGAGGATGCGGATTCTGATGGAAATGCAACAGGCCATTAGCAAAAGGCGAAATCAAGAGCTGGTGGGAAAGACAATTGAAGTCATAGTAGAAGCTCCCCATGAGGAAACAGATTTGATAATCAAAGGACGACATTCCGGACAGGCACCGGAGATCGATGGAAACGTATTAATCGTTGGTGGCGAGCCAAAATTGTATACTATTCAAAACGTCAAAATCACAGAAGCCCATCCCTATGACTTGGTGGGAATGATTGAATAATGTGGCTCTTTTATTCTGTTGGTAATTCTTCCAAAGCCTTTTTCATGTTTGCCAACAAAAAATGTTATAGTGATTGGACATGAAGGACATACCTAATCGCCCAGTAGCATACGTAGCGCCACGGTGGGCTTGGTGTATTGCCACAGGACTAGGGAGTGGACGGCTAAGGCCAGCCCCTGGCACGTGGGGGAGCCTAGCAGGATGTATTGCATGGCTAGTCCTAGTGTATTTGGCACACCCATTGTCGCCCCTAGTATTTGAATGTTTGCTAGGGGCTACAGTTTTGGCAATAATATTTGTTTCAATCATTTCTGCTGGGCTGGTTGCAAGGCAAGTTGGAAAAGACGACCCTTCTTATGTAGTGTCTGATGAATGGGCAGGTGTATGGCTATCCCTCTGGCCAGTACGACATCATGTTGCCATTGCAATGGGAAACCATCATTCCGGTAACTGGAAACTGCCTGTTTTTGGCGTTGTTGTGGCATTTTTGTTCTTTAGGATATTTGATATTTGGAAACCTTGGCCAATAAAAAAGCTGGAAGGAATGCCAGGAGGCTGGGGCATCACACTTGATGATGTGTGTGCCGGTATTTTTGCGGGGCTTGCACTTTATTGCACCATGTTTTTTCTGTGGCATTTTAAGTGAGCTATTTTCAACCCCCCTTTCAGAGTTTTGGAAATGTCTTGTAGACTTGGAGCAACAAGCAAAATGGAAAAAAATCGCACAAGTAATATCAGGAACGCTTTAAATAATCTGCATGAAAGCCATTTCGCTGTTGACGAGGCGTTCAGAGCATTTATAGAACAAGATATATCTAAGGAAAACGAAAGTCTGCTACAAGCCGTAGAAGGCCTAAAACAACAACTTCAGACAAGCAGGGAAGAGACAGCAAAATTCCGTCGCGAATACGAAGAGATAAAGAAAAACTTCAAACACGAACTTTCCTCAAAACGCATTGCCCTGCTTGGTTTGAGTGAGCGCAAGTATGAAACATATCTTGCTACTAGCTTAGAAAGTGAGCAAACAAGGCTGTCAGGCTTATATTCCGACTTGCAAAGAACTGTCGAAAGCATGTCTGCCGAGTTGCAAACTCTGGACTTAGAAGAGCGTGAGCCACTGTATGCAGAATTAGTCACTCTGCGGGAAAGGGTTGGTTCACAAATCAAGCAAGCGAAGGAACGTAAGGATGCTACATGGCGAAATGTCGCAGACTACGGCGCATTTGATGAAATAAAAAACTCTCCCATCGAAGATGTTGCCTTGGGTGCTGTGAGATTTTTTTTTGCATGGGAAACTTTTTTGGGCTTAAAAATCATTAGTGTTGTCGGGGCATTGATGCTCCTTTTTGGTGTATTTACATCAGGTCGCTATCTCTATGTTGGAATGAGTCCAGGAGCACGCTGTTTTCTCTTCTTCCTTTTTGGCTTAGCTCTTATGGGCGAAGGGGAAATATTGCACAGAGGAAAATGGCGAGGTGCCTTCTCGCAGGCTCTTACTGCCGCAGGTTCAGGCATTTTGTTTTTAGGTGCCGCCCTGGGATATATGACTCTGGGAGTACTACCAATATGGGTAGCCTTTAGCATTTGCATGGGTGTGTCATACATCACATTTGCCGCATCGATAAGATATAACTCTCAACTGATTGCAGTATTTGCACTCATCGGTGGATATTTGCCACTGCTTGCCATAAAGAGTTCAATCACTTTGTTTGGTTCGATATATTTCACCATTTTGACTCTTCTAGCACTAATGATTGCCACCCGAAAAAACTGGCGTATGGCGCGGTTTATAGGGCTTTTTGCTGGCCTGCTAGCCGAGTTAGTGTTACTTGCCAGCCTTGGGCGAACAACTAGCGGGGAGACAATTTTCGCCGTAGGTGCAACTATTGCTATAGGGTATGTGGCATATCTCATTATTCCGGTATTTGGTGCATGGTTTACCAAAACACATATACGAAGCGCGGATATTTTTCTCCTCACTTGCAACATGTTCTTCAGATTTTTGTTACTGCTTTCGTGGGGAGGAGCATTTGTTAGGTGGGGCTGGCATGGGCACCAAGATGCCATGTCAGCCATTGTGGCCATATTTTTTGCCATACCTTGTGTCGCCATGGCACTTTCAGTTGAGAGACAAAAACACAGCGGAGTGCCGGAATCTGAAACCGGTTCCCTGCGTGCTCTGTTCTTTATCACCAGTTTTACCTACTCCACCCTAGCAGTGTTGTTTGCACTAGACAGGGCATGGTTTTCTATCGGCTGGCTGGCAGAGGCTACCGGACTGGCACTTTACGGAACATACAAAAATCGCCGTCGTTTTTGCATCGCCGGCCTGATTATTGGGATATTGTGCCTGTGGGTATTTTTGACGGTCAACGTCCCTAATTACAAGCATGACCCATTGTTTGTGTGGAAATATTTATCCTTCACTGTAGCTACTATTGCTGTTTCAGTAGCTTCGCTAAAGTATGCTCCAGAGCGAACAAACAATAGAAGGTGGCTGGATATTTTTCGTTTTTTCGTAGCCCTAAACTTTTGGGGATACATTGTTTATGTACTGCGGAGCCCGCTACTGCCAACTCTCAAACAGTGGCTGGGATTCAGTGCCACCGGTTTTGCCTCATTACTTTCGATCACAATCGGCTTGCTGATAGCGTTTATGCTACCCCGAATTCGCCGAATCTCAAATCAAGGATTTCAGGTTGCCGCAATCACAATCGGGATTTTTTGCACGCTGTGGCTCATGTCATTTAATGGCCGCGCAGGTGTCATTACAGAGGGGCAACTGGCTATAAGCATTGTAGCTTTCGCACTTTACATCGTAGTCAATATTATTGCGATTGGCTGGATTGGCGATTTACTGCGCTTACTGATAGCGGCGCGCAAACTCCCGCTAGGGTGGTATCCATTATTAATTTCTGGTTTCGCCATGTTGCTGACAGCACAGACCCTTGTCGTGCAACTCTCGCTAAAAAGCTCCAGTTTAATTCTGACACTACTCTTTGGTGTTACAGCCTTGGGTTGGGTGATTAATGGCTTTGTAAAACGAAACGCAGTTACTAGAATTGGTGGTTTGGCAATGGCATTCTTTGCAATAATCAAGCTGTTTTTACTTGATTTACATGGCTTAGGAACAGTGGGAAAAATTGTTTCATATTTTACTGCAGGCATTTTATTGCTTGCAATTTCATTTACTTATCAGTGGTTTAGCAAAAGGCTGGAACAGATGACCATCGCAGATGAAGAAATGCCTACAGAAGGTGAACAATGATGCCCAGTTTCAAGATTGTTTCAACAACTCTGGAGCAGTAGAATCAAACATTAAACAAAAATTCGATCACGTCATTGTCTTTAACGATGTAATTTTTGCCTTCCTGCCTTTGTTTGCCCGCTTCTTTAGCTCCCTGTTCGCCTTTACATACAACAAAGTCATCAAAGGAAATAACTTTTGCGCGGATGAAGCCTCTCTCAAAATCGCTATGTATAACCCCAGCGGCCTGTGGTGCGGTGGCTCCAATGGGAATAGTCCATGCCCTTACCTCCTTTGGGCCGGCGGTAAAGTACGTCTGTAAATTAAGCAATGCAAACCCTGTCCTGATAAAGCGAGTCAAACCAGGCTCAGTCAAACTTGCTTCCTCCATAAACATCTCCTGCTCGTCCGGTTCCATTTGGGATAGGTCAGCCTCCAGCTTGGCGCAGATTGGTATCAAGGGCAGACCCTTTACTTCTGCAACCTTCTCCAATACAGAATAATGGGCATTTGCAGATGGGTTTGGAATGTCTTTTTCGTCAATGTTTCCCACTAATAGCATTGGTTTTTGTGTGAGCAGACAATAGCTCTTCAACGAAAAAAGTTCGTCCCTGTCCAATTCTACGTTGGAAACCCACCTACCTTCATTAAGAGTGGCCAACACTTTTTCCAAGGTTGCGACCATTGCCTGGCTTTCCTTGTTGCCAGACCTTGCTGTTTTTTGGTGTCTATCTAAGGATTTTTCTACCACCTCCATATCTTTGATAATCAACTCCATGTCAACTATTTCCAAGTCCCTAGCCGCGTCAAGTGTTGATTCTATGTGTGGCACGTCTGGATTATCAAAGCAACGCACCACTTGGACTAGCGCGTTCATGTCGCGAATATCAGACAAAAAGCTATTTCCAAGCCCTTCACCTTTGCTAGACCCCCTTACCAGGCCAGGTATATCAACAAATTCTTGGGTGGCAAATACGATCTTTTGAGGACTTACAATTTCAGCCAGCTTAAGGAGGCGGTCATCAGGTACGTCAACTATCCCCTTCGTAGCAGATGTAGTGCAAAACAAAAAATTTCCACTGGCAACATCGCCCTTGGTCATCGCATTAAACAGTAATGACTTGCCCGCTCCGGGCAACCCCACAATTCCACACTTAACAGCCATGCACTTCCTCCATTTAGCGTCTAAAGAGTTAATTTTAAAACCATGTTTGTCGTCTGCGCCTCCATATCCACCGCCTCCTGCATAGTAGCTGTAAATTGTGAAATAAAACAATGTTACGCAGTATTCGGCCACATTCTATCGCAGTCTTTCAACTCGTTTCAAAACCCCATGGGGTTTTGAAAAGGGCTCTAAAGAAATATTAGCTACAGATGAGAATATTTCAAAACAGGGATTTTTCCCATAACTAATACAACCCTGATATAATTCCTTTTGGGAGAGTCCATGCAGGTTCTAGTAATTGGTTCCGGGTATGTCGGCTTAGTGGCGGCGGTAGGCTTTGCCGAGGCTGGACATGTTGTAATTGGTGTTGATATTGATTCGGCTAAAATCGACCAGCTGAAAAGGGGCGAAACCCCTATCTATGAACCTGGGTTAAAAGAATTTTTACAAAAGCATCTTGAAGCAGGTACTATAAAATTCTCCTCAGAATTGAGAGAAGGCATTGCAGCAGCGGATGCCACATTTATTTGTGTTGGCACACCGCAAAGCGATGATGGTAGTGCCGACCTCACATACGTTCTCGCATGTGCCGAGCAGATAGGCTCTGCAATGGCAACGCTGAGGCCAGTTAAAGCTAATCCACTAATTGTTGTAGACAAAAGCACTGTTCCGGTTGGGACTGCCTCTAAGGTTGCCGCGACCATTAAATCTATGACAGACATGCCCTTCGAGGTAGTCTCAAACCCCGAATTTTTACGGGAAGGCAACGCGATAGAGGATTTTATTTTTCCGGATAGGGTGGTCATAGGCTGTGATACAGACTTCGCTGAAAATGTAATGTTAGAGCTCTACAATCCGCTACTGAGGGCCGCCAAACAAAAACTTCCAAACGGCGGACGGTGGTTCAGGATGGATCCCCAGAGCGCGGAGCTAACCAAATACGCCGCCAATGCGATGCTGGCGCTAAAAATTAGCTTTATCAATGAAATAGCAAATTTATGTGAGGTGGTAGGGGCAGACGTTGACTTCGTCAAAGTGGGAATCGGTGCCGACCACCGTATTGGGCCATATTTTATTAACCCAGGCCCAGGCTTTGGTGGCAGTTGTTTCCCAAAAGACCTACAGGCACTACTCAAAACTGGAAGGGAGCACGGATTACCCCTTTTGTCCCTAAATGCAACTGTGGAGGCAAATCGGCATCAAAAACAAGTGCTGACCCGCAAATTACAGCAACACTATAACATCCAACCCCACATTCCCTTTCCCTTGTCCGGGAAGCGCATAGCAGTTTGGGGTCTGGCATTCAAGGCCCACACTGATGATATAAGAGAGACAGTAGCCCTCGAACTTATCAGTCATCTATTGCACATGGGTGCTCAAGTATCAGTCCATGACTACGAGGCAATGCCCAATGCAAAACAAATATTTGGCGACAGCATCCAGTACGCCCACAGCCCCACTGATGCCTGCATAAATGCAGACGCGTTAGTAATTTGCACTGAATGGCCACAGTATGCTACAGTAGACTTGGATCAGCTTGCATTTGCAATGAACTGTCGCGTAATGTTTGATGGACGAAATCTCTTCCGCCCTGATAACATGAAGGCGAAGGGCTGGACGTATCACAGTATTGGCAGGGTTACAGTCAATCCAGATCGATATCAAAATTTATAGGGAGTTTTATGGGTAATTTAGGCTTAACTGAGATGATCCTCATTGGGATTGCTCTGCTCATTTTCTTTGGTCCGAGCCGGCTTCCAGAGCTTGGAAAGTCGCTTGGAAAAGGCATCCAGGAATTTAAGAAGGCAAGTCGCGAACTGACAGATTCAGTAAAAGAGTCTGTTAACGAAGACGGAGAAAAGAAATAGGATACACGCCTATTTGTGAATTGACCCGATATGTCTGAAACTGAGACAAAAGTCCAGCAAATGAGCTTTTGGGATCATCTACAGGAGCTTAGAACGCGCCTGATAAGGTGTGTTTTATTCCTCGCGGCGGGCTTTTGCATCACCTATGCCTTTAGGTTTCGGATTTGGGAATGGGTCAAAAAGCCACTAGTAGAAGTATATTTGATGCAACTAGAGTCGCACAATGTTTCAGCGCCGGATGTCTTTTTTTCCTTTACCGGGGTTTCAGAACCATTTTTTTCCTTACTGCGAGTAGCTTTTTGGGCCGCCGGCTTTCTGGTTGCACCATTGATTTTTTATCAGGTATGGGCATTTATCCGCCCAGGCCTGTACGAACGCGAAAGGAAAATGGTGATACCTTTCGTTTTTGCAACCACATTTTGTTTTCTGAGTGGGGCTGTTTTTGCTTATATATTTGCCTTTAAGTCGATTGCGGGTATACTTGTCGAACAGGCAATCATAGCTGAATTGAGACCAAACCTAAAGCTAGATGAATACTTAGATATATTCATCAACACAATCGTCGGCACTGGCCTTGTATTTGAAATGCCCGTGCTAATTTATTTTTTGGCAAGATTTCGGCTTATCACGGCCAAGTGGATGCTTAAATACTGGAGACATGCCTCAATAGTAATCATGTTTGCCGCGGCTATCATTACCCCGGGTGATATTTTAGTAACAACTGTTTTTCTTAGCCTTATGATGATAGGTCTCTATTTTATCTCAGTGGCAGTGGCTTGGTTTGCTGCTCCCAAAGAAAGCCCTTAGCAATTTAGCAAAGGCTATAGCATTCACCTATTCTTCTATCCCAATCCCATGATGTATGCCTTGGTGGCCAAAGGCCTCCCATGCAATTTGCTTAAAACGTGGAGTATGCCCCCAATCAGACTCTCCGTCTTTCCATAGCTTGTAATGGACTAATTCATGCTCTAATATTTTTTTCAAAATCGCTGACGGATCATGACAATAGCAACCACATACTTCAACAGGCCAAGGACGATCCAACCTACGAATCAGAGCTATCGAGAGTCTGATTTCAGGGTGCCAAATATCCCTGCTATCTTTTTCGACCACAAACAGGCCAGCACTGCGAGTCATTCTGGGCGACCAAATCACCGGTGGGACAGGTATTTCCCAACCTGCTAAGGCAATGGACGATGCTACCAATTGACGAAGGGACTGCATGATACTACTATATAGCGTTTCCATTCTCTCTGTAGCCAAACAGCTTTGCAAAAGAATTACTTTTAACAAACAAAATAAAAGCGAAAATGCAAATAAAATGGTAATCAGGGAGCAGGAATCGCTCAAAGTGAGTTCCCTACGTGCCAATGGCTTGTGAGATACCTAACTAGGTGTATGGGTATTGGTGAACCTATGACAAAAAACAGAGAAAAGAAGCTAAAAAGAACCTATGCACCCACAGGGGGCGGCGCGATAGCGCAGGGGAGCCTCCACAGCCCCGAAGTTTCCACAAAGCCGAACGGAAAACGCGCGTCTCGAAAAAGAGCTGAGAAAGGCCACGGAAGGCTTGCGGAAGGCCAAACTCAGAACGGACCCCTCCCAAATGGGGGCTTGAAATGTACCGCCAAGAAATATACACTAATACCATCAATAATTGTGTCTCAAAATTGTTGACAAGTTCCGTCTGAATATTTGTTCTGTTTGTCCCAAGGAAATACCAAAGAATCGAGACCCTAATACACAACCAAGGTTTTATGCCTCAAAGCTACTTCACAACAGAAGAACAACAAAGGCTAATGTTTGGCTCGATGCCATTCTGTTGTACTTTTTGGGATAGAGAGTTCAACATACTAGACTGCAACGATGCCACAATAGCCTTTTTTGGATTAAACACCAAAAATGAGTACCTAGACAGATTCGATGCGCTCTCGCCAAAATACCAGCCAGATGGAAAGCTATCGAAAGAAAAATTAGTCGAAATGCTTAAGATAGCTTTTGATGAAGGTATCTGTGTTTTTAAGTGGACGCATCAGGATTTGGAAGGCAACCCAATTCCCAGTGAAATAACATTTGTATGCAATGGCTTGGAGGATGGCCGAACAGCGGTTATTGGCTATACCCATAGTGTAAGAGGACCAGAATCTACCAAAGCTACCAACGCCATTCAAAAAGGCACCACAAATCACACTGACACAATGTTGGATGAAACACCATTTTCTGTTAGCTTATGGACTGATGATTTTGAGGGTATTGACTGTAACAAAGAAGGTATCAGATTATTTGGTGTTTCAAACAAGCAGGAATTTTTCGACCACTTTATAAACGACCTTTCACCCAAGTATCAGCCGGATGGAACACTTTCTGCTGAAGAAATCATCAACAAAATGAAGTCCGCATTAGAAGAGGGGTGGTTAGAATTTGAGTGGGAACACAAAAAACTAAATGGGGACATTTTTCCAACATATAAAACGCTTATTCGGGTTGACCTTAGCGACGGTAAACATGGAATAGCATCCTACACACGTGACCTGAGTGAGGTTGTGAACCTAGAATCAAAAGTCATAGCCGCTAACAACCGCACCCGTACAATGTTGAACCATACGCCTCTCTCTGTTAGCTTATGGACTGATGATTTTGAGGGTATCGACTGTAATGATGAAGGTATCAGATTATTTGGTGTTTCAAACAAGCAGGAATTTTTCGACCGCTTTATAAACAACCTTTCACCCAAATATCAGCCGGATGGAACACTATCTGCTGAAGAACTCATAAACAAAATGAAGTCCACATTAGAAAAGGGGCGATTAGAATTTGAGTGGGAGCACAAAAAACTAAATGGAGATGTTTTTCCAACATACAAAACGCTTATCCGGGTTGACCTGAGTGACGGTAAACATGGAATAGCATCCTACACTCGTGACCTGAGTGAAGTGATGAATTTAGAATCCAAAGTCAAAGCCGCTGACAACCGCACCCGTACAATGTTGAACCATACGCCTCTCTCTGTTAGCTTATGGACTGATGATTACCAGCCAATCGACTGTAATGATGAAGGTATCAGATTATTTGGTGTTTCAAATAAGCAGGAATTTTTCGACCGCTTTATAAACGACCTTTCACCCAAATATCAGCCGGATGGAACACTATCCGCTGAAGAACTCATAAACAAAATGAAGTCTGTATTAGAAAAGGGGCGATTAGAATTTGAGTGGGAGCACAAAAAACTAAATGGAGATGTTTTTCCAACATATAAAACGCTTATCCGGATTGACCTTAGCGACGGTAGACATGAAATAGCATCCTACACTCGTGACCTAAGTGAGGTGATGAATCTAGAATCCAAAGTCATAGCTACTAGTAATTATGCACAGTTAATGCTGGATGCCACCCCATTGAGTTGTTGTATCTGGGATGAAAACGTTAACATTATTGATTGTAATCTTGAAGCAGTGAGGATGTATGGCCTCAAGGACAAACAGGAATACCTAGACAGATTCTTCGACCTTTCACCCCAATTACAGCCGGATGGAAGGTTATCATCGGCTAAGATAACAGAAGTATTCTTTGAGGCATTAAAGCAGGGTCGCATGACATTTGAATGGACACACCAGACCTTAGAGGGCGAGCCTATACCGACAGAAGTTACACTTGTTAGGGTTAAACTAGTTGATGGAAAACCGGGTATCATTGCATACTCTATGGACTTAAGAGAGACAACGGAATCAAAAACCAGGGCAAACGAGGCGGCGTTCCTTACGAAGATTATGTTCGACAACATGCCACTTGGATGTATGTTTTGGAATGAATATGCAAATCCAATAGACTGCAACGATGCGGCACTCAAGATTTTTGGGCTTGTTGACAAGCAGGAATTCTTAAGACGTTTCTACGATCTTTCTCCCGAATTTCAGCCAAACGGTAGATCTTCAAAAGAAATAATACTAGAGTTAATCGAACAGGCTTCAGAAAAGGGAGCGTCCACAATTGAATGGGTTCACAATAATCTTGCAGGTGAACCAATACCCTGCCAAATAATACTCATCAGAGTCAAGTTCGGCAGGGGATACAACGTCATTGCATACATACATGATTTGCGAGAAATGAGAAATGTAGCTAACAAGCTACTTTTGGCAGAAAAACTTGCCTCTAGTGACCCGCTGACCGGAGTAAGCAACAGGAGACATTTCTTTCAGGTTGCCAAAAAGATGTTCAACGACCAGGCAATCCTATCTTCTCACATTGGCATGATCTTGTTAGATATTGACCATTTCAAAAATGTTAATGATACATACGGGCACGATGTAGGCGACGCAGTATTACAGATGGTTACCGAAACAACTCAATGCGTATTGAGGGAAACAGATATACTGGCACGATACGGTGGTGAAGAATTTGTTGTTCTAGTAACAAAACTAGATCTATATAGCCTTGCAAAATTGGCAGAGCGCATACTCAAAGCAATACAGTCAAGGGAGTTTGTCTATGAAAACAATGTTATCCCCCTCACTGTAAGTGCAGGAGTTGCAGTCCGAAAAGGCATGGCCCAAACCCCAGATCAAGTTATTAAATATGCAGACATTGCCCTTTACAGAGCAAAGGCAAACGGAAGAAACAGAGTTGAAGTGTATACAGATTGATCAGGTTGAATTCTGAATTTGCAACTCACTTAATTGCCGGCGGTCGACAGAATTTGGTGCTTCGGTCATCAAACATCTGGCTTGGGCAGTTTTCGGAAAGGCAATTACCTCGCGGATATTATCCACCCCAGCCAAAAGCATTACCAATCGATCAAGGCCGAGGGCGATTCCTCCATGTGGTGGAGCCCCGTAGCTAAGCGCATCTAACAGAAAGCCAAATTTTTCTCTAGCTTCATCCTTTCCAATGCCAATTGCCTTAAACATCAAACTCTGCGTCATCGAGTCATGTATTCGTATCGACCCACCACCAACTTCATAGCCATTTAAGACAAGGTCATAGGCTTGAGCGCGACATGCCCCAGGGTTTGTAGATAATAGCTCAATGTCGTCAGGATAAGGACTGGTGAAAGGATGGTGGCATGCCACAAATCGTTTTTCTTCTTCCTCCCACTGCAAAAGAGGAAAATCGACAACCCATAAAAACTCAAACCTACTCTCATCAAGAAGCCCAAATGCCTTTCCCATCCTAACTCTCAAATCAGCAAGTACCTTTGAAGTCTGGTCATCAGTTCCAACTGCAAATATAAGCAATCCCTCACTATCAGAGTCTAAGGCGTAGGTTTGTCTAAGCTCGGATTCAAGTTCGGGAGTAATAAATTTTTTGAAGCTACTCGACAATCCGTCTCCAGCCCACTTGATATAGGGTAGCCCCCCAGCCCCCAATTGTTTAGCCTGCTCCTGATATTCATCCAATTGCTTCCGGCTGGTAGCACTGGCTTTTTTGCCGGGAAAGAAAATGGCTCTTACCCTTCGCTGACCATTGCTTTCGGCGGCACCACGGAAAAGTCCGAAATCGCTACTTGCAAAAGCCATAGTTATGTCTCTGATTTTTATTTTGCATCGCAAATCTGGCTTGTCTGTCCCGTACCACTCCATCACATCCTTGTATTGGAGGCGAGGGAATGGAGTAACAACTTGCTTTTTGGCCAGAGGTGCCAATTCCACCATCAAACCTTCAATCAAGGAGTGTATATCCTCTGGCCGAACAAAACTCATCTCAACGTCAATCTGAGTGAACTCGGGCTGACGGTCAGCTCTTAAGTCTTCATCCCTAAAACACCTGCAAATCTGGATATAGCGTTCAAAGCCCGATACTTGAAACAACTGCTTAAAAATTTGCGGGCTTTGGGGAAGGGCAAAGTATTCTCCCGGATGGACGCGGCTTGGTACCAGATAGTCCCTAGCACCCTCCGGCGTTGAACGCCCCAATATCGGCGTTTCAAATTCGATAAAGTCATTTTTCCTGAAAAATGCTCTGGTGATATTTGCTACTTCGCTTCGCAGAGCCATATTGCGTTGGAGTTTTTCACGGCGCAGGTCTAAAAACCGGTATTTTAAGCGCAGGTCTTCATTTGCCTCATGGTCAGAATCTTCGACTGGGATCGGAGGCGTTTGAGCAATGTTGAATATCTTAAGGTCAGTCAAACGTACTTCAATATCTCCCGTTATCATGTTTGGGTTTTTTGACTCTCTCTCAGTCACTATCCCTTCTGCGCCAATTACATATTCGCTTCTAACAGCTTTGAGCCTATCAAGCAATTCGGGAGTGGCCTTGTTTTCATCAGCCACCAATTGGGTTAAGCCCCATCGGTCGCGAATGTCGATAAAAACCAAACTACCCAGATTGCGCGCCCTGCGACACCAGCCCAATAGCCTTACAGTTTGGCCGATGTTATCTATCCTCAACTCGCCATTGTTGTGGGAGCGTGTAAAATCGCCTAACTTATCTAACTGCATTTGTAGCCTCTAAGGGGTAATTACTTGCGATTAGTTTCTCATCACCCTGCCGGTGCCCTTGCCATTTGCGGCTCCAAACAGTGCTTCCCAATTAACAAATGAATCTGATGATTCTTTGTCTTTCCAAGGTTCTTTGTCAAAGGAGTCTGCCAGCTCTTTTGCAGTCTTATCGGGGTTTTTGCGTACATGCTGTTGCACAGCCACCAAAAATGTATGATGCCTTGCCAGTTCTTTCTTGTCGCAAACATTGCCATGGCCTGGTATCACCAGGCTGTCTTCCGGCAACCAAGAAAGAATGTGGCCGATCACCTGAACAAGTCCATCAAAGGTGCCTCCAGACGCAGTGTCTATAAAGGGCAACCTACCCAAAAACAACATGTCGCCCAAGTGAATAATCCGTGCCGAAGGTATGCCAATTGCCACATCACCATCGGTATGAGCCGCCCCAAAGTGGGCAATATGGATGTCTTGCTTGCCAAGCAGTATCGACATCATACTTTGTGCGGCAATTCCTCCGTGACCCAAGAGTATATCAGGCAGTCCGCCTCTCTTTTCAGGCTCACTGCGCTCCTGATCCTTTGCTATGCGTGACTTTGCATTTGTATGTGCAATAATCCCCTGTACCTGAGATGATAGTACTGGATTGGCATCAACGTGATCGCCGTGATGGTGCGTATTCACAAGATATTTGATGGGTTTTTCAGAAACTGTTTTTATTGTCGCTAATAGACCTGGGAGGCTACGGGCAAACTGCCCATCTATTAATACCAGATGGTCATCACCCACAATTAGTCCGACGTTGCCACCTTGACCATAGATGCAGTACACATTGTCCCGCACCTGCTCGATGCGGTGTTGCGTAGCCGGCTGGGTAGCCTGAATAGAGATGAGTGCAGGAAGGATTATCGAAAGCATATTAGTCCCCGTAGATATTCAACCATTGTAGCACTCCATCGCACCCGGATATAGAAATACTCTCTCCAAGGCGTTCTCATTTCTCGTAGGAGTCTGAAATCATCCATTACAGTTGGCAATGGCGAGGACAGTCAACTCGCCTGATATTTGACAAGAGCCTACAGTCTCATATACCAAGTTGCACACAACCGGGAGCAACTTGGTATAAGCTGTTAGAAAAATACCAACATTGAAAATAGCTCTGAAGTCATGGAACTGGTATAATTGCGTAGGAGTTATTCATGGGTTTATTGCAAGGAACAGTGACATTGCGCCGTTTTCTAGCCCTAGGGTCTAGGCCGGACGAAAAAACGCTTTGCGATGGGTTGGTGCAGAACCGATTTCGCCCCTTCGAGGACGGCGAAGAGGAGGAACGTTTTGGATGGGTAGATTGGCGAAACCCGTTGATAAGCCCTCCCGATCCAAATTGTATATCCCAAGGTCATTTTTCGATATTTGCCCTCCGTATTGATACTCGCAAAGTGCCACCAATACTGCTAAAAGCACATACCGAACTGCGTATCCAGAATCTTATGAAAGAAAAAGACCTGGCTTTTGTAGGAAGAGAGGCAAGGGTATTTCTCCAGGAAGAAGTTAAGGCAGAGTTACTCCGAAAGGTGCTACCAACTCCGCGTGTCGTTGAGATAGCTTGGGATATCAAAGGAGGCATTGTATGGACAACAGCCGCAAATAGCAAATCCCAAAGCCACTTAACTTACTTGATGAAAAATGCATTTGGCGTTGAATTGCAACCACTTGCCCCGCTACTGCTAGCCGGTAGCTTGGCTCCAAATATACCTGTTGGCGACCTCACAGCACTGGAGCCATTTGACTTGAGTCTGGAGGATGCATGAAAACTGTGGAATTAATTGAACAGGGTCGCTTCCTTGGAGAAGAGTTTCTGCTTTGGCTCTGGATGCGAGGATTCACTAATGGCGGAACATCAGGCCAAGATGGCGATACTTCGGCCTGTTTTATCCACGATGAAGTAGTATTAGTCTCAGAATGGGGGGATGTAAAGGAATTGAGCCTTCGCAAGGGTAATCCACAAGAGTCACGCGAGGCCTTTGAAGCATTGTCACGCGGAATGCGCCCCAACAAAGCAAAATTACACATAATTTCAGGAGACCTAGAATGGGCATTCATGCTGGGTGCTACTCAATTAGACGTTGCGGCGATGAAGCTACCTCCAACCCAAGCCAAGGATTTGCATGGTCGCCTATCAGACAGAATGTTCTTGTTAGAAGAGGGCATTGCCCACCTAGAGCGTCGCTTTGCTCTTTTTTTGGAAAGGAGAGCAAAGGACTCTGATAGCTTCAAGGGCGATTTAGTAGCCTGGATTAAAGATGGGCTTGTCACAAGTAAAAACCTCCAGTAGAGCTGGAGGCTTGATTTTGTAAACCGCTCAAAACGGTTAAAATTTGAGCCGCCTAAAGGCGGTATGACACCTATTAAACGTTGAACTGCTATAGTTGCACTAATTGGGAACTTGTGGTTTGCAGGAGCGGTTTTTTTACGTGTATTCCTTCAACAGTGCTACGCTATCTCGCACTCCAAGGCCAGATGGGGCGATGCATGATGTGGCCCCCAAATCAAAACGTGAATGGTCATATATATTACACCGAATGCCGCTATGCAAGCGGCCCCCAATGCTGTTCGCTAATATTCTGCTGTAGGATGCTTAACGGTGATAGCCAATGCCCCCATGCTGGTAGCATTGGGCACTACGAGCATATTAAAGGGTTTACTGTATTTCCAGCGTTTCATAGGTACTTCCCAGGTAATATTGCATCCGGTTTCGCCAGCGGAAAATGTGGGATAAAATTCTTCTTCTATTATCGCTATTTCTTTGACGCTGGCCGTGTCGAGGCCGTCAATAGTGAGGCTCAATTTCCATGTTTCCACATCTAGCCTCTGGGCAGACCCGGCGACTTTTAGTGCCTTATCTTTTGTTTTTGGGTTCAATTTTGCCTGTTCTAGGTGGGGAAACGCCAATGCTTCAAACTTATTGCAGGAAATAAACCCAAGGCAGGAAACAAATATTGCGACTAGGACGATCTTGCTATACATGTATCCTCCAATTAGCTAACTTGTAGCGTGGGGCATTTAGTCAACATATCACAAACCCCTAGCGGGTCACATAGAATGATTCCCAAAAGCAATACTACCATAGGGGGGCCAGTGCTTCAGAAAAATATTTTTTTGAACGAGCCAATTTCGCTGTAGCATTTTTCAAAATATTATTTGGTGCATAATCATTTCTCTGGCTTCTTCTAGTTTTGATATTTCTGTAAATTTTCCTTGAAACTGCTTGCCAGAGCCTCCCCCTCTTCCATTTAACAGGGTGGCCACTTCCCGGCCAAGCTTTGGAATGTCAGCCTGACTAATTGGGGTAGCGCACAGATTGAAAAAATAGTTGCCGTCTTTTTCTGCGGTAATAAAAAGAAGCCTGTCGTTGGTGGACTCTAGTATTTGCCGGGCTAGTTTTTGCAAAAATGTTGAGTCTTTGTTTTCAAAATGTTCAGATAACAAAACACTCTGCTTGTCTTTGAGCAGTTTTGCGTACACAGTGGCCAGTTCGTCATCGGCGTGGCGTAGTGATCGTTCAAGTTCTTTTTCATGGGAGATACGCTGTTCAACGGCATCTACTAAGCCGTCATCAGGGCGACCTAAAAATGTTCGCAGTTGTTGAAGCCTTTTTTCGTGGGCTTCTAGGCGACTACGGACCCTTTTACCAAAGATAAAAAACAGCCTAGTCCCGCCGCGGATTGATTCTGTGTCTAATAATTTAATAGATTCGAGTTCTGAAGTTGAGGCAAGATGAGTTCCACCGCATGTATTAATATCGAGACCTTCTATCTCTACAAGCCTGACACTGCCACTATGGCCATCCGGCAACCCCCTAGAGCGAACCTTCATATTTCCGTATTCTTCGAGTGAAACCGAAGTAGTAATAACCTTTTTATTCGCTATAATTTCTTCGATAACAGCTTCCTCCAATTCCAGCCGCATTGATGGGCTTATCTGGGGTGTATCAAGTTCTATGTCGCACAAGTCTGGCCCTAAATGAAAAGCAGTTGTTGCCCATCTAAAGCGATCCTGGGCAACGGCTGTTAGTAGATGTTGCCCGGTGTGTTGTTGCATGTTGTCATATCTGCGCCCCCAGTCAAGAATTACAGATGTTTTGCCAAGTTCTATTTTCCTATCTAGGATGTGCAATATTTCATCATTGGCCTGTATCACGTCCAGAACATCAGCCTCGCCGATAGTCCCTCTGTCACCGGGCTGTCCCCCACCCTCTGGAAACAAAATAGTTTCTGATAATACTGCACATGGCTTTCCATTCGATTCAAAGACATCTAATACTTTTGCCTTTATCTCGATGGCGTACGGGTATATTTCATAAACCTTAAGTGTTCTCATAACGATAAGGGTATCACTGGACGGTAATTTTTCCGTTGACCGTTTTTAGAGAAATTTTTTGCAACTGGTTTGGTGTTCCGGGTATCGTGGCTACAACGCTAGTTTTTGTCTCTTTTTTTACTTGAGAATTGGGTGTCTTAATTTCAATAACTCCAACAATGGATTCCGCCGTCACTTGTGATCGCCCATGTAAGTTTTCTATCGTTAGATTACCGCTGATCGATTCTAAGTTGATATCCTTCCCCAAACCAAACAGCATATTTGCTCGGATAGCACCATGAATAGTATTTGCGACTATTCCACCTACTACTTCATCCATCTGGATGGTACCATTAACTGTTTCCAACTTAATAGTTGCAGTATGAGGCGGTGGAGGTGGTGGCTGACCTGGTGGTCTCCTGATTACTATTCTTGGCCTCAAGTTCGCCTTTGATAATGATATAGACCCATTGACGGTAGATGCGTCTATATCTCCAAAGATATTTAGCATTTGAATTCCACCATTGACGGTTTCACATTTAGTTGACCCATTTATATCAGAAATTTTTATCTGACCATTTATGGCCTTCACCCTGATCAAGATTTGCCTTGGTACTGAAATGATCAAGTCGCACTTGACCTTTTTTGGAGGCATCAGTCCTAAAAGGCGACGAGTGCTTATATTTTTTATTACTACTTCTATGCCCGCATTAACTTTTTTGAAATCTATCTCGACAGAATCAGGCTTTTCGCCTTCTATCCGAGCTTCGACAATAATTTGCTCACGCTCCCACCCACTTAACTGTATTGAACCTACTGGGTTTGTGACTATCAAATTTGAGCCGGGTATTAGCGGCGCAGTTCTGCGAATAGTTTTTGTTGGGGTATCACTTCCGCTTACATTGCCACACTCCTTGGCAACTATGGGCGGGGGAACCAAAATGAAAACCGTTAGCAGGGCAAAACATTTCCATAAGACGGAAACCAGTGCGGATGTGGCAATCTTTCGCAACATGATGTTGACCCTGTTTCAATAACGGTTGTCAAAGAAATATCAGAAAAGGTGTTTGCAACAGAGCATCGCAACAAATTCTGATTTGTAAATTATGAATCAATTCCCCAAAATTACAAAGAATTTTCGCTGGGGCTTATATCGTCTCAAAGGCAAATGCAAATAATTTGCCCTAGAACTCATAGAATAAGCAAAATTCCAGCCATCAATAGAGAAAACAATGCCTTGCGACAAAAAATTTTTTCATACACCTGTAGACCCATAGCCCCCTAGCCCTCTCACAGTACTTCCCAAATCGCCTGGGTTTGCTACTAACCTCCAGCTACATTCAGGGGCGGTGGCTATGAGCAACTGGGCAATCCTGTCACCCCTTTTTATTTCAAAGGGTTCCTGTCCGTGGTTGATGAGTAGCACCATGACTTCATTTCTGTAATCTGAATCAATTGTGCCGGGTGAATTTAATACCGTAATCCCGTGCTTTAAGGCAAGCCCTGACCTGGGCCTTATCTGTCCCTCAAATCCTTCTGGTATCGCCATAATCAACCCGGTAGGCAATAGAAAGCGATCGCCGGGGAGTAATACAACCGATTCGTTTTCAGTTATTGCCGCTCGGAGATCCATGCCTGCAGAATGGGGGGTGGCTCTTTCCGGGAGTGGCATTCCCTGCGCATGTTTAAGTTGATGAATACCGATTTCCATCTATGAATCCCAAAACAAAATGACCAACAACCAGCGGAAGTACCTAGATTGAAAGTTTCAATATCTCCCTGATCCTTTCAGCGGTGAGGTTTTTGCTCTCCCCCATTGGCAATAATTTTCTGGCCTGAAACCTGTTTACAATTATTTCCGAAATGTCCTCTCCTGCTCCCAACTTTGACAAATGAGTGGCCAATCCAAGGCTTTCGAAGAATGACTTGGTATTTGCAATTGCCGTTTCGATCATCTTATCTTCATTTTCCTGCGGAATATTCCATACTCGCCTTGCATATTGAATTAGCTTGCCCCGCTTAGAATCCCTCTGCACCCACAACAGGTTTGGCAAAATGACAGCTAGAGTTTGTGCATGGTCTAGGCCAAAGTAGGCGGTTAGCTCATGTCCGATCTGATGAGTCACCCAGTCCTGTGGCACACCGCATCCTATAAGGCCATTCAAGCCCATTGTCGCAGACCACACCAGATTTGCCCTAGAGTTGTAGTCTGTCAAATTCGCTAATGTTTTTGGACCTTCTTCTATCAATGCGCAGAGAATGCTTTCAGAAAATCTGTCTTGAATTGCCGCATCAACAGGGAATGTTAGGTATTGCTCTGTGACATGCACAAAAGTATCTACAATGCCATTGGCAACTTGTTTTGGCGGTAGGCTAAAAGTATGTATTGGGTCGAGAACAGAAAATTTGGGAAAAGCAAAATCATTATGAAAAGCAAGTTTTTCTTTTGTCTCTCGACGTGAGATCACTGCCCCCCTGTTCATCTCAGAGCCGGTTGCGGGTAGGGTAAGTACGCAACCAAAGGGAATTGCTACTGCGGGTTCGCCCTTTTTCTGGATTATTTCCCAAGGGTCGCCCTTATATGGAATGGCAACAGAAATAAATTTTGTGCCGTCTACTACAGAGCCTCCGCCCACTGCTAATAGATAATCGACATTTTCAGCCCTAGCCATTTCGACTGCCTTCATCAGAGTTTCATAGACAGGGTTTGGCTCTATCCCCCAAAACTCGATGAGGTCAATCCCCTTCATTGCGCTAACGACTTCATCATATACGCCATTTTTCCGGATACTCCCCCCACCGCAAGTCAGCAATACTTTAGAGTTTTTGGGTATTTCATTGGAAATCAGTGATGTTTGGCCTCGGCCAAAAAGGATTTTAACTGGATTCTGAAAAATGAAATTGTCCATTGTGGTTCTCCTGTTATAGATTGACACTAATACCGAGTAGCGTTCAACAGGTTGAACGCAAAAAACGCCATATAGCAACACTACTTTGGGTAGTTCATAATTGCCACGGCTTTTTGTGTGTACGGTATGTGTCCCAGGACACAAGTGGCCTGTGGCCAAAAGCTGACTATAAACTTGCTGGAATTTACACTGAATTACTATAAGTTGAATTGCTATAATGAACGTAGCTCAGCAACCAGACAAACAGCAATAGAAATGCCAAATTGCAAGAAAGGGCAACGTGACTGCCTTGTATATCCGAGCACAGCGAAGGATACCGAGAAAATAAAGCCGGACACGGCTTTGATGTGGACGGCGACATGGAGGCATAGTCGTAACAACGGATTTTGCAATTACCTCCTACAGAACTGGGTATTACGAACAACAAAAAATGTTATTTCTGTCTACTTGTGATATGCGCTTGTAGAAGTACCGCCGCCGCCGCCGAATCGAGATTTTTATCTTTACCTTTATGTTTTTTTCCGCTCAGAGAGAGAAGCCTTTTGGCCTCGCAACTTGTAAGATGTTCATTTACAAATTCCACATTCAGGCCAGTACGCTGTGCCAGTGCAAGCCCAAATTTCCTCGCATGTGGAGCTGTAGCAGATTCGTTACCGTCCTTATGCAAGGGTAGCCCTACCAATATCGCCTGTACATTTTCCGCAACTACCAATTCTGCAAGTTTTTGTAAGGTCGCCTCGCCTTCCATAGGCCATATCCCGTATGGGCTAGAGATAATCTCCAATTCATCACAAAATGCAATCCCAATTTTTTTTGTCCCGTGGTCAATTGCCATCCAGCGCATACTGTACTCCGCACATATTCTAGCCACCTGTCACTAGCCGCTCCAATGTAATATCCCATGGTTGCACATTGATACAGCACCCTACTCCCACACTTCAACTTCCAATTCGAGCTTACAACTATGCACATCATAAACTTTAGATTTAACAATTTGGATCAACTCCCAGAAATCCCTAGAAGTGGCTTCACCCGTGTTCAATAGGAAATTTGCATGAACATCGCTCACCACAGCACTTCCAACACGCAACCCCTTTAGCCCTGCACTTTCGATTAGCTGGCCTGCACTTTTGGAGGGAGGGTTCCTAAAAATACAGCCCGCACTTCGCCCCGACGGTTGATGCTTTTTTCGCTTGGCCTGAAAGGCTTCCATAGTGCTAATAATGGCTTCTCTCTCGCCCTTATGTAAAGCAAAGGTTGCGCTGATGGCCACACCGCCTTCGCAAAGGAAACTGGAGCGATAAGTGAAGTCTTCGCATTCAACTTTTTTTTCGACAAGCTCTCCATCACTAGTTACAAACCTGACTGTATTCAATACCTTGCCCCAGTCGCAACCATTTGCTCCTGCATTCATGCGGATTGCTCCACCAAAGCTACCAGGTATTCCACTCGCCCACTCTAGGCCAGATAAACCCATTTCTGCGACATCGCGGGAAAGTGATAAATGCCTGCAACTGGCGGACGCAAACACATCCTTGCCAGTGACGTGCAGTTTTTTTGGCAGGTTGAGACGTAAAACTGGCACTTTGACATCAGACAGCACCAATAAGTTGGAGCCACCACCAAGCACTTTGTATTCTAAACTATTGGTTCTACATACTTTAATAAAGCATTGAACATCATTTTCAGTTTCTGGCTCAATCAACCACCTACATATCCCCCCCATCCCAAGAGTGGTCAACTGGGAAAATGGCACATTCTGTCTGTGTGGAATCGACAGTAGCTCGGCTGGTAGTTCCATAGTCTACTGCTACTATAGCATCATTTTTCTAGCAACTAGTTTCTACCAACTAGAAACTTATAATGATATAATCGCCTCCATGCTTTCGTTGTCGAAAAAGCCTCCCAGAAAAAAATGGATTCCATTGGTCAGGTTTGGCACTGTCCTGATCCTCGTTTTAGTGGCTGGATGGGGTGCAATAGAGCTTGGGCAACGATACTTTGGCATTCAGATGCTAAGAATTGAACACGTTGATATATCTGGATGTAAACAGGATAGGCTCTTTGAGGTTCAGAAAATTGCAGATGAATTATGCAAAGGAAAACAGCTGTTTTTGTTTGATGCAGACCAGCTACAGACAAAGATCGAGTCACTACGCTGGGTAATGGCAGTGCTGATCAGACGAGTACCGCCCGACCGCATTAGCATTGTGATTGAGGAACGGCAACCTTTGCTGATGCTCGTCAGACCTAAAGGGGTACTACTCATGTCTGAGGATGGCATCATCATGGATAGAGTTAGCCAATCAAACATCTCACCTGTGCCCGTGGTGGCAGACACGCCAAGCCAAGAAGAGGAAATTCTAATCAAGCTTGTTCAAGTAGCAAGAGCACTAAAAGCACAACAACCAGATTTTTACGCAAGGTTGACTGAATTGCGTTGGGCAAACCAAGGTTTGAGCAGTGGACCGACTGTATTTTTGGATGGTGTGCCACCCCCAATTTATCTATCGAAGCTAGAACCTGCAAAAAATATCCCCAGCTTTCAGGCACTCTTTCTGCAGATGTATGTAAATAGACCTGATTTGAGCAATGTTCACTATTTTGACCTCCGCTGGGAAAACAAGGCCGCTGTTAGGGAATTGCCGGACAACGTAAATCCCCGGCTACAGAGGCATTGATCTTGTATAACCGCTAGTGGGTGGAATAAATATTTCTGCGCCTCCCCGCGCAACCTTTTCTTCTAGTAACTTGTAACTCGAAATGTTACAATTACGGCGTGTCGATGATTTATCTCAACAACGTCGTTAAACGGTACGGGCGTATACAGTACGGCCTAAACGAGGCTACTTTTCAGATTTATCCTGGCGAGTTTGTCTTCTTAACAGGGCCTAGTGGAGCAGGAAAAACAACGCTACTGAGGCTTTTGTTCAGAGAGGAAATCGCTACTTCGGGTGAAGTAAAAGTAGCAGGTCATAGATTAAACAAAATGCCTGCCAAGGAAATTCCCCTGCTACGGCGCAAGCTGGGAGTAGTGTTTCAGGACTTCAAACTCATTCAGGACATGACAGTCTTTGAAAATGTGGCCTTCGTGCTAAAAATTCATGGAGTAAGCTATAACGAACAAAGACAGAGGGCTTGGAGAACGCTAAAAATGGTAGGACTCCAGCACAGATTAAGTAGCTATCCAAAGCAACTCTCTGGTGGAGAACAACAAAGAGTTTCGATTGCCAGGGCACTAGTAAACGACCCGTTAGTACTCCTAGCTGATGAACCAACAGGAAACCTCGATCCTGACCTGTCACAAGAAATAATGTCACTTTTTGAACGAATCAATCGCCAAGGTACAACAGTTTTTGTGGCTACCCACGATCGGAGTTTGCTTAACCAAATGAGGAAGCGGGTAATCGGTTTGGAAAATGGAAAATTGACTATGGACGAACCCGCCCCTGTCATTACCCCTATTTCAATATCTACGGCCAGTTTTACTCCTACAGTGAATGTTGGAACAACGGTATAGTGGGATGGTGGCTCAAAGCTACTTTATCTTCTAGCAACTAGTAACTGGTAATGATATAATGCTCACCGTACGGTATAAATCTTTACACCAAGGAGTATATATGTCTCAAGTCACCCTTTCTGCAAGTGGTCGCTTTGAACTGCAACCTGCACCCCCAGTACCGGAAAATGACAGGACAGCTAAATTGCAAAACCCTGGTTTTGGGCGGTACCACACAGAAAACATGGTTGTAATTCACTACAAGGATGGACAATGGGGCAAGGGTTCGCTGGAACCATACAGAGATATCCCAATCGACCCGGCTGGTTCCGTACTACACTATGGGCAGGCAATTTTTGAAGGTTTTAAGGCATACCATCAACCTGATGGTAGCATTGCAACTTTCCGTCCGGAAGCCAATGCAAATAGGTTTAACGACTCGGCTAGACGGCTGGCTATGCCCGAACTTCCAGTTGAAATCTTTTTAGAAGCCGCTGAGCTATTAATCTCACAGGATCGGCTATGGGTTCCAAAAAATATTGGCGAAAGCCTATACATGCGTCCATTTATGATTGGCACTGAGGCGGCATTAGGGGTTAGGCCATCCACTGAATATATGTTTATTCTGATAGCCTCACCTGCCGGCCCATACTTTCCGCAGGGGGTAAAGCCTGTAGCTGTCTGGATTTCCGAAGACTACGTACGCGCATCCCCTGGAGGCACCGGCTCTGCCAAGTGCGCCGGAAACTATGCCGCCAGCCTGATTGCTCAGCATCAAGCCAAAGACAAGGGGTGCGACCAAGTGGTCTGGATTGATGCAGTGCATCGCAAATATGTTGAAGAAATGGGTGGGATGAATATTTTCTTTGTCTATGAAGAAAATGGCAAAACCATAGTCGTAACACCTGCCCTTACCGGAACGTTGTTGCCGGGGATAACTCGCCTAAGCCTACTTGAAGTTGCCAAGGAACTTGGATATGGTGCTGAAGAGCGCAAAATTTCGATAGATGACTGGGACAAAGATTTGAAAGAGGGGCGAATGACAGAAGTCTTTGCGTGTGGCACCGCCGCGGTTATTACTCCCATCGGGACAGTAAAATCTACAAGGGGAGAATGGCGCATCAAAGATGGTCAAACAGGGGCGGTGACTTCCAAATTACGCGAAACACTACTTGGCATACAGCATGGACTCCTCCCTGACACCCACGGCTGGCTACATAAGGTTATTTAGTGGCCTTAATTAGTGGCTAATGGTTAGTGTTGGTTGATGCGGCGCAAGCCACGTCATTATTTCTTCTGGCCGCTGGACACTCGTCACCGACCGCTCCAATGTGCAATAGCATGATTGCACATTGGTATCAGGTATCCATAGATTCATGTAGCTAGTGTGCTTACACTAGGTTGCTCCCTTAAGGTGCAACTTGGTATTACTTTCCCTTGCCTAAATGTTGCAGGAAGAAGGCCTCATATTTTTTGTGCTGACCTCTGGTTTTAACTGCACCACCCATGCCATGTTCGCCGTCTGGGTCGAGGAATAGGTCAACTATAGATTCTTTACCACTCTCTAGCAGGGCACGGTATACGTTTACTGTATCTTGATAGAGGACGTTGGGATCGACCATGCCGTGAACCAACAGCAATGGCTTTCTTAAATTTTTTGCCATTGGAAGGAGGCTGTACTTACGGAGTACAGGCTTGGATCGGTCGACTTGGCCGATGGTGCGTCCGGAATACCAGCTATTGTAATTTTCCCATTCTGTTGGGCCTGCACCTGCAATGCCACATGCAAATAAATCTGGCTTTGAGTACATGGTGTACTGAGTTTGGAATCCGCCAAAGCTCCAACCTGTAAGGCCAACCCTATTGGTATCTACTCCAAAGTCCTTTTTCATTTCTTTCATCAGGTCTTCTAGGTCTTCAGTCTGGGGTTGACCAGCATTTTCCCAATTGGCTCCTGCAAATCTGCGACCATAGTTAGATTGTCCCCTTGGGTCAATGGTAACAGTTACATATCCATGTTTGGCGGCCATATACATCCCAAACATATAGCCTGTGCCTTGGAAGCTATCTAGTTCGACGCTGTGTCTGTCGCCTAATGGGCCACCATAGATATAGACTATGGATGGACGCTTGTCTGTTTTTTTCCAACCCTTGGGTTTAAATACATAGCCTTCGATGTTATCGCCGTGTCGGTTTTGGAAAGTGAAGCGTGTAGGTGGTAGGATATGAATCCGGTTCCACTCTGGGTCATAGCTCTCTGTCAATACCTTTGAATCTTGAGTGGCTACGTTGATGACATGCAGTTCGTTTCTCTTTAGCCAATTGCCTGAGTTCATTGCTACCATAGTTCCATTTTCGGCTACTGTAGATGAGCGGTGGAAGTCATCTTTGTTGCCGATGAGCTTCATGGAGCCACTTGTCATTTCTACTTGGAAGACGTGCATTGCGGCTGGTTCATTTTTGTTAGCAAGCAAAAACATGTACTTGCTATCAGGGGTAAATCCCAAAATCGTATGCGCTTCAAAGTTACCGCTTACTACTGGTTTAATCGACTTGGTTGTTACATCCATCGCCCATGGCTGACGGAAACCTGTAACATCATCAAGCACCACTACCAGGGTTTTGCCGTCTGGTGTAAACCTTGGAGCCAATGAAGTGACTACCTCGTGGCCAACGTCGCCCTTGCGCTCTATTACCACTTCTGGTTCTTCTGCGTTATTGCTATCGCCCATGTATACTCTCAGAAGTTCTTTTTCCCTCTCCCAAGTGGCAAAGGTATATTTACTGCCATCCTTGGTGAAGGCCACTGGCGTTCTTTCAAACCAGACATCTCCTCCTTCAAAAGTAATTACTGGAGCTGGAGTGCGGGTGGGGTTTTCGTCTACCTTGCGGATGAAAATTGCTGTTGATTGAGTTCGCAATCTGTCATCGGATACTTCGCGCTGTACCGACCTAGCTTCTGCAAAACGGCCGGTGTAGTGCATTATCTGGACTTGTCTTCCACCGCGAACTTGCCCTTGCCCTTGTTGTTGCTGTTGTTGCTGTCCTCCACCTCTGCCTCCCGTAGTGGAACCTGTCGCTGGAGTTTCTTGCAACACTGCGCCTATGGCCATCCATTTGCCATCTTCGGAGAGGGTCGTATTTTGTATGCTATATCTTTTTTCGGCATCGTCTGCAAAAACCAACGCGCGATTAATCTGCACTTGCCGGCCACTGTTGAAGTCAACCTTGAAAATATTTGATCCATCCTGAAAGAGATAGCCGTCGTCGTTTGGCGTATAGCCTATCATTCGCTCAGTTTTGTCTGTGTTGGTGAGGCGTTCAATTTTGCCATTGCCGACTGTATATCTAAATAGGTCGCCGCGGTATGTAAAAATCAATTCGTCATTTTTGTTTGCCCAGCTAATACCTGAAATGCCGGGGTATAAATCATTTGGTCTGACGTTATCTTTTTCTTGCTTTTTCTTTAATTCGTCGCGCCATTCCCAGAGTTCTTTTTCTTTTTCCTGCTGGGCCTGCCTTCCGCCTGCACCTTGGCCTCTTCGGGCATTAGTAGCCTCTGGCGCGCCTTCGCCCTCATCTTGTTTCTTCTCTGCTTCGGCTTTTTGCTTTTCTTCCTCAGCCTTTGCTTTCTTGATGGCCTCTTCCTTCTTTAACTCTTCGATAGCGGCCATGTCCCACTTATCCAAGTCGATGTTTTTTCCCAACAGGTAGGCGGCCTGAGCGTCTACCTTTTCTTGGGCAAGTTCAATTTGCTTGTCCCTATCTGCGGCCTTTTTAATAAAGCGTTCAATCGTCTCTGGTGCCTCATAAGCCTTCATAATCTCAAGCGAAGTGATACGTTTTGCTTGACCATTTTGGGAATCATATATGTAGAGGTCGGCTCCAACTTCACCATAGGGGTTCCATAAATAGGCAAGATACCGCCCTTGATGGCTAAAGGATGTCCCTCTGGCTTGCTGACCGGAATATGACCTGCCACGGAAAAGTTTTTCCATCGTGAGGTCTTCAGCCCGCAGTGGCTGTATCTGAGTCGTCGCCGCTTTCTGCTCAATCTGCGAGGATGGCAGTCCTACCAAGCAGGCCGCAAGTCCATAAACCAACCACTGAGATGTCATGTTTACTCCTTTCCCTTGGGGAAATAAATATCGCTAATAAAAATATTTTACTCCAGTCTGCAAAAGCTATGGCGAAATATTAATTTTGTAACTTGTTAGTTTTTAGCTCTGATCAATTTGCCTCCAGCCTCATCAACATTTCATTTGCCCGCGCAAAATCCGGGTAATAATTTAGGCACTCTCTCAATAGGGATTTTGCAGTTGCTATGTCGTACTGTATTTCCCTAGTCTCAGCAAGGCGTAATAGGGCTTCCCTATTGCGAGGATCTATTTTCAGCACTCGCCTCCAATGTTGCTCACTTCGTATGCTCTCTCCAAGCTCTAGGCATGCCATCCCTGCAGAAATCACATACGGTATATTAAATGGATCCATCCATGCGGCTCGCTCCAGGTCTTCTCTGCCCTGAACTTCGTTGGCCATTTTTTTGTTGGCCAAACCTTTGATGTGCCAGTAAACAGCTTTTTCCCTAGCTTCATCTCCCATAGAATCCAAATGCGGTAATAGTGCCTCCCAGGCCCCCATCCCTGCCATAGCCTCAGATTGCATTAGTACAAAGTCTGTATTATTTGGATGAGTTTCTAGTAGTTCAGAAATCTTTTTATAGGCTTCCTCGAACAACCTCTTGGAGAGCAATATCCGCGCTTTTAGGTCTGGGCGATAATCTTCTAATATTGAATCAGGCACCTTAGCTAACTGCTTCCATGCGGCGTCTGTATTGCCTTCTACCCAGTAGAAATATTCCGACCTAGCTAGATGAAATTCCCACCTCTCGGTTATTGCACACTGGCTGGAGATATATCTGGAGGCATGTTCGAGTGATCTGTTGGCGGTTGAACCATCCCCCCTAGCCATCGCTATTTTAAATGTCTCCATCCAGAGCCTGTAGGAAGCTGGATGCACCTTTATTGCGCTGTCGACTGTAGCCCATGCACAACTCAAATCACCCAATTGTCCCCAAGTGCGAGCTTCTACTACCCATAGTTCCACCGGGCGAAAAGCAGGTGGTAGAGCACCACAGAGAGCCAAAACTGAGCCATAGCGACGTTCTTTGGATAAGTATTGGGCAAGGCGAGTGCGGCTCCAAGGTAAGCGTGGGTCGCTATGTCTGTGGGTCAGCAGATTCATGCTCCGCTCTAAGACAGCTCTGGCTTCTGGCCCTGAGATGGGCGGTTTTGACCCTGATTGATTGTATTCCAGACGTTCTAATGCCTTTGCCATGCATGTATCTAAAAATTGGGCGTCGTCTGAGGCAACAGATAGGCATTCCAGCAATAGCCTCCAACCCATAGAATCTATTTCTGCATTTTTTGAGTCGAAAGCCTTTTCTGCCTTGTGCCAGCATATTTCTGTGTCTAGGGGTATCAGGAAGGCTATCGCCGAGCTAGGCCAACTCCAATTAAATCTTTTCAAAAGATAACAGACGTTGACTGGCCAACGGAGCCACCATGGCCTCTTTACTGCATGGGCAGAGCGAGCTTCAAATGCGGCATGGTTACGTTGTCCATTGGCAAAATATGCCCATGACCTGAGCATCATTCCCCTATAGCCAATTACTCCATTTGCCGAAGACAATGGTTTTGATGCCTCCAGCACTACTGAAATCGGTATTCCCTGTGCCCAAAGTTTTTCGACTTTCATTAGCAGTGGCAGTAATACCCAGTTTTGATGAGCAAGTAGCAACAGTTTTATTGCCACAAGGCCCAACAAAAACCAACCTAACATCCAAACTCTATCACTCCACTCTCCCGCAAACCACATTCCGCCAACAAGCACTAGCACCATCAAAAAGATCCCGACAACCCATCGTCTTCTCTTCCATAGATAGTCTTCAAATTGTTGCATGGGATTTTTTGGCCTTGGTTAGCAGTGATTAGCGACAGTGGCGGAGATACCTGTTGTCTTAAAGTATCTCGCCACTAGTCACTTAAGGGCGCAATAGTAAAATGACAATACCAGCATCTAATCTTTGTTTACTGGTGCTTCCGCCGCTTCTGGTTTTACCGGGTTCATTACATATTTATCTAACCAAGCCGCCCATCTAGCCCAAAGGTCTAGCACTGTTTCTTTTGAAGCAGGGCCGTGGTCTTCCAAAGGATACATATATAGCGATGTGGCCTTGCCTAATCCTGAAAGCGCGTGGTATAGGCGCGTCGAATTTATTGGGTCTGTGCCGACATTTTGGTCAAACAATCCATGGTACATCAGTAGAGCACCGGTCATGTTGTTGGCGTACAGGAATGGTGACATAGAGAGATATACATCTCTGGCCTCCCATAAATCCCTGCGCTCAGACTGGAATCCCAGGGGGGTCAGGGTTCTGTTATAGGCACCGTCGCCAGCGATGCCGGCTTTGAAAAATGGTGTCTGCACCATTGCGTTGACTGTAGAGAATGCCCCATAGCTATGTCCACCAATGGCAAGTTTTGTTCGGTCGATGATCTTTCTAGCATCTAAGTCATCAATTATTGCTGAGAGCGTGTTGCGAAGGTCGTGTGGATAGTTATTATTCATCTGTCCGGTAGGCCCAACGATTGGAACATCAGGCTCTATCACTGCATAGCCCAGTCGAACAAAAAATTGTTTAGCACTTGCACCATAGTTCGTAAACTCGTTTTTGTTATATGTCCTAAGAGTGCGGTCATAGTCTTCCTGGGTGGCATATTCGGAAGGATAGAACCAGAAAAATGCAGGTAGTTTTGTCCCCTCGACATAATTTTCTGGCAGAGTGACGTTTACGCGGAATTTAAATCCATCAGCCCTTTCAACCATGATTCTTTGTTTTTGCGAACGGGTCATGTCAGGAAATAAATCTCTGTTATGGGTAAGCTGAACTCTCTTGTTTCCATCAATTCTGTAAAACTGAGTTACCTCTCTAGGAGTGCTGTGCGCAATAATGTAGGTGCCATTCTCCGGGTCGATGGCAGAGGCTATACGCTCTGAAACCCCATTGTTGTCACCCTCAAATATTCGGGTCTTTTCGCCTGTCTTTATTTCTACCTTGTCAATGAAGGGCTTTGGGCCAACTTCTACAGGGTTCTTGTCGTATGCCGTGCCAGAAAAGAATACTGACGTGCCATCGGCAGACAATAGAACAGGGCCAGAGCCACCTCCGCCCCTCGCACCGGCTCGTGCCCCTGCTGGAGCTCCTCCTCTAGTTCTCGTACCCAGCATAGTGCCAGGAGCGGCATATATGTCATTATTTCGGTAGCGGGCAATCGTATATTTCTTTGAAGGTTCTTCTAAATAGACAGCTATCTCGGAGGTATCCTGCCCAGCCCTCTCAGAAAAAAAGACGATATTCATTTCTGGTGAAAACCTGTGACCAGACATGCGCGTGGCCTGTTCATATATCACTTTGACATCATCATCACCAAAGGGCGGTAACCACTGCTTTACCTTATCTCTACGAGCTGAAGCCCCTCCCTCGCCACGGCCAGCACCTCTTGCCCCTTGGGGAGGAGTGGGTTGTGGAGTGGTATCTGTGTTTGTATTCGTAGCATTGGCACTATCACCTCTTCCGCCCTCAGAGGCAGTCGGTGGTGGGTCTTGTTCCAAAAAAGTAAGGCCTTGTCCATCATGTCGCCATGACAACTCTCTTCGTCCCTGCTGGTTTGCGCCTCCTCCGGGGCCTGGCGTATCATCTGTATTTGTGCCACCTCCGCTGGCAACACCTAAATTTAATGGTGTTTCATTTAGCTTTTTCAATACGCTACCGTCAGCTCCCCAAATTTCTTCCAGCGACCCAAAATTGCCGTAGGGCACAGAATAGGAAAAAGGCTTGACGACAGTAGTTGCTACCAAGTACTTTCCATCAGGAGATGGATTAAGAGACCTGACCATTTTTGGCGCACCAATTTTTCGAACAGCTTTGGTAGCCACATCAATTGCGGCAACTTGACCGGTAGTGTGCCATTCAAATAGCTTCTGCTCATGTGGAGTAGACATCAGGCTGGCATAGGTTCGCAACCGCCTTTTCTGTAAGTCTTCGGCCAGTTTAACTACAGGCCCAGTTGCTACCAATGGTTCAACAGGCATGGCCGTCCTGTTTTCCGGCACGAGCACCGTTATTATCTGCTTACCATCTGCTGTAAACTCAATCCCTGTGACGAGTGTCGCCAATACAGGCTTTGTTGTCAGTTGTCTAGCTTTGGCTGTGGCAGTATCAGCAATCCAAATATGGGTTGCATCGTCTGTGTGGACAAAAAATGCCACGCTATTTCCGTCCGGCGACCATGTGGTGTTTGTAATGCGCCCACCGGAAGGCAGTTGCACACTCTTTTTGGTACCGTTTTCTGCAGAGATAAATTGGAGTGCCACACTTGAACGAATAGTCAAAGCCCTGCTACGGTTTGCCTTATAGTCGACAAATAGACCCCCCAGTTCGTGGAAGGGCTTGGACATCACAGCCATAGACACTAGTCCATCCCCGCTCTCAACAAAGTACCAAGCTCTGTTTGGACTCAGAGAGGCCAAAGAAATATTTTCGTGTCTGGGTGCAAGCACTGCCTCTGCAAGTGCTGGCGGGGGCACTGCATAGCCTTCCTGTTGTATGATTGCATCAGCCGGGTGTGGAGGTAGCTTGGGTTTGGCAGGTGTCTGCCCTGGGGTTTGGATAGGTGTCTGGGCTGTAGCATAGAGTGCTGATAGCAGACCAGTGCAGATTAAGTTCCGTAACAAAAACTTGGTGCTGTGTTCTTTCATTTTGACTCCATAGAAGTGGTTGATGTTGGAAATGCGTATAGCTAGGACTTGAACTACATTCAGGATATGGAGGGCAAAAAGAAAAGCCCCCGAAAGAGATAGCAAAAAAATGCTTAGACTATTACAAAGGCAGGTAACATTCAGAATGGAATATCATCATCAAATCCGCCCGAAGGTGGCGGTGGCATGGAGTCTTCGTAATCCTGCCCAACAGGGGTGGATGACCTTTCATAGCTACCTCCAGCTTGGCGAGAGGCTTCATCCATACGACCCAACATTACAAAATTATCACAACGGATGCTTGTAAATTTTTTCTTGTAGCCATCAGGGTCTTTGGGGTCTTTGTATTCCTGATACTGAATGCGACCCTCTACCATCACCTGCTTGCCCTTTCGCAGATATTTCTCTGCGATTTCTGCCAACTTGCCCCAGGCAACAATATTGTGCCATTCGGTATTTTCCCTTTTCTCCCCCCCAGGGGTGCGCCAAGTCTCAGTGGTAGCGATGCTAAACTTTGCCAAGAGTTGACCAGATGTAGTCATCTTTACTTCAGGGTCTTTGCCCAAGTTGCCAATGAGTATTACTTTATTGAGGGATCCTGACATAATTTACCTCCCATTCCAAAAAAAGCGATTGATCGCCAAAATCCATTTTTTTAGAATAAATTAACCTTTGATAGATTGATAGCATTACAATTGGGTTTTGAAAAAAACGATAAATCATCAAAATCCGTTTTTTTCCAAAAAAGCGACAAATCGCCAAAATTCGTTTTTTTTGAAAAAAATTCCATTTGACAGATTAGGGGCACTAAAACGTAACATTTGAAAGGAAGATAGGCACAAATGAAACTGTTGGTGACATGCAGGGATAAAGAAAGTTTTTTCAGGACTTATGTTCCTGCAATTCGTTTTGGAGGATGGGAGGACACAATTGAAGTGTTGACTCCTGGAGATTTATTGCAATCATGGGAGGGCATATCTGGCCTGTTACTATCCGGCGGGGCAGATATTCACCCTCGAAATTGGGATGTTAATGAGCCACTGCACTCTAAAGCAGAGGTTGATGAAGAGCGGGATTCCCTTGAAAAACCTTTGATTGTTGGAGCTTGGGAAAGAAAATTACCCATTTTGGGCATCTGTAGGGGGGAGCAAATACTCAACGTAGCCCTTGGGGGTAGCTTGATTCAGGACATACCCGAACATTTTGGCTGTAGCCCGGAACTACATACGTTTGGAGATAACAAAACGCCAGCTTTGAGACATTTTGTGCGAATTGAATCCGATAGTCGCTTGGAAAAGACGTTGCAGAAGTCTGTTGTAAATGTAAATAGTAGGCATCATCAGGCAGTAGCTCGCGTAGCCCCGCCGCTAAGGTCAGTTGCCTGGCATGACGAAACCCAGCTTGATGGACACCCATTGATCGAGGCAGTCGAAGCCATAGACCCTAGCAGATGGGTGCTGGGAGTACAGTGGCACCCAGAAAATTTAGTGACACTAGAAGGCAATGCTGGTATGGCGGCAAGGGAGCTATTCAGGGCTTTCGCGATCGAGCTGAAAAAGCTGTAGGGGAACCTGAAGTGAGAATAGTACTAGCTCTAACAATAGTTTTCTCACTTGCAGGGTGCGTTCACTATTCTCAAATCCCCCGTGAAGCCCCAATAAAGAACGAAGTACCAATGAAGTTATATCCCTTTCCAGAATCTAATTGGTACATGTACTTAAGTGGGCAATACGGGCTATGGGATGATAAAGTAAGAACATTTGATAGAGAGGGATTTAGACTGAGAGTTCGCCTTGAAGGAATGGAAGATGATAAAAATATTGCAAGACGGGCTACTGAATGGTCGCGGCTGAGAAAGGCGTTTCTGCCATATAGACACAGTAGCCGTGAAATACAGGTTATTACTGACCTGGGGATTAGTAATAAATTTATAGCAGAATATACCGATTTTTGTATCGCGCGCCCACAGTGGAAGGACGAGGAGTATCTGGAATATTACAGCAAATCAAAGAGTATTCGTGCCCCCTATGCACTGGTTAAGGGGCAACCAATCGGTATCAGGTTATTTGACCTAGGACAATCAAAACCTTTTTTAGAGCTTAGGTATGACGACCCAGGAGAGCCACCCAAACTTTGGATTAGAGAAGAAGAGTCCATTCCAACCTGGGTTGTAGCTAAAACCAATAAGAAAACCGGAAAGTCTATACATAAAAAAACAAAACAGGAGGGGTTTCGCGCAGGTATCTCACATGGTAACTTCGATATCTATGATCCACACGTCAGCTATGATGGCGGTTCTACTTGGTCGAGATGTAGTACACATACAAATACATTTTCGCAGGAGGTTCTGGTAGCATGCCCCAACCCAATAATAAGAATAATTGTTCACTATCGATTGCGACGCTACATTAAGTATTACACTTACAAAATAGGTTTCAGTGACCAGCCGGGTGGCCAATACGAACCAACAACAATTTCTGAAAGTAGCCAGAATAATTTTTAGATAGGAAACCAAAATGAAAAAACCACTCCCTCTTTTCCTCAATATTTTTGCATCATTGGCAATCGTTGCTATTGTATTTATCCTAGTGATTTTTAGAGCATCCAGACCAAAAATTGACAAGACTACAATCGAGGCTACCCAGAGGACTGTAGCCGACTGGATGCTGGAGCACCGCCGGGAAACTCCTGGCGGCAGGGGTTCTGACAATACATGGACAATCGGAGCTTGGTATGTCGGTATGTTTAGTCTCTATGAGCAGACAGGCGACCATCGCTACCTAGAGCCACTAATGGCAATGGAAAACACGGTTGGTTGGAAACTTGGCAAAAGGCCATTTTTTGGTGATGACCAAGTAATTGCTCAGGTCTATTGCGACCTCTATCGCACAGTCAAGCAAGACCCCAGTATTATAGCCCATACAATTGAAGTTGTAGACCAACAGATGGCAATTCCGGACCCAGGACTAGGGGCACATACTTCTGCCCTCTTTGAAAAGGGGGCCTGGTCGTGGTGTGACGGCCTCTTTATGGCTCCACCAATGTGGGCGCGACTGGCTCTGGTGACTGGTGATAGAAAATATTTGGACGCTATGGACGACAAATATTGGAAATCATACGATTTTTTATATGACAAGGAAGAAAAATTATTTTATCGAGACTCCAGTTACTTTGAACAGCGGGAACAAAATGGCCAAAAGGTGTTTTGGAGCCGTGGCAATGGCTGGGTGATGGGTGGTCTGGCGAGACTGCTGGATGTTCTGCCTGGCGATTATCCTACAAGAAATAAGTACCAAGCCCTCTTTGTCGAAATGGCAGAACGCATAAGGGGGTTACAACAAGCTGATGGACTTTGGAGGCCAAGTCTGCTAGACCCCGAATCATACCCCACAGGAGAAACTAGTGGCACTGCCTTTTTTACCTACGCTCTTGCTTGGGGGGTCAACAATAATTTATTGAAAGCTCAAGATTACAAACCAGCTATTACCCGTGCATGGCTGGCCTTGATCAATAGTATCCAGCCTGATGGCAGATTGGGATGGGCACAGCCCATAGGCCAAGACCCCAAACTGGTAAAAGCAGAAGATACTGAGGTGTATGCAGTTGGAGCATTTCTCTTGGCTGGGCGAGAGATTTTGAATATGAAGTAGGGGTATGAATCTAATCGCACCCACAGCCTTTAAGGGCACCTTGTCGCCCCTGAAGGTCGCACAACTATTGGCAGATGATGGGGATAGGGTACTACCAATGAGCGATGGAGGCGATGGGTTTATTGAATGTCTACACTGCGGACTGGGTGGCAAAATTATAGAGCTGACAGCCTCCGATCCATACGGGCGCAACAGGTCAGTCTCGGTGCTCCAATTGCCTGATGGAACAATGGCGGTTGAAAGTGCTTTGGTAATCGGCATGGCCGGACTGGAAAAACTCGATCCGCTGATTGCAGAAAGCAGAGGACTGGGTGAACTGCTGGCACAATTGCAATCTGCACCAAGGTTATTGATCGGACTAGGAGGCAGTGCCACAGTGGACGGAGGCATGGGCTGGCCTAGCCTTGATTTGCCCCCTACAACAGTTTTCTGTGATGTTAGAACTGACCTGAAAGACGCAGTAGCCAAATTTGCACCGCAAAAGGGGGCTACGACAAGAGACCTGCCGGTATTGCAAAAACGCCTCATGGGGCTAAACCTCCCAACAGGCCATCACACTGGCTCCGCAGGAGGGTTGGGCGCAAAGCTCAAGTCCCTTGGAGCAGAACTAGTAGATGGAGGGACGGCCATGATGGAATTACTGGACTTTGATAAAGCATGTATGCCCTGCGATGTGGTAATTACTGGGGAAGGCAGGCTGGACAGGACAAGCCTAGAGGGTAAGTTACCAATCATAGTAGCCAAACGTGCCAGACATTTGGGCAAAACAGTTATTGGCCACTTTGGTTCCAAGGGCAAAGGCTGGGAAGATGCAATGTCTTTTTTTGACGAGGTGAGGTTTGAAAATAATTAGCCGTGTGTGGCAAGTGACCATTGAAACTAAATTTTTTAAAAAGAGAGGTAATTTCATCATAGAATAATATCAAGCACATGCACTACGGAGGCTACAAGTGGACAGTGAGCGAAGTAAAATTATTTTAGTAGATGACATAAAAGCCAACCTCGACCAAGGTCGAAATATGCTCAAGACCTTTTACGAGGTCTATCCTGCAATATCAGCGGCCAAACTGTTTGAGTTGCTCGATAATTTTTTGCCCGACCTGATTCTCTTGGATATAGAAATGCCCGAGATGAATGGTTACGAAGCTATCAAAAAACTAAAGAGCGACGATCGATTTGCTGATATTCCAGTAATATTTCTTACAGCAAAAACTGATTCAGAAAGTGAACTAAAGGGCTTCGACCTAGGGGCAATGGACTATGTATCTAAGCCCTTTTCTGCCCCACTCCTCCTAAAGCGCATCGAAAAAGAACTCCTGATATTACGTCAAAAAAGAGAGCTACTAAGGGCGAAGGAATACTTAGAGGGCTATACCGACATGTTGTCAGCAGAAGTTATCAAAAAAACCGAAGAGATAGTCGACCTGCAAAATGCAGTACTGAGTACTGTAGCCGACATGGTGGAATTTAGGGATAAACTCACAGGCGGGCACAACTACCGCACAAGGCTTTATCTCAAGGCCCTGATGGAAGAAATGAAAAAAGAAGGAATTTATGGTGATGTAATCGCTGATTGGGATCAAGCTACCTTCCTATACTCCGCACAACTTCATGACGTAGGTAAAATTGCAATTTCCGACCTCATATTAAATAAGCAGGGAAAGCTTACTCCTGAAGAATTTGAAATAATTAAAACCCATGTCACGGCAGGAATTGATGCCATAGAAAAAATAATGAGCTCCCTAAGCAGTAGCAGTAAGTTTTTAGTACATACCCTAGCGATAGTAGGAACCCATCACGAAAAGTGGGATGGTTCCGGATACCCTGTGGGTCTGAGCGGAAAAAATATTCCACTCGAAGGCCGTCTCATGGCTATTGCAGACGTTTATGACGCACTTGTGACAGACAGGCCATATAAAAAGTCCTTTACTTGTGAAGAAGCCAAAAAGATTATCCAAGATAGCTCGGCAACCCACTTTGACCCAACCCTTATCCCAGTTTTTCTCAACGTAGAGAACGAATTTGCCAGAATAGCAAAAGAAAATAGGGATATAAAAGATTAATGCCGAGTAGTGATCAGTGGGGTTGATGTGCCTTTCGGCACGATAGGGGGATGTTCAGTGATCAGTGGTCTTGTTCAGTGGTCATAGCAAGTTGCCTACGGTTGGGTGCAGTTTGGTATTTCCTACTGTACCAAAACCCTTTGTATCCTATTATCCAAATTTTTTACCCAAGTGGCATACTGAGTGTGGATGGTATTTCTTTTCGCGTTGTAATTTAATTTTTTGCTATCTTTATATGTAATCGTGTAGCTATCTTTTGTGAATGTAATAACAACAACCAATTCATGCTGGCGAACATTTAGCTTGGCTTCTATCTTACCTTGGCCATCGGCTCTAGGTATCCACTTGAGTTCGGTTGCGGCTGTTGTTATAGCCCTCCTAACTTGCTCGACCGTAGCGGCTACTGGAACTTGGCTGGTGACTGGTGTCACCCTTACCGCTGGTGCTCCAAACATTGGGAGGGCAACGCAGAACAGAAGAACAAGTAGTTTTTTCATAGCTTCCCTTTCAAAATGTGTCGAGGTAGCAGACACGTTGTATGAGAAAATTATACCAGCTATTTTTAATCAGTCCAAAGCAGTTTTTCCAAAACGAATTTTGATGTGGATTCCTAATGTACTAGTGACTAGAATAAATGCCGTATTTGCTCTCACTAGCCATTATCTTTTCTAGGTATGTCTTAAAATATATGGCACCTGTGCCATCTGTCAGGGAGAGGTTGTTGTGGTCATGTTTAGGCAGTAACAACAAGGTTTTTTCGCTAGTGGCAAGCTCAAAAAGTTTTTTGCTACATTGGGCAGGGATTACGTCATCTGCCTCGCCGTGTATTAGTAATACTTCTGCTTTTACAGCTGTAATTTGGAATAGTGGCTCATTATTTTCCGGAATGTCAAAATTTGGTAATACCTTTATCAACTTGGCGAAAGGCACGCGATACCAAGGCTTTAGCTTGCGCTTTTGCTTTTTTGGGAATAGGTCTTTGTCTGAAAAACTAGTGAGAGGAGCCATCAACGCCAGTCCTGCTACTTGGCGATTGGCCGCTAGGTAGGTTGCAGGTATTGATCCAATTGAATAGCCAACAACAATGGTGGGAATATCTCCACGCAACTCGGATGTGCCATCAAAAATTTGCAGTGCATCATCTGCAAGATTTTTTACAGCGGGAGAACCTGTGCTGGCACCATAGCCTCTATGATCTACAAAAAACACATTTATCTGATATTGTTCTGACCACTGGGTTATTTTTGTAGTGGCGACTTGGGACAACTCTGCATTTCCGCCAAAATAGATAATATTTGCCCGTGGCTCTAGCCTTATCATGGCAATCCCCCTTAATACATTGCCATCTGACAGGGGGATTTCTATATTGCGTCGGGTGGAAGTCTCAGGGCGCAGAGCCATTTCATGTGGGGAAAAAAGATCAGTCTCTTCTATTTGATGTGTGCGGTTTTTATCAAAAGCTGTGCTAATCGACTTGCCTGCCTTTTTGAAAGGGCTACAGGCAACACTAGAAAAAATTAGCGTTAAAGCGAGGAGAAGGTGTAGTTTCATAATTCTATTTTGCAGTAATTGGGTCTATATATCCAGCTTGTTCAAAGCCACGCAAACGCAAAAGGCAAGAGTCACATTGTCCACAGGGAATTGTCTCAGACTTATAACATGACCAAGTAAGGTGCAGGGGTGCCCCAAGGGACATGCCGGCAATAATTATTTCTGCCTTAGTCATGTCAATCAGGGGGGCCTTGATAGCAACGTTTGTATTAATGCCAGTTCCAATGTTTGCGACTGTTTCAAATGCTTTAACAAAGGCTACCCCGCAATCTGGGTAGCCACTAGAATCATGCTCTACAAAGCCCACAAAAATTTCTCCTGCCCCTATTACCTCTGCCCAACTCACACAAGTTGCCAGAAGGTGAGCGTTTCTAAAAGGCACATAAGTGTTTGGGAGATTGTCTCTGTCTATATTTCCGTTTTCCATCGGAATACTAGCAGTGGTCAGAGATGAGCCTCCTATCAACTTGAGGGCCTGCAAGGGCACTACCAATCGCTTATGTGAGGGTACATCAAAATGGTCTGCCAACTCGTCAAAGGCTCTGCGCTCACGCGCCTCAGTTAATTGCCCATAGTCGGCGTGTAGCAGGGCTAGTTTATAACCCTCGTTTTTGGCAATAGAGGCCGCCACACAGGAGTCCATCCCACCAGAGAGGGCTACAACCGCAAGGCTCATCCAAAATAACCATCTGCTAATTTTTCTAGCTCCATCAGGCTCTCATGGAGTGCAAGGGCGTAGGGTGCCTCGTCCTCAATTTGCTCCGGCACCTGATATGGCTCGCCATATAGCACGGCAACCTTAGAAAAAGGCTTGGGGATTAGCATTGCATCCCAAGTCTTTAATTGCCATGCACTGCTATAAGCAACGCAGACGGGCACTATCCATGCCCTAGTCTTGCGAGCCACAGCCACCACGCCTGGTTTTACCTCAAAGCGTGGCCCCCTGGGACCATCAGGTGTGATGCCGAGATCCCAGCCATGACGAACCACTTGGATCATCTTGACCAGCCCTTGCGCGCCTCCACCATGTGAGGCCGTCCCTCTAACGGCATGTATTCCCAAGTGTCTCCAGATTGCCGCGCTGATTTCGCCATCCTTACTATCACTGGAGAGTATTGCCACGCCGCGCCTTTGACCATTTGAATCGTTTCGCTTAAAGGGATAACTCAGGGGCATCATCACTAGACGGCGATGCCAAAAGGCCAAAACAAAGCGTTTGTCAGAATCCACGAGGGATTTTATGGGGGCAAAACCAACCTTGCTACGGCGCAATGAAAATTTTAGGAGCTTCCATACAATAGAGGCAACCCAAGTGGCAAAGCGAAACTTGAGCCAAACCATGATCGGATTTCCCAGAGGTCGCCCTCGGCCTGCGATCTGGATGACTTGCTTGGGAGCCTTCATAAATTAATATTCCCCAATTCTTCCCTTGCTATCAAGTAACTGATACCACAGTACTCACACCGCACTTCAACGCTACCGCCTTCAGAAAAAATATCCTCTTGCTCTGAAACAGGCATGGCAGAAAGGGTGTTGACCAAGGACTGCTTAGAGCACCTGCAACGGTATTCTAATTGTAGCGAAGATAGTAATTCTGCACCGTTACCTTGGTTAATCCAATTGACAAGAAAATCAGGAGTTCTCTCAAAGGGCTGGGTTATTTCTAGGCCATCCAATGCGTTTAGCATGAGTTTGATTCTCTCTGGTGGACAATCAGGAAGTGGCTCCACAACCAGCCCGCCTGCCTCCCCTGACTGGCAATCACACCACAGGACGACGCAAGCCTGTATTTGCTCGCTTTGTTGTAGGTAGTGTTCTATCTGAGTGCTGATTGAGCCTTCTACTAGTTCAAGGTTTCCTATGTATGGCTGTCCAGTAGGATTTGACCTCATCACCTGAAAGTTGCCAGGCGATTCGATCCAATTTCCTGTGTTACATTCGGGGTTAATGTCCAGTATTCCCCTGAGGCTACCGTCTGGCCAAGAATCGGCAACTACTGACTTTGCCAAACCTGATGAGCGTACCACTAGTTGAATGCGTTCTGTCAAGAGTGAGCGCGACTGCAATAATGCGGCTCCTGCCAATAGCTCCACCAAGATTGCACAAGCAGTTGCTGAAAGGTGTGGATGCCCATTCCTGACTCCGTCCCATAGTGGAGTAGCATCTAGCGCAGACAAGCGGATTTGCCTATCAGACGTGAGTGCCCTTTGCACACAAGCAGTAGGTGGTAATACATTCATGGTATTAGTTTACTAGTTAATAGTTTGCAGATATAGTCGTTTTGCTTGCAGAAAGCGTTGCTTGTCACAAGGTAAACGACTATAATGTACAGTGTAAAGGTGGCTCTCCGACATCCAACACAAAAAGAAAGGAAACCAGCCCATGTCACCAACAATCGCATTATTAATCAAATTATGGTGTTATGCCGCAATAGTACTAGCATTTGTCAGGCTTTGTTTTTTCTATGTAGCTGTAATTGTAAAAAATGAAGGCGCATCAATCTTGAGCAACATAATTCCAGTTGCAGTAATATTTTGTTCCATAATCGGAGTTGTTTCAGCGTTCCATTTTGAAAAAAAACCTGAGCCTCCACCAGTTGTTGATACCAATTCTGAACTTCTTCATGAGGTCAGAGAATTGCGACACGACATAGAAATCCTAAAAGAACAACTTAAAATCCATACTAATGAACACCTTACGCCAGAAACCAGTAATCACAGGTAAGATTGAGTTAATTGCATTACCCAGTTTCTCGTCTTTGCCTTCACATCTGCCGTATCCTGCTTAGTGACTGCAAATTATGAAGTAATACAATATTACGCAGGATTTGGCCACATTCGGTCACAGTTGTCCAAGTGCCTAGCACTCCGTACTTCTGCGAATTGCTATAATTTGTAACTACAAACTATTTTCCCTTGGATTTAGCACGTAGCTATATGAAACTGTTACAATGTCAACACCAACTCTCCTCAGTGCCGCCAATGCTCTATACGATGTATTTGGCAATAGGCACAGAGTACGTGACGATTGGAATCGCAAACTATCTAGCGAAAATGCAAGACTAGCAAGAGCTGTCCTTGGGCTGTGTCTCCGGAAGTGGGGTAGGCTAAACACTTGGTATGCACCGAAACTAAAAGATTCGGCGAGGGGACTACCAATAAGGACGCAAATAGCCCTTAGCATTGGGCTTGCCCAACTGGCGTGGTTGCCCGGAGTGCCTGTCCATGCCGCAGTTGCGGAATCAGTTGAATTACTATCTGACCCCAAAAATGGCTTTCCACCGCACAAGGGCCTTGCAAATGCAATTCTTAGGTCAGCGTCAAAGGATAGGCCTGCTCTGACAGAATCCATTGATTCACTGCCTACCAAACTTGATTGCACCCCCTACACCGAAAAACTGTTGAGGGATGCCTTGCAGGGGCAGTATTTACCCAAAAATGTTGAAAAACTATGGAAAAAGCTTCAACTGCCGCCCGTACACGGGTTTGTGACAATAAGGGGTAATCCCCCAGACAGCCTTTGCCCCAACCCTCATTTTCCAAAGGCGTTGTGGCTCCAGCCGGAAAGGGATTTTCCGCTTGATTGGCTAAAGTCAGGCTGTGGGATGGTGCAAGATATTAGTTCGCAGGCCGTGATGGATTTTTGCTTGCCGTCAGATTACCCTGAACCCAAACGAATCTTGGATCTTTGCGCGGCCCCGGGTGGAAAGACTACGTCATTGCGCCAAATGTTTCCACATGCCCAGATAATTGCAATAGAACAAAATGTTCGCAGAGCCGAAAAAATGAAAGAAAACTTTAAGACTAGAAGAATCGATGTAGAAGTGATAGTGGCAGAGGCTACAGAATGGCTCGGTGGCAAAGGGGATTCATTTGACCTGATACTCCTTGATGCACCCTGTTCGGCTTCCGGAACTTTCAGAAAACATCCAGAGTTAAATTGGATTTCTGAGATTTCAAGTATCGAAAGGCTGACAGATATTCAGAAAGGGCTACTGGATGCGGCTGTTGGCAGACTATCCTTCCGCGGACTATTGATATATTCCGTCTGTAGCTGGTTTCCTGAAGAAGGCATTAACCACTTGCCCAAATTGCTTGCCACACACCCCAAACTGGCACATGCGCATATTTGGCGGGATGGTAATAAGGGAGAAACAACCCACATCTTCCGCCCCGACCCCCTGACTTGGGATGGCGAAGGTTTTCAAGGGTTTGCAGTGGGCTTGCTTGGTGGCTAAGGATTAGCAGTTAGCCGCCACCCACTAGCCGCACGATTTCCAGCCTATCACCATCTTTGATGGAAGTAGTACGATGATCGGATTTTTTTATCACTTTCCCATTTAGCTCTATGGCAGAGCCAAAGGATGGAAGCTGTAGCCAACTCGCTAAAGCAAACACTGTATCAAGTTGGGGTATGTCTCTTGCCTCGCCATTAATCGTCAACTGCATATCACTCTTTCTATAGTGAATTATATCAGTTTCTAGTTACAAAGTGATCAGTGACCTTCTTCCAGTTATCAGTTTGCGCCTGTCGGCGCGTTGATGTTGTTTTTGTTTGGTGCAACTTGGTATAACACAAAAAACGGCACTTGCTACCTTTCCCGAATGTAGCCGAATCCTGCGTAACATTGTATTATTTCATAATTTACAGCCACTAAGCAGGATACGGCAGATATGAAGGCACAGACGAGAAACTGGGTTTTGAAATGGGCTCATTTTTTCCAAAACACAATTGCTAGTGCCGCGACCACTACGGCCACCAAAAAAATAACCCGCCAAGGGGTTGGTTGGTAATTATAGGGCTCTTCCTCTGTTGCGGAAGGGTCTGACATTGCCGCCCTGCATAGTTCGTCCTCTGTGGATTCAGGGTCGCCTGGGTGTGGTGGCACAAGTCCATCTGCAATCTGCCCGAACAAGACATTTCTATAACCATCCTGTTTGACCATGATTTCATCAGTTTCCTCTGACGCTGTATCAGCTAACTCATCCTGCGTCATTTCTAAATCATCTTGGGTCATATATCACCATATCACTTTGGAAATTATAAACTAGTTGCTGATTGGTGGCGAGTAGCGAGTGATTAGTTGTTTAGTTTTCAGCTCACTATAGCAGTTCAACTTTTTATAGGTGAACCGCCATATTGTTGCATTTTGCAACCTGAGAGGGCAGATTGCATCACATAGTCAACCTATAAACACGGAACTATTGTAATAAAATCAATAAAATTAAATCTTTAGCTATTTGGCATGTCCTTGGCATAATATTTATTAGCCATTTTCAAAACCCGTTAGAGTTTTGAAGGTAGAGAGTTGGCAGGTTGCACCTGTATACAGCCGTGGGCGAGTTTGGAGGGCACGGTGAAATGGAAGGCGCAGTCGTGCAACAGGTTTTGAAATTATCTATTTATTTAACCCATGGAGAAAAAATGAGATCAATACACTGCATTGCCATTGCATTGGCATCCATTGGCGCGCTACATGCCCAATCCCCAAATTTTGGCCTGAGCTTTGACTTGGGAATTCCTGTTGGCGAATTTTTGGAAAAAAAATATGCCCCAACATTTGACGTGCCTGTTCAACAAATAGAAGGGTATGACATAGGCTATGGGGGTCGATTTACAATGAGTTTTCCAGTGCAAAAACATATTGCATTCTGCGCTGGACTGGGGGCAATGTTTACTAAGGGAACTAACACTGCTTCAGGATTTGACACCATCTATCTAAAGCACCAAGCGTATTCGCTCACAGCGGAGTTGCAGGTCTTTTTTAGGGATGCGTATAGAAATCAAGGTACATACTTATTTGGAGGCATTGCCGGAAACTTGGAGCGTTTTAGTCGCTCCTTCGTTGAAGATTCGCGATACTACGGTTGGTATGATTCTGAAGTAGATGTCGAGAGAAAGAGCAGGCTAGGCGGGTTTGTAGGCATTGGCCACTCTTTCTATTATGGGGGGGGAGACCCTAGCTTCAAGCTGGAGTTGTCCTATAATTTTACAGCCTCAAATTCTGACTACAAGCGCGGAGAGCCAATTGCAGTTGATTTCTGCAAAATTAGTTTTGGAGTAACTTTTTAATTTAGTTCCCCCAATTTGAGTACTAGATTGTTTATTTCACTCTCCTGTGTATAAGCGGCTGTGCTGATACGCAGTCCATAGGGGTCGCCAACATCTCTCACCCTGATTTTGTAGTTGTCCCACAGGTTGCGAACAACGTTTGGTGAGGAAATATTGTTATACTCCACACTGGTAATACCAGCGCAAAGCTCTGGGTGTAAGGATGAATTAAATCTCAATTTGCCTTTCAATGCAGGAATTTCCTGTAGGTCGTGTCTTAATTTGTCACCCAGATTTTTTACGCGACGACACCAGTTTTGCTGGCCAACTTCTTCAAAGATGTCTAGGGCTGTATCTAAGGCATGAAGAATACTGGGGTTGCCTGTCCCACGCTGTTGAAAGCGAAAGCCTGAATCAGAGTCTCTCCATGCTTCGCTCGCCTGGGTTGGCCAGATTTTTTTTGCAAACTCTCTTTTAATATGCAGAAAACCAAGTCCGGCTGGGGCAAAGAGCCATTTGTGTAAACTTGCGCTATAGGCATCTGCAACTATATCATCCAAGCTGAGCATGATGTGCCCTGGCACTTGTGCTCCATCAACAAGAGAATATACACCTCTAGCGCGGGCTAGGGCGCATAGCTCCTTCACTGGTAATACCGTCCCAAGGCCGGAAGTAATGTGGGGGATTGACAGCATTTTTGTGCGCGCCGTAATAGCAGATTCTATTCGATTAATAATTTCTTCAGGGGTACTCAGTGGAATCGGCAAATGCACTTGTTTTAGCACAATGCCTCTGCGCTCGACCAGCACTTCCCAAGGGCACCTTGCACCCGGATGCTCTTGGTCGGTTTGAATAACTTCATCCCCAGGTTGCCAATCCAGACCATTTGCGATGAAATTAATGCCCATAGTGGCGTTTTGGGTCAGGGATATTTCTGACGGATCGGCTCCGAATAAATTCCCCAGGCGAGTCCGCATTTTTTTTTCGGGCGTATATCCTGTTATCCATTCCCTGTCATCGTTGAGATATTCCCAATGAGCTATAGTCTCTGCAAGTTTATGCTGGCTTTGATACAGCCTTTCTATAACTGAGATTGCAGGGCATCCTAAAGTGCCAGTATTAAAAAAGGATTCATCTTCTGGTAGGGGAAATCGCCGTCTAAAGGCTTGCCAATCCATAATATCTCCAACTATTGTTAATCCAATTCCGGTGGGTTGTATGTAGCCAATACCTTTCCGGTATTTGGGTCAATTAGAAGAAAAGCCGACCTGCCGGGCTTCACAGGTATATAAATACCGTATTTTCCTACGGTGAACTTACGGAAGGTTTTATCTAGACTCTCGTTTGATGCCCCAATGAGATATGCCCTGTCACTTTTTAAGACCCTGCTGATCACAGGATCAGGCAGGTATCTAATTTGAACTCTAGTATTAATGCCTACTTGGCCAAGTGCCGAGGTTATTAGATTGAAGAGGGCAACTTCTTCCCTAGCGTAGTCCAATGGCAGACCTTCATGCCATAGGTTTGACTTCTGACAGTCTCTGAAGTCAAATGTTGGTATTCCGGCCCTCAAGCTCTGGCTGATGTTTTGGTCAAAAGTAGACCAAATTACTCCCTCATCAAGCGTATATTCTCTGTTGAACAGAGGCCGAACTCCCCCTTTATCCAAGTCCGTCAAAACACTCAACGGCCTACCCTCGAAGTTGCCCTCGATTGGGCCAAAAACCAATACCAGGCCACCAGAGTCCATCACTTGCTTGAGAGCCAATTCTGTCGAAGCATTCATATATTCAATCGTGGGTACTATTACTAACTTAATACCATCGAGGTCGCCGGGCTTGCAGGTTTGATCGCTAACAAGGCGACCTGCCACGCCTAGTCGGTCTGCAAGTAGTTTGACTATGCGCCTAGCACCCTCATCTGCCCTAGGTCGCCCCAACCAAATGCGCTGGTGGGGGATTAACACAGCAATCTCATCCCTATCCCAATCATCTAGGTAGGGGGAAATATCCTTAGCAAATTTGCCAAAGGATGCTATCACGTCATACTCCGGTTTTGCCGTGCCATCTGCCCTGAACAGTCCTATTACCACTTCGTTGTCATTGTCCATGTCAGTGTTGATGTTCCATGCCCACTGCACCGCACCTGCGCCGCGACCCAAAAAGGACATCGCAAATTTGCGCTCCAGCAACTCAGCCGAACCTGCAATCCCCCGCCAGGGCTTACCATCAATATCCTCGAGCCTCATCATTCCAGTTTCCTGCGAAAGGCAGGGCTTATCAGGAAGTTTTACCGCTAGGCTATCCCACAGCAAGTCATCATTATTCCACCAGCTATGGACGGTAGTATAGTCAACAGCACTACCGAAAAAAGCCGGTCCTGGGCGACTTGCAATACCGCCTTCATCCTGACCCAGCGTAACCATCACGTCGCCTCCGGCTTGCTGAATGGTTTGTCTAAGGTCTGCCGCCCAATTTGCCACTACTTCATTTGCAAACCTATAAAACTCAGCCGCTTTTCTGGGTGCTCTGTCTTGTCTGAAGGACGCATATCCAAAATCCCTAGTGTTGGGCAGATTAAAGGGGTCTCCCCCATCCCGGAAAATATCTGCTATAACCGCAGGATTGTTCCCATAGCGATTGGTGAGATATTCCCTCCAAGCAGATCGCTCATATATGTCCCCTATAGGCCGGCAACTCCACAGTTGAGCTGGAGTGCTGTAGCTAGGCTCGTTGATTAAGTCATAGTGAATCCATGGAGAACCCTTGTAACGGCTGGCAATTAGGGTCAGTAGTGCTTTTTGCGTTTCCAGCGACCTTGGATGCAGATAGGGATTATCGCCCTTGACCGCACTTGGCAAAAAGGCAAAAAATGTAAAGCATACATGAATGTCATTATTGGCGGCACATTGGATATAGGCATCTAGCGCACGGAGTACGTTTTCATCAATGCTACCTGGTTCGAGGCTGATCCGAGGCCATCCTGTCCATAACCCAGTACGGACATAGTTAATGCCGGCCTTACGCATGGTTGCAAAGTCAGCATTCCATCTAGCAGGGTTTGGCTCAAATAGAAATTTTCTGTGTATCTGGCTGTCCATATAGGTAGTGCCAACGACCGGCATTGGTTTGCCATCGCACCTAAGCCAATCGCGACTTGCCGTCAAACGTGGACCGGTCTGCAACAATTTTGTATCCTTGACCCAGACACCTGTTACCGCATCCTCAACCTGATAACTTGTGCCTAACAGTTTTGCCACAATGGTATAGTGCCCCGGAGGCAGGGGCTTTGCAGTATCAAATACCGCGTCTGCAGTACGCAGAGATACACTGCCACTCAGCTCTTTGGTTAGTTCCGACTTAGTATTACCTGCCTCATCAAGCAAAGTAAAATGAACCTTCATGGGCTTATCTTCGCCCCTTAGTGGCCTACGCAAAAACATACGTACACGAGGCTTTTCGCCCTGTTCTAGACTTGCAGGTAGCACGCGAGCCTCAAACTCATAGGGGCCTGCAACTGCCCTATTGATCAACTGCTTTGCCAGTTCAACGTCTATGCCCGCATCTGTTGTAGCAAAAACCCATCGCCCCCCTGCCCAGTTTCCGCGAAGCCTATCAATTTCCTGAATTAGGCAGACCCTTGGGATTCCTTCCCCATCCACTAGCCTAGCCAGCGGGCGCAAAATTGCCTCCCTGATACCTGCTCCGCCGTCTTCTTCTGCAAAATCCTTGGTGGAAGCGAAGCGCACCGTTAGTGACCATGCGCGGGTAGTGCTCGATTTTATCGTCAGAATATTGCCATTGTCATTCGACCAGCCTGGCTTAACTGCAATTTCCTCGGCAGGGCCTATCAATAATTGGTTTGCAAAGGTAGGTTGCCTAAACCCCAATACCCATCGCCCCTTTTCATAGCGAACTGGCTGGTGGAATGGCGCACCGCCAATGACAAGCAGGTTGCCTCCTCGACCTAAAAAGTTTTTAATTGATGGCCATGCTTCCACAGGAAAGGCACTGCCATAAGGCAAAACAAGGAGGCTACAAGAGCTGTCACTCATCTCGGCTACCAGACTATTTATGTCAGTCGCCCAACTCGCCTTCAACGCCGGCTTGCTGTCGCGCAGGGCATGTTCAAGAGTTGTTTTAGAGGGGGCGGGAGTATCAATGGCAGGGAAGCCATCAGCAAAAAATACTACAGCCTTGGGCTGGCTGGCTCCTAGTGGCGAAAAGAGAAAAAGAAATAGCAAAAAAGAAGTAAATATACGCATAGCTGGCTCCATAGTGCCTTGTGGCTGAATATTCTGATTGGTAAAAGTAAAATTTGTCTGAGATAGGTTCAAAACCTACTTTCCATGTTAAATATAGCATCAGTTCCTTGTCACCTACAGTCAGTTGCCAGTCGCAGATCACAAGGTATTTTCTGATACCAAATTGCATCCAACACGTGGCAATACAACACACCTTTTTTTGTGCCATTAACTACGGTCACGACCTTTTGTGGTATCGTTATAAAATGGAATTGTGGCCAAAAACCACCTCACAAACTCTGACCGATGCCATAGATGAAAATGCACGAAAGGAACCTATATGCCTGAAGAACAGCATGTTAAATACATTTATTCTATGATAATCTTGGCGATCGTTGTCATAGTTGGGCTTACCGTCGTAGACTCGATGGGGATTGCAAAAATCCCCAAAGATGTCATTAAAACCATCTCAATCGTCCTCTTTGTGATGGTGGGAGCTTTTCTGATCTCATTTTTCAAAAAGCTCTTTAGCAAAAATCATTACTAGCAGAGCCATTTTCATTACCCGTTAGGGTTTTGAAGAAGCGGAGTTGGTAGGCTACATGCTGAATAGCATAAAAATAAGATGCACCGCTGGAAAAAAACTCCCTGAAAACAGAACCCAGACTTTTTTGCTACCAAAGTTTGGAGCTTTGTTGTAGCCGTCATCATAGGGAGGTCGTGGCACATAAAGCCTGACATCCTTGGGATTAAAGTAAAATAGCCCTCCGGCTTTCCAAAAACGTTCTTGGTTTACGGGGTCATCTTCCAAAATTTCCATAGGTTTTTGGTTACTCAACATGGGCAACCCAAGGAAAAGTGAAATAACTAGACAAAAGAACATTGCAAGAGCCGAATACGCCCATGCACTTCTGCCGATTATTTGTGCTAAAAACCCAAAGAGGCCAAATAACAACATTCCCGCTGTGAGAATGCTCTTAATCATCGACATTTTTGGAAGGATAGCCATGCCCTGTTCTTCTGCAAAAAATGGCGTGGCCAAGGTGGCAAAAACCCAAATAAGCACTGCCATTACAAGACATTCCAGCCATAACAGGTTAGGTTCCAAATACAGTGTGGAAACTCCATAGCCTATTAGCGTTACCAAAGGCAACAGATCCCACTTTGAAAATAGGTACTGACCGAGTTTTAGTTTTTGTGTAGACATAGTATTAGTCTCCAGTTTTCTGTTATAGGGTGAAAAGCCTTGCAAGGTGCAACTATCACGTTAGTGTTTCTAGTCGGTAAAAAGGGCAAAAAAATCCCTTCATGAAAATAGTGTACCCCCCCCCCCCCCCCTTTTTTTAAAAATTTTTTTTTTTGTTGGCCAAAAAAAAAAAAAGAATTTTTTTTTTTCTGTTTTTTTTCCTCCAATTTGTATCTTTTTCTGGGTGAAGATAAAAGGTCC